>Ga0210410_10003801_pt1 | contig 13336 bp, 15 predicted proteins | sample IncBWC4MmetaG_FD_161058 | JGI IMG/M metagenome (GOLD analysis project Ga0210410, IMG submission 161058) | Forest soil microbial communities from Barre Woods Harvard Forest LTER site, Petersham, Massachusetts, United States - Inc-BW-C-4-M | ecosystem: Environmental > Terrestrial > Soil >... | reverse complement strand
AAAGCCGACAGGCTGAAGCCCGTCCTACCTATGCCTCAGCGGATTCGCTTTGCGCCTGCGCGAGTCTTTCCAGCGTCGAGCGCAGCGATTTTTCATCTTCCACGTTGAAGACGTGGATCGACCGGTCAATCTGACGCAAGAGCCCGGTAAGCACGCGCCCAGGACCCACCTCGACAAATGTGTTTACGCCCTGGTCGATCAACTCGCGCACGGATTCTTCCCAGCGCACGGGCAGCGTGACCTGGCGGACCAGGCCCTCGCGGGCCTCGTCCCCATCGGTGATGATTTCCGCGTCGGCGTTGTTCACCAGCGGAACATGAAGCCGGTGAAACTCCGTGGCGTGCAAATCGGTTTCGAGGCGCGCCGCCGCCGGTTGCATCAGCACACTGTGAAAGGGCGCGGAGACCGGCAGCATCACGGCGCGCTTGGCTCCACCCGCGGAGGCCAGTTCGACCGCGCGCTTCACAGCTTCGGCGTGTCCGGAGATTACAGTTTGCTCGGGGGAATTCAGATTCGCGGGCGCGACCACTTGCCCGTCAGCCGCCTGCCGGCATATTCCAGCGACCTGAGCCGGCGCCAATCCTAAAATTGCGGCCATCGCGCCGACGCCCTCGGGCACCGCCGATTGCATGTATTCCCCGCGGCGCCGCACCAGCCGCACCGCGTCGGAAAAGTCCAACCCACCGGCGGCGACGAGCGCGGAAAATTCGCCCAGGCTGTGGCCGGCCACATAGGCCGGGCGCACGCCACTCTCTTCGAGCACCCGAAAGGTTGCCACGGATGCGGTCAGGATCGCAGGCTGCGTGTTCGCCGTCAGCTTGAGCGCGTCCTCGCTGCCGTTGAAGCACAAATCGGAGACGGAAAAGCCGAGCGCCTTGTCCGCCTCGTCAAACACACTTCGGGCGGCCGGGTGGTTACCGGCTAGTTCCCTGCCCATACCCGGGTACTGGGAAGCTTGTCCCGGAAACAAAAACGCTAATTTTCCCATTGAATGAGTCGCCGTTTCGCTGCTTATGCTTCCACAGGGACGGGAATCGTGGCAAGCTCCTGCTCAATTCTTTCGTTGACCCCGCCCCGTACAAGCTCCGTCGCCACGCGGACGGCATTCTTGATGGCCAGCGGATTCGAACTCCCGTGCCCAATTACGGTGACCCCTTTTACCCCTAGCAAAGGGGCGCCACCGTACTCCGAGTAGTCAATTTTCTTCCGAAAATTCTTATACGCCTTGCGTGAGAGCACGTACCCCACTTGCGAACTGATCGTGCTCTGCAAAGACTCTTTCAGCATCGCGGCGATATGCTGCGCGACGCCCTCACTGATTTTTAGCGCGATGTTGCCAATGAACCCGTCGCAAACGATCACGTCCACCAAACCGTTAAAAATATCGCGCCCTTCCACATTGCCCATGAAATTCAGCGATGAAGCTTTCAGACGGCTGAACGCTTCGCGCGTTAGCTCGTTTCCCTTGGTTTCCTCTTCTCCGATCGATAGCAACGCCACGCCGGGCCGGCGCGTTCCGAAGATGGCCCGGTAGTAAATCTCTCCCATAACCGCAAATTGAACCAGGTGCGCGGGCTTGGAATCCACGTTAGCGCCCACGTCCAGCAAAACCGCCGTTCCACCCCGCGAAGTCGGAAACGGGGCCGCAAGCGCCGGCCGGTCCACCGAGGAGAGTGTGCCAAGCCCAAACCGGGCCACAGCCATCACCGCTCCGGTATTGCCCGCGCTGACCACGGCGTCGGCCTGGCCGCCGCGCACCAGTTTCGTCGCGACGTGCGCCGAGCTGTCCTTCTTCTTGCGGAAGGCGTGCGAAGGCGAATCCTCCATCGTGATGACTTCGCTCGCCGGCACGATTTCGATGGGCAAGCCGCGGTGGGAGTGCTTCGCCAGTTCCTTCTTTATTTCCGGAACGAGACCGACGAGCAGGATTTTGACGCCCAATTCGCGCGCTGCATGGATCGCACCCTCGACCTCGGGGCGCGGCGCATGGTCTCCACCCATCGCATCTACGGCTATGGTGATCATTCAAACTCCGGAAGGGGCACCGCGAGATTGCCGAGCACGCCGGGTGTCAGGTCCCGGTGTCCACCACTTCACGACCCTTGTAATAGCCGCAGTGTGGACATGCCTGGTGAGGCTGCTTCATTTCATGACAATTGGGGCATTTGGCCAGGGCCGCGGTGGTCAAGTGATCGTGGGCCCGCCGCTTGTTTTTCCGCGCATGGGAATGACGTCGTTTTGGATTGGGCATACAAACTCCTTCTCGTGACCCCCAATTGCAGGAGGCATTCTATGGCGTTTCCGCCGCGATTACTATTGCTTTTTGAACCAGTCCTGCTTCAGGCGTGCCAGAGGGGCCATGCGCGAATCGGCAGCGTGGCTTTCACAGCGGCATTCCTCATTGTTCAAATTCACACCGCACTGGGGACAAAGACCGCGGCAATCGCTACGGCAGATGGCCTTCATCGGCAAGGCCAAGAGGACCTGTTCGGCGAGGACATCGGCGAGGAACATCCCTTCGCCTTCGAAAAACGCAATTTCGGTGTCGTCCAGCTTCAGCCGCTCCTCTTCTTCCTTGGTCATGGAAGCGAGCGGCTTGTAAAACAGGTCAAATTCGCGGGCGATGTCTTCGTGGACGGGCTCGAGACATCGGGCGCAGACCATTTCTAAACGGGTGTGAAGCTCTCCGGTAACTCGGATCTGCCCTTCCACAAGCTCGGCTGTCGCGCGAACTTCGAGCGGCTCCACCTGGCGGAAGTCGCCGGTGCGATAGTCTACGGTTCCGGGAGCATAACTCTTCCGGATGCGAAGCTTGCGGACCGCCAGCTCTTTGACGTCTAGAAACATGGGTTTTCGCCGACTTCGCGGGGCTCCCTGATTTTTTCCCCGTAATCCATTATAAGACCGACCCGAGTGATGTCAAGGAAGGCACCGCGCGGTTCGTTGCGAGTGCTGCGAAATAGACAAGCCCTGCAAGACGTTCTTTTTTGAAATCGGCTGCATGGATATCAGCAGCAACCTGTCAGGTTGCGGATCGCACTTGACCCGATCCCTGAAGCTCGGCATGTTGGCGGAGAAGATAATGGTCGGTCATGCCAGCGATGTAGTCGCACACGACGCGATGCCGAGGGCTGTGCTGCGCGAGCTCGGCGTAAGATTTGGGCATCGCCTCGGGTCGCTCCATGTAGAGATGAAAAAGCTCGCCTAGAGCGTCGACGGAGCGCTCGCGATCGTTGACGATGGTAGGGTGGCTGTAGAGGCGCGCGAGGAGAAATTTCTTCAGCGCCGCGTTTTCAGCGGCTAAAGTCGCGCTGAACCCGGCGAGGCGCCGCGACTTGTGGCGGACGTCCTCGACGGTTTGAACTCCCGACGCCGGAATGGCCGATCTTGTGCTCTCAATCAAGCCCGTCGCCAGATGGTCAAGCACGCGCTTGGCGGCTTCATTGAACCTCAGCTTTTCGAGGCTTTCAGGATGGGTTTCCTCCACTTCCGCATAAAACCGCCCGAACAGTGGAACTTCCGCTCGAATCATCTCGACGTCCAGCACTTTTGCTTCGTAGCCGTCGTCGAGGTCGGCCGTGTTGTAGGCGATCTCGTCGACGAAATCGATTAGCTGCGCCTCGAGCGGCGGACGCTCGTCGAGCAAATACTCGGACAGAGCCGGAAACTTCGCCGGGTCGTAATCGCGCGAATGCTTGACGATGCCTTCGCGAACTTCAAACGTCAGGTTGAGGCCGGGAAAATCCAGATACCGCTGCTCGAACTGCTCGACGATGCGCAGCGCCTGCAGATTGTGATCGAAGCCGTCTCCATAAGGGCGGAGCAATTCGTCGAGTTTGCGTTCGCCGGCGTGGCCGAACGGCGGGTGGCCGATGTCGTGAACGAGCGCCAGCGCTTCCGCGAGGTCGGAGTTGAGATCGAGCGCGCCGGCGGCGGTGCGCGCGATCTGCGCGACCTCGAGCGTGTGCGTGAGCCGGTTGCGGAAATGGTCGGAATAGCGGGTCGTGAAGACTTGCGTTTTCGCTTCGAGGCGCCGAAAGGCCCGCGAGTGGATTACGCGGTCGCGGTCGCGCGCGTAGTCGTTGCGGTACGGGTGGGGCGGCTCGGGATATCGCCTGCCGCGCGACTTGGCCACATCGACGGCATAGGGGGCGAGGGCCATGACTCGATTCTACGTCACCGCTCGCCTCGATCGAAAGCTCGGAGGTCACTTCGAGGGGACCGGACTAACGCGGCGCCGATCTTTGTCCGTCGCTGAACAGCACGCCCTCGGTTGAGTTCACGAGACAGCGGAATTTGCCACTCCGCGTGACGGCTCAACGCGCAAGACCTCTTCCGGCCAGACAGCCGTAGAGCGCGGGGCGAGGCTCACGCGGAATCCGGCGATATCTTCGTCCAGGATATTGGAATAAATCGTGAACAACCCGACGGCTCCACTGATTACGACTTGCGTGATCCAGGTGAAGACCTGGCCGATCTGCGGGGAAATCGCGGCGACCGCGCCGGTAACGACACCGAGAGGAACGCTCATGGCGACGCTGAGCACGACGCGATAGGCGACTGACCGCCACACGAACGTCCACCAGATCCGAAACGTTCGCTTGAAAATCGGGGGAAGGATTTGCGCGGAGTCGCCCCCGCCTGCCGGCGTCAGGATAATGCGAAAGCTGCGAAATCTTTTCTGAACGATGTAATGCACGACGAAAATCGCGGTGAAGTATTCAAGAACGTAGCCGCCGAAGATGAAGAGCCTGGGATCAACCTGGAAATGTTTCAGCTGAGCCGCGAACAGGATCCCCGCAGCCAAAAGAGCGCCCACAACGTAAGAGATCCCGGTATTTCGCCAGAAAAACGCCCACCAGATGCGCAGTCCGTGACCTAGAGTCGGCTGGATGTAGTTGTTGCTGGTGGCTGAGGCCGCCGGAACGGCGCCACTTCCCGAGAAAGTGGGCTGGGAGCTCATGAGATCGGGGCCGATTCTGTCTCAGATGTAGATATAAGTCAAATAAAACAAATCGCACTGAACGAGATGTCTGCGGGGTGTGGTCAACTGTGTTTCGACCGAAAGGGCGAAAACAACATTCTTGAGTTTAGACGTGGCGTTTGCGTATTCAGCGGGAGTCCTCTGCGGCGCTACTTTTCCGTCTGCGGATCGAGAACATCCGGATCGCCTTGCTGGAGCGTCGCGTCGACGACGCCGGTGAAGGCGATGAAGTGGTGTTGAAACGTGGAGATTTCGGCGGCAAGCGCGCCATCGATACTCAGAATCTCGCGAGCGTAGGCCAGCGATTTCTGCGCGCCGCTCACGCCGTTTACCGCGGCGGGATTGACAAGACTTTCGTCCAAAAGATCCAGGTTGCGGGCGAACTGGTTCAAGTCGATCAGCAGGAAGAGGTCGAGCTTGAGCGTCTGTTTTTGCGCGAGCTTTTGGATCTCATCGCGCGTGTTGTCGAGCGACTGTAAGCATCGTTCGTAGCTTCTCGCCAGATCCTGCTTTTCCTGGGCGTCGGTCCTAAGCGACTTCATATCCATCTTTTTCATTTGCAATTGCGCGCGCAGCAGACTCGCATCGAGGCCCTGCAAGAATGTGGCAAATTCGGTGTCGCTCATAAGGCGCAGCACGGGTTGAGGCTGGCTCGTCGCGAATTGCGAAGCGGGGATTTGCGTGTTGTGAGCGAACGCCGGAACAGAAATGAATAGCGCTAACACTGCAAGAATCGGTTTGTGCCTCATAAGCCCACCTTCCCTGACCGGAACGTCCTTTAGAGTTGCAACACCCCAGGTGAACGCGACTCTCTAAAGGGCAAGCGAAGAGCCATCCGGAGTTGGACTCGCAGTGGCGACGGCCGGTGGACTCTAAGGTACAGAAACAGAGTGACTTAGTATAGAAACTCGGTAAATTTGATACGTCGGAGATCTAGGCGATTGTCTGTGCGCGCAGCCTGGATGCGCCAATAAGTGTTAAACCGAAGCGCCGAACATTGTCAGGCGCGATTCCTCAGAAAATCGGCAAATTCGACGGCCGAATCCGGCGCTCCTCAACGCAGCGCGAAAATATTTCGTTGCCGGTGTATAGTACGATCCAAAGCGGAACAGCAATGCTTGAGAAATTCAATCGTCGAAATGAAATACCAAGGTGTTGCCATGACGAAGAGGTTGACGAAACGCCTGAGTCTCCTGTTGATTCTGATCGCTGGGGCTGCGGCTTGGGCGCCTCTCTCCGCGCATCATTCGAGTTCATCGTATGACATGGAGCATCCGGTCAACATCAAGGGCGTGGTCAAAAACATGGAGTGGACCAATCCTCATGTGTTCATTTTCCTGGACGTAAAGGACGAGAGCGGCAACGTCGAGGAGTGGCGCGTTGAGGGCAACAGCCCGAACATGCTGACCCGCGTGGGCTGGAGGAAGGAAATGATCAACCCGGGCGACGCGTTGCAGGTGAATGGCGCGCAGGCCAAGAACGGGTCCAAAGTGATGCGGCTGATCAGCCTTACCCTGGCAAACGGGCAGAAGTTCGACGGGCAAGGATTCAAATAATCCAAATGAATTCGGGAATGAGGAGCCGGTCCTCTTTGCGGAATTTTATTTCTACTTCCATTCTTCTCGCAGCGGTTGCCTTCCCGCTGATTGTATTCGCGCAGGCCGCGCACCATTCCAGCCCCATCCGGTCGTGGGCAACCTTGCCGCAGCCTGATTTTTCGGGTGTATGGTTCATCGAGGAATATCACCGGAATCTGTTACCCAAGGAAGATCCGCCGTTCCTCGCTGCGGCGCTGGAATTTTTCAAAAAGCGCGACTACGAGAATCTGCATCACGATCCGGATGTCGGCGTCGATCCCACCGAGCGATGCATCCCTCCCGGGATTCCGAGGACGGAGCTTCAGCCGTTCCCCTGGGAGATCGTCCAGGCGCGCGATCGGATTGTTCAGATCTTCGAGTATCAATCTCTGGTGCGGCAAATCTTCACGGATGGACGCGGGCACCCCAGCGATCTCGAACCGACGTACATGGGCCACTCAACCGGAAGATTTGAGGGAAATACGCTGGTGATCGATGCGGTCGGATTCAATGACAAGACGTGGCTCGATCCCATGGGCCTTCCCCATTCCGATGCGTTGCATGTGGTCGAGCATATGCGCCGCGTCGATCACGACACGCTGGAAGACACGTACACCATCGACGACCCCGAGACCTATGCCAAGCCGTGGACGGCTGTGAAAACCTTCAAGTTGAAATCCGACTGGTCAATTAAGGAGTATGTCTGCACCGAAAATAACACCGTTAAGTAATCGTCGCAGTTTACGGCTCGAGACCGAATTGCCTTCGCACTCCTCATCCCTGATCCAATTTGCAACCGCGACGTGAGTTGCCTTACTATTGAGACTGGTATGAAAATGAGGCGCGCCATCTCGGGCTCGATCGTGGCGCTGCTGCTGGCGGTGACTTCCATGGCAGCGGCCTGCGATCTCTCGTGCGCGTTCGCGCTTGCCAATTCAGATTGCCATTCGAGCGAATCGCCGTCTCAGATATCAGCGCAGTCGGGAATGGACATGGGCGGTATGAACATGTCCGGCATGGCAATGTCTGGAATGAACGACGCCGAAGTCCAGCCATCGACTTCCAGGATGTCGCACGCCAAATCCGCGCACCCGTCCATTGGCGATATGGGGCCGTGCGAGCGGCAATCTTGCGATAAGGGTTCCTTCGTTTTTGTAAAGGCGGGCCGCTCGGCTGCGCAGCGGGTTCAGGCCGCGCTGCCCCTCACTCAATTTTCGCTCGCCAGCGCTGGGCTCCAAATTTTTCGTGGCGCAAGGCACGACATTGCGCCTTTCGTTTCATTCCACACAAGCTCTCTCAATCTGATCCTCCGCATCTAGATCTGTTTCTCTCCGTACTGAAATCCTTTCTCTGTGATCTCTTGCCTCTGTGTTGAAGGCCGTTCGCTGGATTGCGGCAAGGCTTGACACAGAGTCCACAGAGAACAGCAGAGACGCCGATGTATTTGTGTTTACCTGGCGATCGTTCACACGATCTTTCGGAGGACAGTTCAATGCAGGGAATTCTTGCGCGGTCTTGTATGGCGTTGTTCGCGTTTTCACTGGCGGCGGTTTCCGCGCGGTCGCAGCAATACACGAAGAAAGACGACATGCAGGGCATGGGCGACATGCAGATGCCGGGAATGAACATGGGCGGAAGCGGACCGATGAACATGCATTCGCCGACGTTTGTGGATGAAATCATTCGTCACGCGGGATCGGGCACGAGCGCCGAACCCGATTCGATTCCCGTTCCGATGCTTATGACGGCGAAAGGAAAATGGACGCTGATGTTCCACGCCAACGTCTTTGTGCTGGACGAGCAGCAATCCAGCGCACGCGGCAGCGATAAATTTTTCTCGACAAACTGGCTCATGGGCATGGCGCAGCGCGCCGCGGGGCCGGGCGTTTTTACCACGCGGGCGATGCTGAGCCTCGAGCCGGCCACGATCACCGGACGGCAATACCCGTTGCTTTTTCAGCAGGGCGAAACGGCATTCGGAAAGCCCATCGCCGACGCGCAGCATCCTCACAACCTCTTCATGGAAATTGCCGCGCTTTATGATTTGAAGTTGGGGACCAGGGGACTGCTTTCGTTTTATGCCGCACCCGTCGGCGATCCCGCGATCGGGCCGATGGCCTACCCGCATCGCGCGTCCGCCGCGGAGAATCCGGTGGCCACGCTCGGCCACCATCAGGAAGACTCGACGCACATCGCAGACGATGTAGTCACGATGGGCCTGACGTACCGCTTTGCTCGAATCGAAGCTTCCGGCTTTCACGGTCGCGAGCCAGATGAAAATCGCTGGACAATCATCCAGGGGAAAATCGATTCGTGGTCCGCGCGCTTGACGATCCAGCCGGGGAAAAATTGGAGCGGGCAATACTCTTACGGACGCATCGCCAGCCCCGAGGCCCTTTTTCCCAATGAAGACCAGGAGCGCATGACGGCTTCGATCATGTACAACCGTCCGTTTCGCCGTGGCGATTGGGCGAGTTCGCTCATCTGGGGACGCACCAAATCAGTCCAAGACCAATCGATTTTCGACAGCTACACGTTCGAGTCCACGGCGCGGTTTCGGGCACGCAATCATGCCTGGACGCGAATCGAAAATGCCGAGCGCTCGAACGAATTGCTCCTCGGTGAGAGTCCGCTTCCGCTGAATTTCGTGGAGCGCCCCATCGGACGCGTTCAAGCCTATACGCTCGGCTACGATCGAGATTTTGGTCTGATTCCGCGCGTCGCTACCGCAATTGGCGCGCAAGTTACGGTCTACGGCGTGGGAGAAAATCTGAAACCGGTGTACGGATCGCATCCTGCGGGAGTCGCGGTGTTCATTCGGCTGCGTCCGTTTTCAGGGGAGGAGCGCTAGCAAAAAAACTGCGCCACCTGGACTGATTCCGATCGTTCAGCTCTTCGAGTTGAGCTGTTCCAGGCCCTGATCGGCTTGCTGGGCGGCGTCGGGGAAATCCTTCTTGACCTGGTTATAGAGCTTCGCGGCCTGCGCGGGATCGGTTTTGCGGTAGTAGTCCGCGAGGGCCAGCATGGACATGGGCTTGGGGATAAACACGCTGGGCTTGTCCGACAGCTGTTTGTAGAGATCCACCGCCTGCGCGCCCTTGTTCTCCTGCAAATACACGGAAGCCATCTGGAATTTCGCCAGGCTGGCCAGGCTCTCATCGCCGCCGGAGGCAACCTGGCTGAGATTTTTTTCCGCGTCGGCGTATTGCTTCAGTTGAATTTCGGAAAGAGCAGCATAGTAGCGAGCCATTTGACCCGGCTTGGTCCGCCCATATTGGTTCGCGACGCCAAGAAACTTTTTGCTCGCGTCGGTGAATTTGTTTTTTTCATCGAGGTACGTAACTTCCGTCGGATCGAGTGGATCGCCGGGAGCGCGAATTCGCGCCTGAAAAGTCTTCAAGCCGTCGTCGAGCGCCGCCGAAGCCTTTTCCGTTTGCCGGCGCGCATAGCTGTTCCACCCAAAGACCGCCAGCCCGACCACCAGCGCCGCAACCACCACGAGCCACAATGCCTGCTGATGCGAAGCGACCGATTCGACGCCCTGGACAAATTTCTCCCGGATTTCGTCCTTTTTCAGGTCCTTGCGCAATATATGCTGAGCCACCGGATACGCTCCTTCAATTTTCGACGAATCTGAATTTTAACATGAATTCCGAACAGGCCAGAGGGAATTGGCGGCAACGCAATGAGTTGGTAAAGCAAGTTCTCAAACGAAGGGGCACACGCGCACGCATGCCGTTCGGAGATTCCATGGACTTGTCAGTTAGGGGAGCGGAAAGAGAAAAAATTGAGCAGCACATCACAGGCGTAAAAAGCGAAAGGGCCTTGTCCGGCGGGCGCCGGGCCAGGCCCCCAGAACACGTGTCCCCGATTAGGAAGCAGCCGTGACGTTCTCAGCCTGATAGCCCTTCGGGCCTTGTTTGACCTCGAATTCGACCATCTGGCCTTCATTCAGGGTCTTGTATCCATCCATTTGTATGGCGGAGAAGTGCACGAAAACGTCTTCGCCCGACTGGCGCTGGATGAATCCGTAACCTTTCGACGCATTAAACCACTTCACCACACCTTGTTCTCTGCTCAACTTAGTGGCTCCTCTTTCTTGAGCGGTCGCTATTTGCCGGGCGTAACGCCAGTCGGTGAAAGATAGTAATGTCCGCCGTTGCCGGTGCGCTTCCCCGTGCGTCCTGGTGACCTGACGGGGGCGGTAGCCCGAAGCGGGCCTTCGAACACCTACGGAATTACACGACCCACAAAAGCGGGCCATCAATACAACAAAATTGAGCGGCTGTCTAGGGAATTCCCCGTATTGGGAACGTTTCAAACTCGCGGAATTTCGGGCAATTTACGGCGGTAGTCGCGCTTATCGCTCTCGCCGCCGATGGCGTTCTAGTGACTAAAACTTCCGACGGCTTGCGACTCCTGGCTGTGAATGTCAAAAACCGTGTAAAGCTTGGTGATTTGCAGGAGGTCGGTCACTTTTTTGGTCAGATTCAGAAGCTTTAGTTCGCCGCCTTCGCTCTTGACCAGGCGATAGCCGCTGACGAGTTCGCCAAGGCCAGTGCTGTCGATATAATTGATTCCGGCCAGATTCATAACGATCTTTTTGCGGCCCTTGCTGAGTTTTTCCTTGATGAGGTCGCGCAACAGCGCGCTGCCTTCACCCAGCGTGATCCTGCCTTCCATGTCGATGACGGTGACATCACCGATGTCCCGGCTGGTTGCTCTGAAGCTCATTGCGAGCCTTTCCCGGTTGGATCTTCTGCTCCACGAACGCCGCATACGCAGCGCTGTTTGCGGCCGACCGTCGCGGCGTCCTGGTAAGTCGGGGATCAATGCTTGTGGCGCTTGGCCATGACGAGTTCGGCGCCGCCGGCGGAACTGGATAGAACGTCGACTTCATCCATAAACGCTTTCATCAAGAGCACGCCGCGGCCTGAATCGCCCAGGACATTTTCATCATCGCGGGGGTCGGGGATGTCCTCGAGCCGAAATCCTGCTCCCTGATCCACTACATGGATCACCAGCTTTTCTACGTGGAGTTCAAAGACGACGTGAATTTTTCGCTCGCGGCGCTGCTTGTTGCCGTATTGAAACGCGTTCATCACGCCTTCATGCACGGCAAGGCCGATCTTGTATTGATCGTCCTCTCCGAATCCGGCCACCGCGGCGACGCGCACACCCACCTCTTCGGCAAGAGCGATGCTCTCGATTAGAGTCTCCATCGTGAGTTCGATCCGCTGCGGTTTTGAGGGCATCCCGTTGCCAGAATTCGGCCAAGGACTTGTATGCGTAACACAGCGCCGGAGGATAAGTCAATCGGGATAAGGGGTTTGGGAGCACAGGCAGAATTCTTAACAAGCTATTCTCAGCGCGATGCGAGGACAAACCGACTGCCAGCACTCAGTTCTATTCCGGGGAGAGGCGCTAGAAAACTACCTTGTAGACGTTGCTTTTGTTGTCTCGAGCGACCCCTTTGATATTGATCGGTGAATCCTCGCTTCCTCCTGCCGACCGGTACATCTCCATTTGAAGAGTTGTGCCACGATCGCCGTTGACCTCTGCGCGGGCGAACAGGTTGTTGCCGAGGACGTGGGAGACGTAAAACCCCTGCCCGTAAACCGTATCCCATACCGACGTCAGATTGGTCGCCGCCGACCGGCTCGAAGCCGAATCGCCGGTCGAGACAGGATCCGCTTGTGCCCTCACCCAACGACCTTTGCCCTTTTCGCCGTTTTCCAGAACAACGGAGATGTTCCCGGAGTTGAAGATACCGCTCGCTTTAGCGATGAATACGGGGACGGGGGATTGGGTGGAATATGGGCCCCGGACGGGGTAGAGACGTCCCTCGGCGCAGCCAGCCGCGAGAAAGATTCCCAGAAAGAGAACGCGAAGTGGAAGTCTGTTTTTCATGGCTGCTCGATGTCTCGCGGTTCGTACACTTGCGGCACTTCACATCGATCCTGAAGAGCATTCGGTCCAACTCATATTACTTTTCTCTAAACCATGTCATAGATTCGACGCGTCCTGTTCCCATTGCGTTGCACTGCCTTACCCGTTTTGCATCGGAACCCGCAGCCAAAGAGTGCTAAATTCATTGGTTCGGACTATACATGCCCTCGTACATCTTACTTTTTTGTGCAGCCCTTTTGGGCGGACTCCTCAATTCTGTGGCTGGCGGAGGGATGTTCGTCATCTTTCCGGCGCTGGTTTTTACCGGGGTGCCGTCCATTATGGCGAACGCTTCGAGCACCATGGCCGTCATTCCGGGAATCCTCGCCAGCGCGTGGGCGTATCGCGGCGATTTCCGGTCGTCCAAAGACTTTCCTTTCGCAAGCTTGGTGATTGTCAGCATCGTGGGCGGAATTGCCGGGGCGCTTTTGCTTTTGTACACGCCGCAGAGAACGTTTGATTTTGTGATTCCCTGGCTGCTCCTGCTGGCGACGCTGCTCTTTATTTTTGGACTCCGCATCGCGCCAGCGCTGAAGCGAGTGTTTCACATCGGGCCGGTTACGGTTGTCGTCATTCAACTTTTTATCGCGGTGTACGGCGGTTATTTCGGCGGGGCGATCGGGATCATGATGCTGGCGACGTGGACGGTCTTCGGGCTTACGGATATCCACCGGATGAACGCGAGCCGCACTCTACTGGGAGCCGCGGCGAACATCGTCGCCACCGTGCTGTTCATCGGGGCGCATAAGATCGTTTGGCCGCAGACGCTGCTGATGCTGGTGGGGACGATTATCGGCGGATATGCCGGAGCTCATTGGGCGCGAAG
>Ga0210410_10003800_pt1 | contig 13337 bp, 10 predicted proteins | sample IncBWC4MmetaG_FD_161058 | JGI IMG/M metagenome (GOLD analysis project Ga0210410, IMG submission 161058) | Forest soil microbial communities from Barre Woods Harvard Forest LTER site, Petersham, Massachusetts, United States - Inc-BW-C-4-M | ecosystem: Environmental > Terrestrial > Soil >... | reverse complement strand
TTCATAGAGCACGACTCCGAAACTGAACAGATCAGTCCGGGCGTCGAGTTCCTCGCCACGAACCTGCTCGGGCGACATATAGGCCACGGTCCCTACTGCAACTCCGGTTTCAGTAAAATGCAGCTCACCGGACGCATCGCCTGTCGCCACGGGTCGACCCTCAGTCGGCGATTGCTGACCAAGTTTCGCCACGCCGAAGTCCAGCAACTTGACCTGCCCGTGTTTCAACACAAAGATATTCGCGGGTTTCACATCTCGATGGATGATGCCTTTCTTGTGTGCGGCATCGAGAGCGGCCGCGATCTGCGCTCCCACGTCGAGGATCTGATCCGTTCGGAGCGGTTTGCCCGCGATGAGGTGCTTGAGGGTCTGGCCGTCCAGAAACTCCATGGCGATAAAGGAATTGCCCTGATGTTCGCCGATGTCATAGACGGTGCAAATATTGGGGTGGTTAAGACCGGAGGCAGCCTGCGCCTCGCGTTGGAAACGGCTTAACCACTGCGCGTCTTGCGCAACATCCTCGACCAGAAACTTGAGAGCCACAAAGCGATGCAGGCGCGTGTCCTCAGCTTTGTAGACGACTCCCATGCCGCCGCCGCCGAGCTCTTCAATGACCCGATAATGGGACACTGTAGTGCCGATCAGCCTTGCTGCTTCTTCAGTCGGCACTCGGTCGGTGGCGAGTAGTCTACCCACGACTTCGAGCGCCGGTAACTCGATGAAATGCCCCGCTCTTTCCTCATAAAGCAGCAAGGACTCCACTTCTCGCCGCAATACTTCGTCGTTCGCGCAGGCATGTTCCAGGAATTCAGCGCGGCGGCTCGCGTCCAGTTCCAAGGCATGCTGGCACAGTTCTTCAACCCGGCGCCAAAGCTCAGGTTCCACTCTTGACCCTCTCCACGCTCAACTCCCGGAGGAGCCAAATCTTTGCCAGCCTCCAGTCCCGCATCACGGTTACGGCAGAAACTCCCAAAATCTCGGCAGTTTCTTCGATATTTAGCCCACCAAAGAATCTAAGTTCCACAACTCTGCTTTTTCTACGATCGAGCTCGGCAAGTGCCTTCAACGCGTCATCCAAAGCTAACAAGTTTGGATCGGGTTCGCTGCATACCGGCGGCGCATCGTCCAAAGATATGTGGGGCACGTTCCCGCCTCTTTTCTGGTAACCACGCGAGCGGGCAAAATCGACCAGGATGCGTCGCATCAGCTGTGCAGACACAGCAAAAAAGTGCGCCCGATCGTGCCAATTCACCTGTCCGCAGTCCACCAGGCGTAAGTAAACTTCGTTAACCAGAGCCGTGGTTTGTAACGTGTGTCCGGAGCGTTCGCCCGCCATGTAGCGGCGCGCGACACGATGCAATTCCCGATGCACTAGAGGTGTAAGCTTTTCCAGAGCCTGCTGGTCTCCCGCAGTCCACGCCCTAAGCATTTGGGTGATTTCGGGAGTCGAAGGCAAATCTATCACCATTTTCCGTCCCGCAATGCCAATACACTACACCCGAAACCAGCGAAATCCTAATGTTGTCGGGTTCTCTTGGGTTCTCTTGGGGGGGGCGCCTCTTTTTTCGGCTGCTGGTGCGTGGGGCCGTCCTGGCCCAGTCCGAGGGAGTCGTGGGTAAAGACGAAGAGGGAGTGGGCCCCCATGAGCGCAGCCAGGCGGATGGCCGGTTTGCAGTAGTCGGCGAAGCAGGAGAAGGTTGAGCCGAAGGAGACCAGGCCGCCATGGGCTGCCATGCCGTTCACGGCTGCGCACATGGCGAACTCGCGCACGCCGAAGAAAACGTTGCGCCCGGCGGGATCTTCGTGGAAGCTCGCATCCGGCCTGAAGATTGTGTCTATCGAAAACTCCGTCTGATCCTTTCCCATGGCGGCGGTTTCTTTGCTGCCCGCATCATAGTTCAATGTTTTGACCGCCTTCAGGGCGGATTCGGCCAACAGCGATGACCGGAACATATTCCAAACGCCGCACCTGCGGCGCCGGGACTAATCCAGATTTTCAGTTTGACTGTGCCGTGAAGTGCCATCTTGCCGGCGAGGGCCGGGTATTGCAGCCCTTCGCGGTGACCACTTTGCGCTCGGGGTCTAAGGCAATCGTGCTGCTCCTCAGTAGCACCACGCAAAGCAGACCGGCTTCAGTTTTGTCATTCATTCTTCCTGCCATTGCCGGAAGGTCCTGCTAAAGGAAAGCCTCAGAGCCAGCTGAAAAAGCTTGGGATCGATCGCACGCGTTACTCGTCCAAACGACGGTCCGTTTGTGATCTTTGCGTCGGGTTTAAAAAACTGGGTGTGGTTGAACACGTTAAATGTTTCGACGCGAAACTCAAAGATTTGCGCCTTCCGGTACTGCCATCAGCTTATGAACGCCCAAGCCCGCAAGTTTTAGCGGTTCTGTATCGGGAATAGCCCGGGGTCCCGCCATTTCGAACTCATTTCTCTGGGGAATCAACCCCACACTTCATCCAGCCAGGGGGCGAGATGGCCCCGTTCGCTGGTCGGGCAGAGTCGGCCCTTTGTATCAGGTCGAATGGCAGTTTTTTAGAAGGTCTTCGGTCCCACCGGCAGCGGGAGCGTCAGTGTCATCGGCGGTGGCTACGCTGCCGGATTGGCCGATCGCAACCGGTGTGGCAACGTCGGCCGTGAGGGGATGGAATGGAATGGTGGGCGGAGCCGACGGATCCGGGGGAAGGAGTTGGCGGACCGTGGAAACGAGGAGTACTATCCGCCTTCGACACGACTTTTCGCACGCCGACTTTTTGGGCTTCAAGCTCGACCTGCAAAGAGCAATGCCTCGTGTGCATCAGCATGTTTGGAAATCGCCCGGGCCGGGGCCAGTCCGTCCATGACAGGCATGACTTAGGTCGAGAATGATGGGGTCAGGTTCATCGCCTGGGCTTTGGCTATAGCATCCTGCCCATTTTCGACGTCGATGATTTCCCACGACCCTTCGCTCTCCAACAGACTTCGAAGCGCAGTCCGGACCGCGGGACTGTCCTCGGCAATTAGTATTCGGGTGGGCATGCCAATCGAAAGCGAATCAAGACCGCCGGCCCCGCGCGGCCGGAATTCCCGTCAATGATTGATGCAGTACGAAATTAGCACGATCGGGTATTTTCAAAATACAGAAAACGCTGTATAAGCTACCGTACGCTCCCGGGCAAGCTGCATACATTCGATGAGCCGTGAGTTACCCTCCGTGTGCATCTAACGGTTTTGTAACGAAATTGAGTCTTGCAAGACGGAGGAAGCTGTGCGCAAAGCAAATGGAACTGCTGTCGCCCACCGAGACCCTCAACCTTTAGATGCCGGAGCACGGACGAACCCGGCAGGAAAACCGGTTGCGAACGCCATCTTGCTTTCCATTCCGGATGAAGAATTCGCCACGATTCGGCCGCATCTGCACTTCGTTCCCCTCCCGCAGCGTTTGAGCTTGCAAGAGGCTAACCGAAAACTGGACGAAGCATACTTCTTAAACACAGGCATGGTTTCGCTGGTCTTCACGACACAGAAGGGAGAAAGCGTCGAGGTCGGTGTCGTTGGAAACGAGGGATTTACCCCGATTCCGGTGGCCGCGGGACTCCGCAGGAGCCCGCACCGAGCGGTGATGCAAATTGGGGGCGAGGGCTTCAAGATAAGCGTCGATGAACTAGAAATGGTGTTGGGGTCGAGTCCGGCGCTGCTAACTCTCTTGCATCGGTATGCGGCAGTGCACGGATTGCAAGTTGCACAAACTGCGGGCTGCAATCGCTTGCATGACATTGAACAACGTCTTTCGCGCTGGCTCCTGCTGGCCCAGGACCGGGTTAATTCAGGATTGCTGCAGATCACCCATGACTTTCTGGCGATGATGCTGGGAACCGATCGTCCCAGCGTGAGCCTGGCGGCAAGCGAGCTGCAGAAACGACGGATCATAGAATACACGCGGGGCTCTGTACGGATTCTGAACCGTAAGAAACTGGAAAGCTCCGCCTGCGAATGCTACGGAATTATCCAGCAGTTCAATGGTGAACTGGCGTTAAGGTAGCTGGTTTCAAGATATTCGAGATCTCCGAAACCTGCTTTCGCGGTGCGGCGCCCTCCGCCTAGAACTCGATGTGAGCACGAAAAGAGGGCACGACGACTGGTCCGCGGTCGCGGTTGTAACCCGGATTAACGATGTATTGCACACCCGGCGCGAGATAGATGCCGCGCCATGTGTGCACGGTGTAGTAGGACTCCAGAATATTTTCGCGGCCGTAGTTCAACTTTCCGTCGCCGAGAAGAAATCCCACGCCGCCCGCCGCCAGATAGTTCTGGTGATCTTTCTTGATGGCATTCGTAACGAAGGCGGCACCGGCGCGATCCTGCTTGCGATGCCACCAAGCGCCACTCGCTCCCACCCCTTGAGCGAGGGTTTGGTCCACTTCCGTGTAAGCGAAGGATTCGGTCTTGCCGTTATCCCAGCCGAAGCGGGCGAATGCGGTGAGGTAGTGGGTGAGATTCTGCTCCATGTTGATACCGAACCCGTACTTTCGCGTGATGCGCCAGGGATGGGCAGTGATATCGGGCATGGTGTTCTCTGCGGCCGCCTTGATGACCTGATCGCGGTAGATGCCCATGTTGGCGGAGTTGGTGTAGGCCAGCAAACGGACGACTCCGGCTTTTGCTGGGATCACGCCTCGACGTAGTTCGTATTCGAAGTTTTCGGCGTGCGCCTGCCACGGTTTCCAAACCAGATCGATGCCGTTGGCCACCTTTGGCATAAGGGCCTCGGCGAACCGAAATCCCCAGTTGCGGTCCTCATAGTCTGCGGTGGCGCCGACGGTATAGCCCCGGGTGTCGGCGGCATAGTCCCAGGCGCCATTGTTGTCAATCGTCCAATTCATGAACTGGAAGTGGGTATCAGAACCCACCGAATTGAGATCGAAGAAATCGGGCATGCTGAACTTGCCGAAGCGGACTTCCAGACGGCGTCGCGGAAGCTCTTCGAAGAGCGAAAACGGGTTGCGCTGGTTTTCGACTCTATCTTGGCTCAGTGCGAAGACATGGTGGACCATGGCGCGTCCGACATAGGGGGCTTTGCTAAGAAGGGGGTTGCGGACGATGTCGAGATCGGTATCGCCAGCCAAGCCGAGGCCAGTGCTTAGTGCGGCGCCGCCGGCTTCTTCGATATCAACCAGAACTTCGCTGGAGTTGTTGAGGCGCACCCCAGTATAGAGCGTCATCAGGCGCGACGTTGCTTTCTCATAGCGCGGGCTCAGACTGTGCGGGCCGCTGTAGGGAGCGTGAAAATCGGGATGCGTCTGAAAGATGAAGTTCGCCTGACCGGTCAGCCAGAAGCGCGTGTCCTTGAAATGAGGGAACATGGATTCCGTGCTGTCATCAGCCGGTGGATCTGGCGGGTCGGGAAGGGCGGCGACGTCAGCTCGCGGCGTGGCGGGTTCTGGTGCGGAAAGCTGCGGATCGGACTGCTGCGCGAACAGCGCACCCGTAAGGGCAGCCACCGCGAGCAACCCGAGCAGCAGCGAAAGCGTGCTCAGTGGAGCAAGTTTGTTTTGAAAGTTCATTCTTCCAAATAATCTTAGCCACGGAAGCAGGCGTGCTTGGCAGGATTTGCGACCGATTCCCACGTTCGGATCACGCCCGATATCATTAACCTCACTGTACCACAATAACTTAACTATGGTTAAGTGAACTCCTGCCTGCTTGTCAGACAAACGCGGCTGGGACAATCTCTAACCTTACTCTGGTCGGGTTAAAGGAGTGTTACGAGCGAGAGACACGGCTACAGCGCCGTCGGAGGTTGGCCTCTGATGACGCCCACTGCATTTGCAGCTGCCGGTCGCCAGCGCTGTCGGTGACCACGACCCAGCTCATGCGTACAGAGTTGCGTTCCACCTTGGGTACCTGTCAAGAAAAGTGCGGGGCAACGCAAAAAAATGAAAGACAAACGGTCGGAATTTCCAAAGAAAAACAGAAACTGTTTTCGCGAATGAAGCCGCTGGGTGGACAAATCGGCGCGGTGGAGCGGGCAGTCGCCGAAGGAGATGAGTGCGCCGACATCCTGATGCTGCTGGCGGCGATTCGCGGCGGGGTGAACAGCTTGATGGCCGAGATTCTCGAGGATCATATCCGACTGCACATCACGCATCCCGACCGCGGGCCGGAATCGCCAGAGGAACTGACTGAAGATTTAATTTCTCGGGTGAGAGCATATTTGAAGTAAGCAGGTCGTGATCGGCGCGCCAGGCGGTGCGGTTTGACAGCATTCCGGTTCAACCCCTAACCTTAATTTTCCCAGCTTATGAAAGTTCTGGTCCTAGGAAGTGGCGGACGCGAGCATGCGCTGGTATGGAAGCTGCGGCAGTCGCCGCGCATTTCGCAGCTTTACTGCGCGCCGGGGAACGGCGGCATTACAAGCGAAGCTGAATGCGTTGCGGTCGACCTGCAGAATTTGAATTCGATCACGGCCTTGGCGGCGCGCCTTCAACCCGATTTGACCGTGGTTGGACCGGAACTTCCTCTGACTTTGGGCGTGGTGGATGAGTTTGAGCGGCGCGGATGGCGGGCGTTTGGGCCGACGCAGTCCGCCGCACAACTGGAATCGAGCAAGAGTTTCGCCAAGGAATTCCTGCAGCGTCACCATATTCCTACAGCTCCATTTGCAATATGTGATTCGATCGAGCAGGTGCGCGAGGCTCTTGGACATTTTCACGTGCCGGTCGTAGTGAAAGCGGATGGCCTGGCTGCGGGGAAAGGCGTGGTTATCGCCAAGGACAAAGAAGAGGCCGCCAGCGTGGCCGCGGGAATGCTCAGCGGGAAAATGCTGGGCGAGGCTGGAGCGCGAGTCGTGCTGGAAGAGTGTTTGACGGGCGATGAGATTTCCTTCCTCGTGTTCAGCGACGGGGAGCGCGTGGCTCCGCTGGTGGCGGCGCAGGACCACAAGCGCGTGGGTGACGCTGATACCGGTCCGAACACGGGCGGCATGGGCGCTTATTCGACTACCGAAATCGTGGACGACCAGATGCGCGACTGGTTGGTCCACCACATCGCGCGCCCCGTGGTGGCAGGGATGAAGGCCGAAGGCGCGGAGTTTAAGGGCGTACTCTACTGCGGGCTGATGATGACAGCGCGTGGCCCCATGGTGCTGGAGTTCAACTGCCGCTTTGGCGACCCGGAGACACAGCCGATTCTGATGCGGCTCGAGAGCGATCTGATCGACGCGCTGGAGGCTTCGATTGAAGGGCGCGTGAGCGAAGGAGATTTCAAGTGGTCGCAAGATGCGTCTGTGTGCGTGGTGATGTCGTCGGGCGGGTATCCGGGAACATTTGAAGCGGGGAAGCGAATCGAGGGGCTCGACGAGGCAGGGTCAGTGGAAGGCGTGAAAGTGTTTCATGCGGGAACGTCGAAGCGCGACGGGGTTTACTACACCGCGGGCGGGCGGGTGTTGGGAGTGACGGCACGGGCTAGAGATCTGCAGACCGCGGTTGGACGAGTTTACGAAGCGTGCGCAAAGATCAGTTTTGACGAGGCGCACTACCGGAAAGATATTGCCGCGCGGGCGCTGAAGAAATGATCGAGGCATAGATGATTCGGGCAGTATAATGCGCGATCGTAAAGGGATCCTTCGACTGCGGTTTTGCTTCGCGTTTCGCGCAGCAAAATCCTCGTTAGGATGACATTCATTTTGGGAAGGGAACATGAGTAAGATTTTGGTTTCAATTGTGATGGGCAGCGACTCCGATCTGGAGATCATGCGCGAGGCCGGAAAAGCGCTCGATGAATTCGGCATCGCCTACGAAATTGACGTGACTTCGGCGCATCGTTCGCCGGACCGTACGGCCGACTTCGCGCGCAAGGCTGCGCAGCGCGGCATTCAGGTGATCATTGCGGGTGCGGGCGGAGCGGCGCATCTGGCCGGCGTGATTGCGGCGCACACGACTCTGCCGGTGATTGGCGTGCCCATTCCATCCACTTCTCTGCAGGGAATGGATTCCCTGCTGGCGACCGTGCAGATGCCGGCTGGGATTCCGGTGGCTACCGTGGCGATTGGGAAACCGGGAGCGACAAACGCTGGAATTCTGGCGGCGCAGATGATTGCTTTGGGCGACACTTCGATCGCGAAGAAGCTTGAGGCGCACAAGGAGAAACTGGCGCGGGGCGTGGAAGAAAAGTCGAAGAAACTGAAGAGTCCGTTAAGCTAATTCCCCTACTCATTCCGAGCGCCGCGAGGAACCTGCTGTTTGCTGGCCCCGGCAGAAAGGCGGGTTTCTCGTCGCCATCGCTTCTCGGAATAACAATTCGATGGCACCCGGAATTCCATAGACCAATGGGTCTCGAAATGACTTCGACCTGGCGGTCGACCTAAAGCTTCAATCCCTTTAAGTATTCACGGAACGGGCCGCCCAGGTCGTTGCGCTTGAGGGCGAATTCTACCGTGGCTTTCAGGAATCCGAGTTTGTCGCCGGTGTCGTAGCGGCGGCCTTCGTAGACGTAGGCGTACATTTTTTCCTGCTTCAGCAGCATTCGCATGCCGTCGGTGAGCTGCAACTCGCCCCCAGCACCGGTTTGAGTCTTGGCCAGGCAATCGAAGATCGCGGGCGTCAAGATGTAACGGCCGATAATCGCGAGATTCGATGGAGCCTCTTCAGGCTTGGGTTTCTCCACCATATTGCGGATCTCGAACAGGCGCCCGCTGAATCCCTCGGCGGGCTGGGCATCGAAGACGCCGTAGGAGGAAATCATCTTTCCTTCGACCACTTGCGCGGCAATCACGGAGCACTGTTTCTGATCGAAGACATCCGCCATCTGCTTCAGACACGGCACCTTCGCATCGATGACATCGTCCGCCAACAGCACGGCAAACGGCTCATGCCCGACGAGTTCTCGCGCCATAAGCACGGCATGGCCCAGGCCGAGCGCCTCTTTCTGGCGGACGTAGGCGACGTAGATCATGTCAGAGATGTTGCGGACGATCGAGAGAAGATCGGTCTTGTGACGCTCTTCGAGCATCTTTTCCAGTTCGTAGCTAACGTCGAAATGGTCTTCAATCGCCTGCTTGCCGCGTCCGGTGATAATGACGATCTGGTCGCACCCGGAGGCCATGGCCTCTTCGACGCCATATTGAATGATCGGCTTGTCGACGATCGGGAGCATCTCTTTGGGCTGGGCCTTGGTGGCAGGCAGAAAACGGGTGCCCAGTCCGGCGGCGGGGAACACGGCTTTGCGAACTTTCATTTTCATGGAGATCTTCGGGTTTCAGGTCTTAGGTCGGCCTTCTTTTACGCGCCGGACAATTGTATCTGGTGCGTTTGATAACTGGCGACCCCGGGAGCTCGAACCTGCTCGAACCTACACCCTGCGCTGCGCTCGCTAAGAATGTTTTTCGTTTGCGACGGATCGCACTTCAGATGCCGCTTCTTCGCTGGCCAGTTGCTCTAAAGTTGTGCGCAGCGATCGCAGGACTTCGTCGGCAGTCGTCGCCTTCAGAACAAACTTCAGCATCCCGTCCGGCGTGAACTGCGCGCCACGCTGGCTGGAGACGAAGCGGGCCAAATGTCCGGGATCGACTGCGGCATTTTGCCGGAACTTGAATGTCACCGAATCGCGTTTGCGCTCGATCGCATTGACGCCTACGCGTATGCACAGCAGCTTCAGCGAGGCATAGTCGAGCAGGTTGCGCACGGCGGGCGGTGGCGGTCCGTAACGATCCTGCAATTCCGCTCCCACATCGGCCAGTTGCGATTCGGTTTCCACGCGCGCCACCCGCTTGTACATCTGCAGGCGCTGGTTTTCTTCGGGAATGTAATCCGAGTTGATGCGGATGTTGAGTCCGAGGTTCAGCTGCGTTTCGGCCTCATCGGGCGCAGCTTCGCCCTTCATTTCGCGGACTGCGCGTTCGAGCATTTGGGTGTAAAGCTCGAATCCTATGGCTTCGATGTGTCCGCTCTGCTCGCCACCCAACAGATTTCCCGCGCCGCGTAGTTCGAGATCGAGCGCGGCAATCTTGAATCCGGCTCCCAGGTCGGAGAATTCCTTCAATGCGGCCAAGCGGCGCCGAGCGATCGGAGTGAGCTCGACCTCTTTCGGAATCAGCAGGTAGGCGTATGCGCGGCGGTTGGAGCGCCCCACGCGTCCGCGCAATTGATAGAGCTCCGATAAGCCCAGGCGGTCGGCGCGATTGATGAGGATGGTGTTGCACAAAGGAATGTCGAGGCCATTTTCGATGATGGTTGTGGCCACGAGAATGTCGGCCCCGTGATGCATAAAGCCTAGCATCACTTTTTCGAGTTCGGTTTCTCCCATCTGGCCGTGGCCCACCATGACGCGCGCCTTCGGAACCAACTCCTGCAGTTTGGCGGCGATTTCCCAGATGCTCTCCACACGGTTGTGGACGAAATAAACTTGCCCGCCACGTTCGAGCTCCTGTTCGATCGCTGACTGAATGAGCTTGTCATCCCAACTGGCGACGACCGTCTGAATCGCCATGCGGTCTTTCGGAGGTGTTTCGATCACGCTCATGTCGCGCAGCCCGACCAGCGACATGTGCAGCGTTCGCGGGATGGGAGTCGCCGACATCGTGAGCACATCGACTTGCTTGCGCATCTGCTTAATTCGTTCTTTATGGCGCACGCCGAAGCGCTGTTCTTCGTCGACGATGAGCAGGCCGAGGTCCGCGAACTTGAGATCTTTCGAAAGAATACGGTGGGTGCCGATGAGAATGTCGATCTTGCCGGCTTCCGTCTTCTGCAGAATTTCCTTCTGCTGCTTCGGATTGCGGAAGCGGCTGATCATTTCTATGGTGACGGGGAAGGGGCCGAAACGCTGCTTGAAGGTTTCGTAGTGCTGAAACGCCAGAACCGTGGTCGGCGCAAGCACGGCTACTTGCTTGTTGTCGCCCACAGCCTTGAACGCCGCGCGCATGGCAACTTCGGTCTTGCCATAACCGACGTCGCCGCAAAGCAGGCGATCCATGGGCTGTGTGGATTCCATGTCGCGCGTGACGTCGGCGATGGCCTGCGCCTGATCTTCGGTCTCATTGAACTCGAATGCATCTTCGAATTCGCGAACGAACTCGTTACCTGCAGGGAAGGAGTGACCTACCGCCGTCTTCCGCTCGGCATAAAGCTTCAGGAGTTCGTCGGCCATGTCTTTCATGGCCTTGCGCACCCGCGCCTTGGTCTTGGTCCAGGCCTGCGTACCCAGGTGGCTGAGCGAGGGCTTCGCGCCTTCCGACGACCGGTATTTCTGGATCAGGTCGAGCCGTGTGAGCGGAACGTAGAGACGAGCGCCCTCGGCGTACTCGAGCAGCATGAACTCCGCGTTGCCGTCGCCCTGATTGATTTCCTTCAACCCCTGATACTGGCCGATGCCGTGCTCGACGTGGACAACATAATCGCCGACCTGCAAGTCGCGGAAATCGGAGAGGAAGGCCGAGACCTTCGACTTCTGCCGCTGCGGACGAGAAGCAACCGCGTCGGACTCGTCAAACAGATCGCGGGCGCCGAAGATGGCAAGTTTCGCATCGGAAAACATCACGCCATCGGGCACGTAAGCTTTGGCGAGCGTCGTGGTGAGCACTTCGCCGGCGAAGTAGCTGGTCTCATCGGCGTAACTTTCGCCGCCGCGAGTGCGGCTGCCGAGCCGGAACGAAACGTTGTATTCGGTGAAGATGTCGGCTAAGCGTTCGACCTCGCCGGTGTTCGGCACCGAGAACAGCACCTGATTCCCGGCTCCCGTGAGCTTCTGCACTTCTTCCAGCATGCTGGGGACGGCCCCATGGAAGCGGGGAGTGGGTTGGGTAAAAAAGGTGACAGCGGAGCCCGCGTCGTCGCTGCGAGTAATGCCGAGATGCTCGACGTCCGCGCCGGTGAGCGATTCGACTTTCTTCCACCAGGCGTCTGGAGGAAGGTACAAGTCCACAGGGCGCACCAGATTGCCGACGCCGCTGCGCTCGTGCGCTTCCTCCACGCGATTCCAGAAGCGGTCGAACTCGGCGCGGAGCAGATCGGGCTCGTCCAGCAAAACGGCTGCGTGGGGAAGCAGATCGAAGACGCTGCGATCGGAACCGGCCACGGGCGCGTAGAACTCCCAGCCGGGAAAAACCGTGACTCCGCCGGAGCGCACCGCGGCCTCGACGATCTGTTCTGAGCCTTCGATTCGTTTGCCCGAAAGCCGCGTGTGGATCGCCCCCAGCAGGTGGTCGCTGACCGGAGTTTCGGTCAGAGGCAGCAGCAAAGCCTCGTCCATCGGATTCGACGAACGCTGCGAAGCGGGATCGAAGCGGCGGATCGATTCCACCTCGTCGCCGAAAAACTCGATACGCACAGGACGTTCAGCCTCGGGCGAATAAACATCAAGGATGCCGCCGCGCAGAGCGTACTCCCCGGGCATCTCGACGACATCGGCGGAATTGTACCCAACGGTGTTCAGGTGGGCGAGAAGGTTATCGACGTCGAAGGACTCGCCGCGGCGCAGAATGCGGGCAAGGTCGGAATAGTACCCGGCGGAGCGTTGAAGGATAGCCGTGGCCGCGACCGGAGACACCACAATCGACGCCTTGCCGGTCGCGATCTTCCAGAGCGCCGTCGCGCGCTCCTCTTGCAACTCGGGGTGCGGAGAAAGATTCTGAAACGGAAGCACATCGCGAGCGGGCAAGGACACGACAGCCTCGGGATCGCAGGCGTCCGTGAGCTCGCAGAATCCTCGCAAGATAGGAACGAAATCTTCCACAGCCCGATTGTCGTTGACGACTACAATCAGCGGACGGTCGGCGTGCCGGCGCAACAGCACGAACAGCAGGGCTTTTGCCGTGGACGATAGTCCAGAGACACGAATGCGCCCCGTGCCCTCCCGCAGGTAGGAGGCAACACGCGTGAAAGCGGGAAGCATTTCTACGTCCGCGAAGAGTTCGCGGACGAAGGGAAGAAGCATGAGAATTTAATTTTAACAGGATCAGGGGAGGGGCATCGGCGGGTGAGGCAGGTTTCGATCACACCAAACACAGCCCCGGGATTAGCTCTTGAACCAACAGCCGAGGGCGGCCGATTGCTCGCGCGTTTCTGTCCGCGAGGCGCTGGGGACTTTGATTGCATCAGTCTGGTCCATGGTGAGTGCGAGGTTCTACCTGCGACGGCCGCAACTGAATTCAAATTAGTGCCCCGAATGCCCTTCGACGCTAAGTTCGGCTTCTCCGGGCACATCTGGCAGCATCACGTGGACCGCGTGCTTTTTGGCATCGTAAGACGTTTTCAACCCGGACGCGCCGCCCGAGAGCTTCGCTTCCGCACGCGCTGACGGCCAGTCGTATATCACAACTTCAACCGCCTTCCACCACGGTCGATAGGATCCCTGCCGCGCGC
>Ga0210410_10003799_pt1 | contig 13340 bp, 14 predicted proteins | sample IncBWC4MmetaG_FD_161058 | JGI IMG/M metagenome (GOLD analysis project Ga0210410, IMG submission 161058) | Forest soil microbial communities from Barre Woods Harvard Forest LTER site, Petersham, Massachusetts, United States - Inc-BW-C-4-M | ecosystem: Environmental > Terrestrial > Soil >... | reverse complement strand
GTGATGTCCCCCTGCTCGATTCCCTTCCCGACGGCGCCACACTTCCCGAAATCATTGGCATCGTCGTCAACGAGAAAGGCCTCGAACGCGCCCTCGCCACGCCCGGTGTCTCCACGATCGGCTACCCGTACTCAATCTCCGCATACTTCCGCCGAGCCAACGCCAACATGACCCGCGCCGAATCCCGCGCCCTTGTGGAAACGTTAAAGCGCGAAACCAAGAAAGCTAACAAGGATCTCGTCATCTACATCTCGATGGCCTTTGGCAATCCCTACGAAGAGCCTTGGGGCCCCGAAATCGTGCAAGACACCCTGGACTGGCTGAAAGACATTCGCATCACCACTGTTTCGCTCGCGGACACGGTTGGCACCGCCACCCCCGATCTCATTCACAGCCTCTATTCCCAGGTAAAAGACCACGTCGCCGGCGTCGAACTAGGAGTCCACCTGCATTCCCGCCCCGACGCCGCCGAAGAAAAAATCAACGCCGCCTACGCCGCAGGCTGCCGCCGGTTCGATTCCGCGCTAACCGGCCTCGGCGGCTGCCCCTTCGCCGGAGACGCTCTAGTCGGCAACATTCCCACCGAGTCCGTCCTCGCCGCGCTGACAAAACTCGGCGTCACCCACAATTTCAGCTCCTCCAAGATCGCCAAAGCCCTCGCCCTAACCAACGACATCCGCGCCAAATACACTCACCCCTAGTAGCGGCCACTTTCAAGTGGCCAATCTTCGCTCTGCTCTTCTCCGCGCCCTCGGCGGCGCTCTGCTACCTCTGTGGTAAAGCCTTTCTCTTCCCCATTTGCATTTTTCAAAAAATTGGCAAACGATATACCCATCCGAGGAGTCCTCAACAATGCCCTATGAAACGCTGTTGCTGGAGTCTTCCGAACACGTCGCCACCATCACCCTAAATCGTCCTGACAAGCGCAACTCCATCAACACCCAGATGATCGCCGATCTGCAATCAGCGCTCGACGCAGTTGAGATAACGCACGCACGAGTAGTGGTCCTCACGGGCGCGGGAAAAGCTTTCTGCGCAGGTATGGACCTGGCTCTGCTCCAAGCCATCGCTACTCAATCGCCCTCCGAAAATCAGGAAGACTCCCGCCGCATGGCCAAACTGTTTCGCCGCATCTGGAGCTACTCAAAACCCATGATCGCCGCCGTAAACGGTCACGCTCTAGCCGGAGGCTGTGGCATCGCCACCCTTTGCGATTTCACAATCGCCGTCCCCGAAGCCAAATTCGGCTACACCGAAGTGAAAATCGGTTTCCTGCCCGCCATCGTCTCCGCTTTTCTCACGCGCCAGATCGGTGAAAAGCGCGCACGCGACCTGCTACTAACCGGCCGCCTGGTCGAAGCACCCGAAGCCAGAGAACTCGGCCTTGTCAACGAAATTATTCCGGCCGACAAATTGATGGAACGCGTGAACGAACTCGCCGGGGTCCTGATCGCCGCAAGCCCCAGCAGCATCACCCGCGCCAAGCGCTTGCTGGTTTCCGCGGCCGCCGCCGGTCTCGACGCCGACCTCGAGCGCGCCATCCTCGAAAACGCCCACATGCGCTCCACACCCGACTTCAAGGAAGGCATCGCCAGCTTCCTCGAAAAGCGCAAACCCATCTGGCAGGACGGCACAGAAAAGCAATAGCTGACAGACGACAGTCAACAGTCGACAGCTAGGAGTTATTCCCGCATCGCCTTGCCGCATGTACTACGTTTCTTTTTGGATTGTGACTCGGAGCCCGTGGAGCATTCGCAAGAGTTCCGCAACCTCTGCCAATTGTTTGCCAGCCAGGGGTGGTGGAATTAATCCAAGATCGCGGCTGACCAGAATCAAGTACTCTGTCTCGGCCAGCGACCCTTCCGCAATATTCAGGAAGTGCGCAAAGTCCTTATGCGAAGTTCGCTTCGAACCCTCCGCAATGTTTGTCGGTACAGACACAGCGGCCCGCCGCAGCTGTGAAGTAAGGCCATAACGCTCGGCGACCGGAAACCCCTGCGTAGCCCGATAAAGCTCCAGTACCAGCCGATGGCTGCGTTCCCAAACCCGAAGCTTACTGTAGTGCTGCATGGTAATCGCGGAGTATAGTATTCATTCAGTAGTATTTCTGCAAGGTCTTTCCTTGTGCCCTCCTATTCCTCACTCTTCTCTTCAGCTGTCGGCTGTAGACTGTCGACTGTTGACTCTTTTCCCCTTCTTCCCCAATTCATGCATACTAGAAAATCGACCATGCTCGAATATCACGATGTAACTATCCGTGTGCGCTACGCCGAAACCGACCAGATGGGCGTGGTGTATCACTCCAATTACCTGATCTGGTTCGAAGTCGGCCGCGTCGAACTGATGCGCGCCCTCGGCTTCGATTACAAGCTCATGGAAATTGAGGACGACACCTTCATCGTCGTCGCCGACGTGCACTGCCGCTATCATCATCCCGCCCGCTACGACGAACTTATCACTGTCCGCACCAGCATCCTCGAAGCGAAAAATCGCACCCTGAAATTCGGCTATGAACTTCTTCGCCAGAGCGACAACAAACTCCTGGCCACCGGCCACACCATTCACGTTGCCTGCAACCGCGCCGGGCACGTGAAGCACTTCCCCGAAAAGTACAAGCAGGCGTTCCTTAAACTTGCCGTGCCAACTGCCTCGCGGAGCCACGCATGAGCATCGTCATCACCGGAAATGACCTTACGTTCGACCAGCTTTACGCGGTGGCGTTACACAATGAAGCAGTCGCGCTTTCACCCGCCGCAGTGACCCGCATGAAGGCTTCCCGCGCGGTGGTCGATCGCCTCGTCGCTGCAAACGAGACCGCCTACGGCATCAACACCGGCTTCGGGAAGCTCGCGTCGGTCAGAATCTCCGCCGAACAAGTCCGCCAATTGCAAATCAATCTCGTTCGCTCTCACGCTTGCGGAATCGGCACTCCCCTCAGCGTGCCGGAAACGCGCGCGATGATGCTTCTCCGCGCAAACGCGCTCGCCAAAGGCTTAAGTGGCATACGTCCGGTAGTCGTGGAAACTCTCTGCGCGATGCTGAACGCCGGCGTGCATCCCGTGATTCCTTCGCAGGGATCGGTGGGCGCATCGGGCGACCTGGCGCCGTTAGCGCATCTCGCGCAAGTCGTCATCGGCGAAGGCGAAGCGCATCTGAAGCACGAAAGGTTGCCTGGCGGCGAAGCGCTGAAACGCGCCGGAATCGTTCCCGTGGCGCTCGAAGCAAAAGAAGGCTTGTCGCTGCTGAATGGAACGCAAGGCATGCTCGCCCTGTTGAGTCTTGCGCTGCTCGAAGCCGACACTCTCGCCGATACCGCAGACGTAGCCGCTTCCCTTTCGCTCGACGCGTTGCGCGGCAGCCCGGGCGCATTCGACGCCCGCATCATGCACGCCCGCGCCTACGCCGGTGCTGGAAAAACCGCGCGCAACCTCGCACACCTCAACGAAGGCAGCCAGATCCGCGAATCCCATCGCGCTCCCGACAAAGACACCCGCGTGCAGGACGCCTACAGCCTTCGTTGCACGCCGCAAGTCCACGGCGCGGTCCGCGATTCGCTCGTTCAAGCACGAGAGATGGCGCTAGTCGAATTAAACAGTGCCACCGACAATCCTCTTGTCTTTGTGAAGGCAAACGGCGAGGGAGATATCGTCAGCGGCGGCAACTTTCACGGCCAGCCGCTCGCCATGGCCGCGGATCAAGTCGCGATCGCCATCGCCACACTCGGCGGCATCGCCGAGCGCCGCGTCGAACAGATGACCAACCCGCTAACCAGCATGCTTCCCGCATTTCTCACGCCTGACCCCGGCCTCAATTCCGGCTTCATGATCGCGCAAGTCACCGCCGCCGCCCTCACCAGCGAAAACCGCGCGTTGGCAACACCCCATTCCGTCGATTCGATTTCCACTTCCGGCAATCAGGAAGACTACGTCAGCATGGGCATGAGCGGCGCCCGACGCCTGGAGCGCATGCTCCACAATTTGCGCCACATCCTCGCCATCGAACTTCTCTGCGCCTGCCAGGGCATCGACCTGCTCGCCCCGCTCCAGACCGGCGCACTCGCCAAAAAAGCCTACGACGCCGTCCGCGCCGCCTCCCCAAAAGTCACCGCCGACCGCCCCCTCGCCCCCGACATCAACGCCGTCGCCGCCCTAGTCAACCAGGGCGCCATCGCCAGGGTTCTCCACTAAGCTTCATCAAGGCACCGATGAGTTCCCTCAGACCAGGCACTTTCGTAGCAACGGCGACAGAGTAGCTTCAGTCCGAGTTTCCCTGAATTGTCATCGTTCCACTCACCAAATAAGTTAAACGCTTTCTGGCACTCGGCGCACCATGCGTCAGGCCACGGATTCTTAGTTTCCGGACGCGCCGAAACCCATTCCTGCGCGGGATTTTCGGACAAGTGCTGGCAGAGATACGTCGCCAATCCTGCGCCATGTTCATCGCAAGCTATCTTCGCCTTGGCACCTTCCGCAGTTTCCTTTTCTGGGCCGGCCACCGGCAAAAAGTTGAGTTCCTTGAACACTACCCAGACAAAACCTGACGAGAACGGATAACGATAGATGCAGATAGCATTTAACAACCGGAGCGCCACGGACGCCAGTTCCCACCCTTGCTCCTCATCCGCTGGAAACTTCGCCTCGGTCAAAGCGCGAACGCCCTCGCGGGTACCCCAGTCGCGAACAACCTCTATGCCATCCTTCGCAGTGGAAGGAAGATGCTCATTAGCCCAGGACCAGAGCCAGGTCTCCGACTTCGTGGAATAACTCCCAACAACCACCACCGAGGCGGCAACCCGAGGAATTCCATTCTCCACGAAGTAGAACCGCCCCTGTTCGAGGTTTGTCTCCCAGCGGGGCCAGGACCCCAGGCGAAATTCGCGCATGCACTGTTCATTCAGAACTTTCGCCTCATCCACCGCATCGTGCTTCCATGTCTGAAAATCGGACTCACGCATTAAGGTTTTCTCTCATTAATCGGTGGCTTCATGGTGTTGCCCCTACTTCGGCAATCCTTTCTCGTCGTACAGCAACTCCGCATGGTCGTCGATGAGGGGTCCACGGATGTGCTCCCTGAAGCTCCGGGCGATCTCTCGCACCTCCTCAAGAGTAGCTTTTTTCTTTTTGGCCCGTAATTTCCGAGAGGTCTTGATAATAGTCTTCCGTTTAGCCATCGGGTCTTCCCCTCTGCGAATTCTCTGCGCCCTCAGCGTCTCTGCGTTAGATTCTCTTTTCTCGACGCCGACTGACTCTAAGCCAGTGCTTCCAGAAAATACGTAAACATCCGCCACCCGGCGATGTAGCTGAAGGGCGCCAACTCCAGCGAATAGTGCCCCACAGGCAGCTCCAGCGTTCGCGGCTCGGCTCCGCTCCTGCGCAAGGCCCCCAGCATCTCGTGCGTCAATTCCGGCAGAAATGTCGGGTCGTATTTTCCGTAGACCATAAAAGTATTCCGATTCGCCCCCATACCCCGCTCCACATACGGCATCGGGCTGACGGGCGCCCAGAATTCGCGTAACTCGTCCACAGTCACTTCATGGCGCAACGCTTCCCAAACGTGATTGGTAGTCATGCCCTTGCTCACCACGTCGGCAAAATAAGTGGACACGTGAAAAAATCCGCCGGCCCGCACCCGTTTGTCGTGTACGAGAGTGATGTAGCCCACCGATGATCCGATGCTAGTCCCCAAAATTCCCAAACGCGTATACCCCTGCTGCTCCAGCCAACTGAGGCATGCGCGCGCGTCCTTCACCGCCTGCCGGTTCGCTGCCAGCGTCAACCCGATGTTCGGCCCCACCAACTGGTCCGCGCGCTCGTGGCCCTTCGCCATCCTTCGGTCGTGATACGGCAGGCTCATCTTCATCGCCGAAATCCCCATCCGCTGCAGCCAGTGGCAGAGCGCCACCTGCCCGTGCCACTTGGCATTCCAGTTCGGCAGAACCAGCACGGCAGGCCCATGCTTCCGCGCCGGGAAAAACTGCCCGTGGACCACATTGTTCTCCGGCCACGGAGATTCCACCGGGCTCGTGAACGTCAGCACATTCTCTTGATCCAGCCGGTAGTCCCGCACTTCCTCCGGCGCATACCACTCTTCACTCTTCTCAATCGCCTCCCGCGCATATTCCCTCACGAAAGCTTTCGGGTCCGCGCAATCCGAATCTCCCCCGATGTGCTTCAATCCCCATTCAAACGGCCGCACCATCCGGTTGTCGTCCGTCGTCCAGCGCCGGTGCTCATACCGGCGTATCCAATGCTCATACCTGCTCATCGCCATAGACTTCCAGTTTAGCGGACCGGCAGCCGCTCCCCAAACGGCAGCCCTCCGAATCCCGCGGCGTCGTCAAACATCCCCGCAAATTCAAGCTCAACGTTAGCCATGCGACACGCCCGGCCGCGCCCCGCGTTGAGCCTCTTCCCCGCCTGTGGCACAGTCGAAACTGTGATCCCGTTCTTCTTCTTTCTGTTCGGCATTGTCATCGGCAGCTTCTTGAATGTTTGCATCTCGCGCATTCCGGAGGGCCTTTCCATCGTCTCTCCCGGCTCCCGCTGCCCGCGCTGCCTCAAGCCCATCAAGCCCTACGACAACATCCCCGTCTTCGGCTGGCTGATCCTGCGCGGCAAATGCCGCAACTGCGGACTGCCCATCTCGCCGATGTATCCGCTCGTCGAGTTCGCTACCGGCCTCATTTTCGTCCTCACCTACTACGAATACGACGTCGGCCTTCTAACCCTCAAATGGCTCATCTTTTCCTGCCTGATCATCGTTCTCGTGGTCACCGATTTTCGCGTCCGCCTTCTTCCCGACCTCGTCAATTTCCCCGGCCTGGCCATGGGCCTGGTGTTTGCCTTTCGCGTTCCGATTTCCGATTCCACGGCCGGAACCCTTTTTTTCCTGCTCGGGTTTCGCAATTTTCCATTCCAATCGGATCTTTTCTTTAATGTGATGAACGCTGTCCTCGGCTCGCTGGTCGGAAGCATGCTCCTCTGGGGCGCGGCCGCCCTTTACAAACTCGTCCGCAAGCGCGATGGCATGGGTATGGGAGACGTCAAAATGATGGCCATGGTCGGCGCGTTCCTCGGGCCCCGCGGAGCATTCCTCACCATTCTTCTGGGCACCCTTCTTGGCAGCGTGGTGGGCCTTTTGTGGATCGGAATTCTCTATTTTTTTGGCTGGAAACGCGCCGTCGCCGCGCGCGCCGCAAAGCGCGGATTGGGCAGCGTCGCGGCTCTTCGCTGGACAATTGCATCGCAATACCAGCTTCCTCTCGGTACGTTTCTAGGCGTGGGCGCCCTGGCAGTCGTCTACGCGCTGCCCTGGATGCTCTCGTTCGCGAACCGGTACTTGCAGCCCTAGCATGCCCGTTATCCTTTGGCATATGACAGGTCCCGCGCGGCCCCCAAAGCGTTACAATGGAGGTTGACGTATAGTTCCCGGCTCTTGGGAGCTCCCTGGCTGCTCCAGTGGAGGAAGGTAACCATGCATTCATCCGCTCTTCTTCGAATTTCCGCCCTGTCAGCCCTTCTCTGCGTCGCGGCGTTCACCGCCCCCGCGCAACAGGAACCCGCACAACCGTCCACCGGCGATCCCGTCGCCGATGCCGCTCGCAAGGCTCGCGCCGAGCAAAAGACCGCTCCCAAGCCGAAAAAGGTCTTCACCAACGACGACATTCCGTCTGCCGCGCCCCCGTCTACAGCAGGCACTAGCGCAACGGGCACAACTGCAGGGCAGGCACAAGCGGACGCCGATTCGGCTCAAAAGGCCGACGACCCCGAAAACGATCCGAAAAAAGAAGCCTATTGGCGCAAGCAGTCCAAGAAGGTGCGTGCCAAACTGGCCACGGCCGAGCAGGAACTGGATGTCTTGCAACGCGAACTGAGCAAGGACCAGGTGCAGTATTACCCCGATCCCCAGAAAGCCCTCATGCAGCAGTACAACCGCTCCGACATCAACGCCAAAACCGCCAAAGTCGACGCAAAAAAGGCCGAGGTCGAATCGCTAAGGCAGCAGGTGGCTGACCTGGAAGATGCGGTGCGCAAGGCAGGCGGCGACCCCGGCTGGGTTCGTTAAGCGCAGCCCTCACCCTACACAATTTCTGCCGAGCTCATCAAACTTTGCGGGCAACACCTGCGATGGAAGCAGGAATAACCGACCATGTCTGATTAATTGAAGAACTAGTTTATTTTTTGGAGAGAAGTGCTAGTATTGCCGCGCAAAAGAAAAAAGCCCGAAATTATCATTCTTCCCGATGAAGAAATGAAACTACGCGATGAAGACAAGGAGTGGTTTGCTGGCGAGATAGAGCGTCAGTTGAGTGAAGTTGTAGATTCGTTCGAGCCTCACGGATGGAGGAGGCTAGTTCACCTGTTGCGGGAATTTGGGCCGATCATAGGAACTTTCTCGTTCGTCCTTGCCTTAATCGCGATAATAATTACCGTAGGGATCTTTGCAACTAATCGAGTAAGCCAAGAGTCGGAATTTCGCCGCACTACCGTTCAGCAATTTAAGACTATCGATCAGCGGCTATCCACCATTGAAACATCCATTGCAACCATCCGCCTGAATCAGATTTCTAGTATCCCTGCTAGCCCGCAAAGCATTAGAGAGGCGAGGGGCATTATCGCAGAGTCCAAAAAGAGTGGCACGTTAATTCCCGATAGTGTCATAAAACAAGTGGGAACTAGTTTTTTGAAAGCCTCAAAAGCATCACCAACAGTATGGGAAGCCGCATTGGATTTTGTCTCATATCACACAGTTCTCAATCGGAATATAGCAGCGGTCGGAAGTGCGGACCAGATAGCAGTCACCAAAGTTGACCCAACGCTGGTTAGCGAATACCACGTTCTGTCCCCTCCCCCAGGATATCAATTTCCAAGGGCGACTACGGGCGGCGATGTTCCGATTGACCGTGCGGCTACTATTCATTCCTTGACCGAGGCGGCACCAACTCTGGGCCAATCGCGTGGCAAGGAGGTAATCTTGATGGAGGGGGGAGGGCTAGTACTTGATAACACTCTGTTGAAAAATGTTGTGATTAGGAACGCAACTATTTTTTACTCGGGCGGTCCCGTCAGCTTGCAGAACGTCATTTTTGTAAATTGTACATTTGTGCTGCCAAACGAAGCGCACCCAAGAGATTTCGCAACCCTAGTCCTGAACCAGGGGGCGATCACGTTCACGAACGCTTGAAGTCGAACTATACCACTACCCAATTCCCCTGAATCTTGTGTTTAAGCGGGTTCTCCGCGAGAATGCCACGCACGGGTGTCGCACCCGAACCGGCTTCGTGAGGACCCATGAGAGAGCTGCAGAGCCAATCGCCAGCGTTTCAACAAGCGCTGCGCCAAAGCGAACGCCTGCGCATCTACCTCCTGCTCGCCTTGCTGGCCTTCATTCTCGTCCTCCGTGGCACTCGCACGATCCTAGCGCCAACACCAGACAATATCTCCACGCTGTACATGTTCCTGACGCTGATCGGTGTGCTTGCCGCCGTCGAATTAATAACCCTCCAGGCCCTTGGGAGAGCCATCCGCGATGCGAAGCCGATGGCCAAGGTGTTCTGGTTCCTCAACATTTTTCTCGAAATCGCTCTTCCCGCCATCAGCATTGCCAGTGCGGCGAGTTCCGTCATCCTCCCCGGCTATCGCCCGCTCGCGAATCCTTCCTTTCTCATCTATTTCCTGCTGCTCATGCTCACCATCCTGCGCCTGGACCCAACGCTCAGCGCGCTCTGCGGATTTCTCGCTGCGGGCAGTTATCTCGCCGCCGCCTATCATCTTGGCTGGCGGCCGCTGCAGACCAGTATGGAAAGTTCCATCTATTCGCCGCAAAAAAACGTCATCACCTACGCGGTCAGCCTCATTGTCGTGGGAACCACCGCCGCCGTTGTAGCGCGCGAATTTCGCGCCCAAGTGGAAGCCGCCCTGCGCGAAGCGGAAACGCGCCGCCAGATGGAAAACCTGCAGCACGACCTGGATGTCGCGCGGTCTATCCAGCAATCGCTTCTGCCGCGTTCCATGCCGCAGGTCGCCGGGTGGGACATCGCCGCCTGGAATCAGCCCGCCGACCAAACCGGCGGCGATTACTACGACTGGCAACCCCTGCCCAACGGCAAATTCGTCGCCGCTTTGGCGGACGTCACCGGCCATGGCATCGGTCCGGCCCTGCTCGCGTCAGTGTGCCGCGCCTATGCCCGAACAAATTTCCGCAATCAGGATTCGTTTCTCAAGGCCATGGAAGAGATCAATTCCGCGGTGGCGGCGGACGTGCGCGAGGGCCGCTTCATCACTTTCGTAGCGGCCATCTTCGGCCCCCACAGTCCAACGGTGGAACTACTCTCGGCCGGCCAGGCCCCGCTGTTTTTCTACCAACAGAAGGACGACCGCTTCTACCTGATGGAGGCACAAGGATTGCCGCTCGGTATTTCCGCCTCTTTTCTCTCGGACCCGCCGTACATTCTCGAAATGGCTCCGGGCGATCTGCTGATGTTCGCCACCGACGGTTTCTTCGAATGGGCGAATGCCCGCGAGGAACGATTCGGAACCGAACGGCTCGGACAGACGATACGAGCAGCGCGCGAAAAATCTGCGGTTGAAATTATTGCCAGCCTCCACCATGAAGTTTTGCGTTTTGCGGGCGGCACAAAGCAAATGGACGACCTCACCGCCATCGTCCTCAAGCGTCTCTAGAAGTTAGAGGTTGGACTGTTTTGGGGGGTCGGAGCTTTAGCTCCGACATTTGAAATCACAAGTAACCGGGCTTTAGCCCCTGAGGAAACTCTTCCCTTCTACGAGCGCCATTTAAGGGGGAAGGTTTTGGACAAGCCTGTTAGTTAATAAAGAAAAACGGTACGCAGCTTAATTGACGTATCCGCCGTCGCCGAGCGTCTCCGCGCCCTCAAGTATCGCGAGCCCTTCGCGAAGCGCCTCAGTGCCCTGCTCCAGCGCACTCCAGGCCACACGTTCCGATTCCTGCGCAATCTTTTCAAGGCAGGCTTCCAGTGCGATCTCATCTTCCAGAATCCGCGTATCCAGCAGTGCAACCATCTGCTCCATCGCCTTCTGGTGAATCTCTCCAAACGCCTTTTCGAGCGAAACTTGCCCCACGCACAAGTCGCATACCAGTTCCGAGTAGCTGGATTCCAGGCCGCTGGCTTCGATGCGGTCCTGCAATTCGCGCAGCGCCAGTTCGGCCATGCTTGTATCCATGGCTTGCGTTTCCGTCTGGGTTCGATTCATGGCGTGGCTCTCCTTCCGGCAATCGTCCGTCCCGCTGAGACTACTGGCTCCTTCCGTGTTGCCACAATAGGCTAGTCGTATCAGTCAATAGTCCTATACACACAAATCCAAATCTGTTCCAAATTGGCTATTTCCCGCCATTCTTTGCCTTCCGCGACTTTGCTTTCTTCGTGGCATTCTCCCGCTCCCATCGCGCCACGAACCGGCTCACACGGCGTTCCAGCGCCTCCCGCGACTTCACGGCGATGAGATACCGCACGATCTGGCGTCGCAGCGCGGTGGTTACGGCTCGAAATCTACGCTGCGCCTTTGGCGCATTCCGCAAAGCCAGCACCAGGGCTGGCGGCAACTCCGGTTCGCGCGATTCCTCGTCCAATTGAATCGCTATCTCAACGACCGCGCCGGAATCTACCCGCAGCTTCTTGCGAATATCGCCGTGGATGGCCATGCGATAGGAGCCTTTGCCGCGGGATACAAGAGTGGTCCGAACCGGAACACCCTCTACCGTCCCAATCACCGGCACATGCGCCGCGCTGCCAAACTTCTTCGATATCTCCCGCGGCACATCCACGTAGCGGATTAGCCCCACCTTGTAGATGCTCGCGGCGAACACTTGGATTCCATTATTCATCGGTGCAGGATAGCCCACGATGCCGGAATTTCAGGTGAAATTTTGGAGGATTGCCCCAGAACCGGGATTCCAGGTCAGGCTGATTTGACGGCGATGTGGAGCGCGACGGAATCCAGCATCATCAGGATAAATCGCACGTCGGCATAGCCAACTTCCTGCATCAACCCCGCTAGTTCGTCGGGATGGAAGAAGCGGGCCACAGACTTCGGCAAATAGGCGTACGCGGCCGAATCTCCGGAGATAAGCCCGCCAATCTTGGGCAAAACCTTCTGGCAATAGAACCGGTAAGCATCGCCGATGAATCCGGGGGCAGGCTCCGTAAACTCCAGGATCGCAACAGTTCCGCCCGGCTTCAGCACACGCAGGATCTCGCGCAAGCCCGCCTCGTAGTTCGCAAGGTTGCGAAAACCAAACCCCGTGGTCACCAGGTCGAACGAAGCATCTGCAAACGGCAAGTGCAGCGCATCCGCCTCAAAGAACGGCACGGGAGCCGACCCATTCGCCTCCGCAACGGCCTTAGCCCTCGCCCGCACCAGCATGGTATGCGAAAAGTCCGCGCCAATAATTTTTGCTTTGTTATTGCGAGCGAGCGAAAACGCGAGATCACCGGTCCCGCAGCAAAGATCCAGCACCTGCGCATCGGCCCGCTCGAGAATCGGGCGGAGTTCCCTCGCCGTGCGCGCCCGCCATCGCTTGTCCATCTGCCCGGAAAGCAGGTGATTCAGCAGGTCGTAACGCGGCGCGATCCGCGTGAACATCTCGCGCACTTTTCGCGAAGCATCCTGCTCGCTGGTGGCGCCTTCGGGTTGCGTGCCCTTCGGCAATGCTCCGGCTTCAACCATTGCACTTTCCCAGCGATTCCACCGGTTTCACAAAGACCTGCGGCGCGCAACGCAGAATGCATTCGACCGTCTTCTCCGGGACGCCGTCAAACGTGCGCGCCTGGCCAAGTTTTTTCGCCAGCACAAACCGCAGCTTCCCCCCGCGCGCCTTCTTGTCCGATCGCATCGCCTCAATAAGCTCTTTTGGTTTCACGGCCGGCCATGGCGGCAGCGGCCCCATCCGGCGAACCAGCGCCACGATTCGCGACACCGCATCAGCTGGCGTGCTCGCAACTTCATGCCCCAGCAACGCCGCGCACATCATGCCCCACGCCACCGCTTCTCCATGCTGGAAGTAGCGATAGCGGGTCACCGACTCCAGCGCATGCCCAAACGTATGCCCGAAATTCAAAATCTCGCGCAACCCGGATTCCTTCTCGTCCTTGCTCACCACCTGCGCCTTGATCGCAATCGAACGCCGGATCACATGCCCCAGCGCGCGCGGCTCGCGGCGCAAAATGGCGTCCATCTGCTTTTCGAGAAACGCAAAGAGTTTCGCATCCGCGATCACGCCGTACTTGATCACTTCCGCCAGCCCGCCGCGGAATTCGCGCTCCGGTAGCGTGGCCAGAAGCTCGGGATCCACCAGCACCAATC
>Ga0210410_10003798_pt1 | contig 13340 bp, 10 predicted proteins | sample IncBWC4MmetaG_FD_161058 | JGI IMG/M metagenome (GOLD analysis project Ga0210410, IMG submission 161058) | Forest soil microbial communities from Barre Woods Harvard Forest LTER site, Petersham, Massachusetts, United States - Inc-BW-C-4-M | ecosystem: Environmental > Terrestrial > Soil >... | reverse complement strand
GACGCGATACCCGCCGCGCGCTTGCTGCCGCATGGCCCGTTCGGCAGCTTGCCGCTGGGCCGCTTTCGGGTCCGCGCTCAAAAAATTATCCAGATAGAAGAGCATCGCCGGGCTCTTGGCCGTGTCCGTCACCAGGTCCTTGAATTTGCCGAGCGCGTGCGGCTGGATGACGTCGCGTTCGTACGAGGTGAGGTAATAGCGGTCTTCGCCTTTGCCCGCAAAAACATTGAAATGATTGAACCAGAAATCGTCCATCACCTGCTGCAACTGGCGCTCGCTATAGATCGCCCGCGTCACCTTGGCCATGGCCAGCTCTTCCACGACGCGCTGGGGGCGCTTACTGTCGTCGGCAATCGCGCGGGGAACAGCATTGGGATCGGGTCCGCTGAGCAGATCGCGCTTCCCCGCTCCGGGCGTCGCCGGGTCCTGCTTCATGGACGCCTGTGCGTTCGCGGCGCTCGCCGTATCCGGATTGTTTGTGACCTCCTGCGGCGCGGAAACCGGCGTGGGAGCCGGAGCTGCGGCGCCGCCGGACGAAGTTTTTGAGGATTGCATGTCTTTGGCGATCACTGCGGCCGCGGCATCCTGCCTGCTTTGGTCCGCCTTGGCTTGCGCCTGCTTTTCCGCTTGCTTCACCGCCTGTTTCGGTTGCGGATACTCAACGATTAACTTGGCGGTAGAGAGCCGCAGCGTCGGATAATTTTCCATCCGCGCTTCCACGGCTTTGTCGTCGATGGAACCGGGGTTGAGCTGTTGATCGATCCACTTGGCAAGACCCATCTGGCGAACGCGCTCGATGTCGCCGGGCCGCGGTCCATAGGCGAGGCGGTTCAGCGCGTGCAGGATGGCTTCATCCGCGCTCAGTTCGGTGATCGGCAGGCCTTTTAGCGCGGGATCCTGCTTCGGCTTTTTGTCTTTCGCGGCGGCGGGCAACGCAGCGAGCGTGGGGGTATCCACTCCAAACGAGAAAACCAAGCCAAAGGAAAGAGTCGCAGCAAGGAATGACTTCAGCGTTGCAAAGATCCTGGGAAAATGCGCGGCGGCGCGCGGTGGCAGCTTCATGGCACTCTCCTGCCCGGCGGCATGTTTTGCGAACAATTCGTCACGGATAGAATAACCCTTTCCACGGCTGGAAGTTGCAAAACCCCCGCCTGGGTGTCGAATTCGCATCCAGCCCGAACGTACAGGCAGTCAAGGACTTAGCGGTGGCTGCGCTTTCGGCTCACGTGAACTCGGCGAGAAAACGGGGGCGGATTGACGCCGCGGCCCGTCACTCGTATCCTCGTCCATCCTAAACTTTTGGATGCTCCCGGAGGGCTGATGCTGGTCCGCAACTTTATCTTCTGGCTCTCGACGAAGCGCAGCGTCACGAATCCGCTGGCGCGCCGCGGCATGCGTTACGGTTTCGCCAAGCGCTTTGTTGCTGGCGAAACGCTTGAGGAAGCGCTCGCAGCAAGCCAGGAACTCTGCTCGCAGGGACGCCGCGTCAGCCTCAACCATCTGGGCGAAAACGTCACCACCGAGGCGGCTGCGCGGGAAGTCTGCGCAAGCTACATTCGTATGGTCGAAGAGATGCATGCGAAAAATCTCGCGGGAAACATTTCCATCAAACTGACCCAGTTGGGCCTGGACCTCGGCAAAGAGCTCTGTGAATCGCTGGCTCGCGAAATTGCCGCGCGCGCATCCGCGCTGGGCCGCACCATTGAGATGGACATGGAAGGCAGCGCGTACACGGATGTCTCGCTGGACATTTTCGAGAGCGTACAGCGCGAATTCGGAAATTGCGGATTGGCGGTGCAGGCCTATCTTCACCGCACGGAAAAAGATTTGCAGCGTCTCGCGCCGCTCAAGCCCAAAATCCGGCTGGTGAAGGGTGCTTACCACGAGCCGAAAAGCATCGCTCTTCAGAAAAAGTGCGATGTGGACGCCAACTACAGGCAACTCACGACATTGCTTCTGGAAGGCGCGGCGCAAAGCGCCTTCTTCCCTGCCATCGCGTCGCACGATCCCTTCATGGTGGCCCACGCGCAAGCCGAAGCCGCCAGGCTCAAACTCGCAAACGACCGCTACGAATTTCAGATGATTTACGGGATTCGCCGCGACCTGCAGCAGCAGGTTCACGCCGCGGGACACGCACTTCAGGTATACGTGCCTTTCGGCACCGATTGGTGCCCGTACTTCATGCGGCGTCTTTCGGAACGCCCGGCCAATTGCTGGTTCGTGCTGCGCAGCCTGATCGCCGAATCGGGCAACGCTCCGCGCCCCCGCTCGGCGTAATCTTCGGGCTAATCGGTGACGTCGAAATCCACGGTGCGGTTCGGCGCTCTGCTGCCGGTCCCGTCGACAGCTTGCACGAGCAGCTTATAGCTTCCGGCAGGCAGATCTCCTACCTTCAACATCAGCCCCATCGGAATTACGGGATTGCCTTTCTGAATGAAATCATCGGCTTTGACCACTCCCGTGAAGAATACTTCCTTGTTCGAAACGCGCTCCAGGATGCGATAGCCCATGCCCACCTGCGGAGGATTTGCCGAGGTCAGCAGCGGTTCGTAAATCTCCGTGTAGAGAATGACTTTATCGGACTTCTTGAAGCGGTTGCTCGCCGAAGGAACGACTTGCATGCCTTTCACGACCAGCGGGGTGCGATCCTCCAGCAGAATAGAATCGAGACCGGTCGGAATTTCCGCCAGCCGCTGCGCCGAGTTCGTCAGCGCCACTCCGCCCAGGCTGAAATGCTTTCCGTCGTAAGCGTCAATTTGCAGCGGTGATTCGAATTTGCCGAAATTGTCTCCTCCGGCGCTCACCACCACGGTCAATTTGTAAGTGCCCGGGGCTGCGTCAAACTGATTTTCGTATTTGTAAGGAACCTTGGTGAACTCCTTCACCTCGTCCTTCTCGAAATCCAGATTCACCGTGTCGCTGAACTTCGCCCCGATCGAACCGTCCGGCTTGTACGCGATGCCCAGCACATTCAGGTTAGCGTGATATTTGCCCTTCTCCTTGTTGAACTGCAACGCGCTCGATGGAATTTCCATCGCCAGATTCACGCGCGCGATATCCGGCGCCGTGTAGAAATAAGGCGCCTGCATGGTAGCTTGAATCGAGCCTGCCTGCGTCCCCGAAGCGTGCTGTTCGAGCTGCTTTTCCAGCGGCTTGCCTTCCAGCGCATTCGACGGCTTGGTGTTGCAATAGCCGCTCCGCGACCGCACATTCATCCCGCCCTGATTCAACTTGACCTTCAGCGTGTGGCAACTGCCCTCCGCCGTTTCCGGCGGTACGTATCCAAGAATGTAAAATTGGTTTTTTTCCTGCCCGATGCGCTGCAATCCCCCGAGCAAATCATTGGTATTGAAGATGGTGAACCCGCCGGTCCCCTCCGCAAGCGCAGCCAGAATCTGCTGGTTGGAGGCCACGGAAGTCGGAAATGGCGGCACGATCGTTCTTGGTTGGTTGTAAGGAGAATTGAAATTGCTGGCGCTCGGCGTGGTTGTTCCTCCGCCGCGGCCTCCGCCCGTGCCACCCGTTCCGCCTTTACCACCGCCTGTCCCACCACCCGTGCCACCGCCTGTCCCGCCCTTACCACCGCCACCACCCGTTCCTCCACCTGGACCGCCGCCCGTCCCACCCCCGCCACGCCCGCCCCCTCCACCTGCTCCACCACCCGTTCCACCGCCACCGCCGCCCGGCTTTTGCGGATCAGGCATGAGGCTCGCAGCATAGGACGTAAGCAGGACGCGCGGTTTAACCGAAGCGGGATACGTTTGTTTTCGTTGTCCGACGGCATGTACACCGCTGCCGGCGGACCTCTTCGACGCGCTCCCGCCTGGTACGGGTGCCACCAGTCCGCGAGTATCCAACGCGTAGATGGCCACGTTGGCCTTGTTGCAGGCATCGATCGTGGCCGTCAACTCGGATTCGTTTTCCGAAGTCAGCGGAAATCCCGCCGAGAAGAGCACCATCATTTTCCGGCCCGGCACGCCGCGCAGATTTTTCGCCAGGCTGCGTACTGCTAGCAGCATGGTCCTGGCGCCGAAATCCGCTTCCGAACTGCTGATCGACGAAAGCCCCGTGGACGCGACCGTCACCGGCGTGGGAGGCGGAGCGTTCGAATCAATGCTGGACGATTTCACGCCGCCCACCGCTGCGCGTAGCAAATCCGCGTTGGCCGTAAAGTTCTGCACGATCTTCAGGCTGCCGCCAAAATCCACCACGGCCATCAAATTGTCTGTGCCGCCGTTGGCTTCGATAAATTTTGAAGCAGCCCCGCGCGCCTGAATCTGGTCGGGCGCCTGCATCGAAGCGTTGTCGAAAAACAAAATCATGTAGTGCTTCTGGGCATTCGCCTGGATCGCCGTATCGGCGCCAAACGAGAAGGTCGATACCGGCTGTTCCTTGTTGTCTTCGAATACCTTGAAGTCGCCTTGCTTCAGGTCGTGGACATAATTCCCTTTCTTGTCCGTCACTACGGCATCCACCAGCACCAGCCGCGATTCTGTCTTGATCACTGGACCAGTGATTTGCGCATTCGCCGGAGGCGCCGGCGGATCTTGCGCCCGTGCCAAAACGGAAAATGCGCAGAGCCACGCAGCAGTAAGCCCGGCAAGCAGGCCGCGCGAAAAATACAATCCATTCTTGTTGGTATTCATGTGCTCCCCCATCGCTGACCTGATCGACACACGCTAATACGGAATCACCACCGCTCCATTTTTCGCCGCCATTTGCGAGCCCTCGGCATCCCGCACCACCTGGCGCACCAAATACGTTCCCGGTTTCACGTCGAAACTCGATTTCACGGTAATCCCCGAATGGCTCAGCTTGTCGTAGGTGGCATCCAACAGCCGCATTTCCACGATCTTCTCTCCACCGGTCACGAAATTTCCATTTTCATCGAAAATGGCCGTCGCAACCGTGACATCGTTGCGGTTTCGTCCTTCGGCCTTCCGGAAACGTATGCCCTTCAACTCCAGATGCGTCAGCACCGCCAGCCGCGCCATGGTGCTGTCTTTCTTGAAAAACTGCGTGTGTAAATCCGCGGACAGGTCCGTGATTTCATCCTGCGAGTACAGCGCTTGCAGCACCTCTTGCTTCGCGGCTTCTGTGGGATCCGTTAACGTCTTAGGCGCGAAGTAGCCATGCCTGGCCTGCAGCTTGTACTTCAGTTTGTTCGCGAGCTTCACATCGATGGTGTGATACCGCCCGTCTACCTTCAGATTCTGAGGAGAAAAGCCCAGCACGTAAGCAAGCGCGGGCGCGGCGCCCGCTTCGCGCATCCCTTCATCGACGTCGTTGCGGTTGTGAAAAAAAGTTCCTCCCGTGCCGTCCGCCAGTTGCCCAAGAACTTCCGAATTGGCGAACTGGGCCGCCACGCGATAGGTGGTCTTGAAACCCACGGTTTTCAGCGAATCGTGCGGAGGGTCAGCGATGTCTCCCAGCACATCCGGCGTGTATAGCCCGCGCGCGTCGATCGTATTGATCACAATTCCTGCGCGCAGCGCGCGGTCGATAATGTCGTAGGTTTCCGTCTGCAGCGTCGAGGGAATGAATCCCGGCGAAACAAATACCATCACGCGTTGTCCCGGCATCCCCGCCAGCCGCCGCATCGTTTCTTCCACATGCCGGTAAGCGTATTCCGTTTGAATATCTCCCGCGTTCACTGCCCGGATGGCCGCCGAACCCGCCAGGGCTTGCGCGGCAGAGGTCTGCCGCGGGTCGCCATTGAACGCGCATTGCAGTGCGTCTTCCGTGGCCACCGCCAGCGCCTGGGTATCGCTCTTGTTTTCAATCAAATCGGCTTGGTAGTAGCTGATATCCGGGCAGTCATGGAACCCCCCGCCCGCCACGGGTCGCGCGATAATTCCCAGCAGCGCTTTGTTCAGCAGTTCGCGATCGTCCGTGAATTCCTGCGTGAGTTGACCCGAGGTGGTATAAATTCCCACGCGGTCGGAGGGCGCCAGCGCGCCAAAAAATTTTGTGGCCGCTTGACGCACAAACACGGTGTCTTCCATCGCCATGTGTCCGTCGTCGAACATCATGGCCACGAACCTCTGCGGCAGCGTCACCTTCGGCGTGGTGGTTGTCTCCGCTGTCTCCGGGCCAGCGGGCGCGTCGCTCGCCGTCGTCGTGGGCGCCACAACGTGCATTCCCGGGGTTTCCATGCTGAACGATGAAATCACCTGCGGTTTGCGGTTGTCGAACAGCAGAAAGTCTTCTTTCTTAAGGTTGGTTATCACCTTGCCGTCTGCGTCGCGAACGACGACGCGCGCAAGCACCAGGTTTACTCTGACGCGGAATGTCGCGGGATTGTCGCGGGTGGCGACTTCGCCTTGTTCGGCAGGGGCTGGGGCTTGCGGTGTGGCAGGGACCGTGTCCGTCTTGGCGGGCGCACTCTGGGACGGTGTTTCCTGCGGGGCCGGGGCTTGTGCAGGCGCGCCTTGGCTCGCGAGCAAGATCACACCAAGGATTGCTAAAGAAATCTTGCGCCGTGCGATCGCGGGCAGGTGAGACATGGGTTCCCTTCTTAATTCCGCATCCACGGAGACCGCCGACTTGGGGGTAGCCAGCTTCCGGGACGATCCTCGCACACTCGCGATTCCGACTATACGCCACTGTTAATACCAATGGCAATGTACTGCGTTCGAGCGCCGTAGGTCAGTTTCCGATAAGGGAGTGCGGGCTCAGCCAGATATAGGCCCACGTGGCGTAGTTTTTTTGAATGCTGGAATGAACTTCCCAAGCAGTTCATCAAACTCTGACCTGGATTCGCAGCTAGTTCCGTTGACCTCACACCCACTCGGTTTAGCGTATGCAGAACGGCCATTACGATTCGAGTTCCAAAGACTACTGTATCCAGCGATCCGATTGCCTTCGATATCATCAATTTTAAGCTGTTCCAAGACCGTGCCGAGCCCGGAAACCAATCTGTCGTACATGACATAGCAAGAATTTGTGCGCGAGTCGTAGTGCGCTGCTAAAAAGCTCCAATAAAAACTCCGCCCAGGTGCTGCTACGGATTCGTCCTTGTTCTTATCCGTGACGTAAATCTTTCCCCGCTGGTCGCAGAGCTTGTCCGTCATCGTCTGTGCTGGGGTTTGCGCCCTGCCTGTGATTGGCGAAAGCAGAACTAACAAAAGAATTGTGGGCTTCATTTGCTGCCACTTAGAAAGATATACTTGCATCACAAATGAAACAGGACATCGGTATTGCGCGCCGTGCCCTGCTCCAGAATCGATGGTACCGTTGGGTAAAGTTCAAGTCAATTAAGGAGGGGAGTTCCCATAAGTCCTGAGTAACGCGCTAACCGGACATGTGGGTACTAGTCCAGAGTGACCAGCGCTGTCGAAGCGCGGATACCAGAATAGCGAGGTTGAGGTACACCGGCTAGGCCTGCTCGCTGCTTGCCGTGTGCGCCGGAGGCAAGCTCAATTCTTCTTGGTATTACCAGCTGCGGCTCTTCCCAATGCGGCGAGGTAGTTCAACATTTGGCGAACTTCCGCGGCGTGGCCGCCGAGCCTGGCCGCGGGGCAAGGAAAGTTCAGATGCGGAAGCCCCCGAAAAAGAGGCCAAACAGCATGAATATCAGCCAAACGACAAGTGCGCAACACATTCCGCCGCGAAAGGCCAATCGCAGTTTCCCCATCCCCTTTGCCTCGTGCGCCATCTTCTGGAATGCGACAATACTGCTTAACCCGAGCATTGCCAAAGAGATACTGAAGAGCCAAAGGAGCAACGCCCCGAGTGCGGCAAGTTGTGGGTGGAGCCCATTCATCAAATTGGCAAACGGTGGCAGAATCCCGCTAAACACTACTATGAAGAAAGCCAGGTGGCGCCCCGACCGCGGCAACATAGAGGCGACTGGGAGCAGGGCAATGAAAGCCGTTGCCGCGCCCAGACCAAGCGCAAATGCCAGTGAATTCTTCCCCCTACGGAACAAAAGATAAAGCAGTGCAAGGATGAGCGACCCCCAGCGACCAAAAAAGATTAGGGCTACCAGCCCATTCTGATCAGCCACAGCCTCAGCTACAAATCCTACGCCCAAGGCGATCGTGCAAATCAAGGCAAAGCACCGGGCCGCCCATAGCCACCGAGAACTAACCACCCTGATCGGCTCGCTCTCGGCGGGTAGTATGCTGTCGAACATAGGTTCCTCCCATTTGAATAAGAGTGACAATCGAACCGCGCAGATGCGGACTTAGAGAGAGGTACTTTTTCGAGGGTCGTTTGTTCAGTGGTTCGTTGTGCGAGGAAGTCTTTTCCTTGCTTGGTATTCATTCTGAAAGCGGATCATAGCACGGCCGAGCCATCCCAATTACTTGTCCGAAATTCTAGTAGTGACTCAATTTCTGATAACCCCTGCGGGAAACTGACCCACCACCCGTTCGAGCACGGCGCTGTTCAGCAGCAGGAACTGGAATTGGCCCGCGCTGCGAAACCGTCATGCCCGCGCGCGGCCTCTTCCGCGGCTCTCCGCCAGTTCCGCATTCCATGCCGCGCCCAGAAAAATAATCACCGCGGAGAGCTGCATCCAGATGAGCAAGCCAACCACGGCCGCCAGCCCCCCATACACGACGTTGTAAGGCACTCTGCGCACGTATACGCCAAAGAGCACATCCACCAGCCACCACAGCAGCGTGGCCACCATGGCGCCCGGCAGAACGTTTCGCAGGCTGTCTTCCTTCGGCCGCGCCACCCGGTAAATCACCGTCAGAGCCATCATTGCCAGCACGATCGCCGTTATAGGAAAGAAGAAAGTCCACCAGTTATGGACCGGAGTATGATTGCCGATCTCGCGTGCAAACCACCGGCGCAGCGGCTTCCCCAGGACGCCGAGAATCGCCGCGCCCAAGAGCGGCGCGATGGTCACCAGCAAAAGAAGCAGTCCGCGAACCTGCCGGTGCAGAAAGCCGATCTCTTCTTTATCTCCATAGATGATGTGAATTCCCTGCATCACCAGCTTCATGACTTGCGAACCGGCCAGCAACGTTCCTGTCCAACCCAGCAGCGCCAATTTCCACGCTTCCGGGCCGCGCTTCACCAGGAATTCGGATACGAGGCTCTGACTCCCCGGCGGTAAAAACTCCGTCAAGTCCTTGATCAAATCCAGCAGGCTTGTTCGTCCACCGATGCGGCTGGTCGCCAGCCCCACGGCAATCAGCATCGCCGGAAAAAACGCCACGAATAAATTGAACGCGATGGCCTGCGAAATCATGCTGCACCGCGGGAAAACGCGCATGACCATCTGGTAGGACCGCTTGATTAACGCCGTCGCCGCAATCATCGCGCGCCATTATACCCGGCAGCGCACTTCCGCGCTCCCTCCGTAGTTCACTTAGTGAGCGCGGTCGCTAAGCCAGTGCTTGGAGATGAAATGAGCTCCCCCTAGCCATCGCAGTCAACCTGTGGCAAGCTCTTTGTCATGGGAAACAAAGACGCACGAAGACGCGAAATCAAGAAGCCCAAAAAGAAGCCCGCGCCGAAGCACCATGTAACGCAGGTGCCGACGCACGTCGTGAACAAACCGCCCGAACCGAAGCCCTGATTGCCTGTTTGGCGGCCGCGCGTTCCGGCCCTCGAGTCATGAAGAATCCCATTGCCCGAATGCGTTTCCCCAATGTTTTGAACTCGGTTTCCCGGCCTACGGCTGTTCTGTTCCTCGCGGCAACCTTCGCTTTCGCATGGCAGACGCAATCGCCCCCCAGCGGAACCAAAGCCGTCTGGAAATCCGTCCCCTTCGCGATATTGAAATACGACGACCAAGCGCCGAAATCCTGGGCCATGTATCATCCGGAAAAACGCGGCCTGCTGCTCGTTCGTCTCTGGAAGCGCTACTTGCTCATCAACCTGAACGAGCAGGAAGTGTTCGACATCGATCCGCTAACCGTGAAGCAGCAAGGCGACAACGTCGAATGGACGGTACCGGATTCGCCCGAGAACTCCGTGGAAATCTCGGAATGGAAGCAGCGCGACGTCGGGGGTGTGGAACGCATCCGTTTCCGCTTCGGCAAGGACGGCCACTTCTTCGAGATGCAAATCCCTCTCCGCCCCGACGGCAAGCCTCTGTATTAGTTGGAATTTAATCTTGTAGCTGTGAAATGCGACGCAATGCGGTCCGGGGCGCGCGCTTCAGCGCCGGTACACGCCGTAATACCACGGAATCCCCAGCGCCCCCGGCCCCACTCCCACCACAATGGCGTCGCCTTCGTGAAAACGGTCGTAATCGTCGCTATCCACCGCCAACCGCTCGATCCTCTGCTCTCCGCGCCACGAGTACACCATCAACCGCCGGCTCCCCTTCACGATGCCCTTCATGTTGTAGCGGCTTTCCACCGCGGTCGGGTAGTAGATTACGTTTTTCTGCGCATCCAGTTTTCCGTTCAAGAAAAGTGTCGCGGCCAGGATCCATGGCAGAGGCATAAACCCGGAATACAGCCGCTTGAGCACTTCCAGCTCCTCCCGTTGGCGCGCCCGGCGGTCCAGAATGACGGCGAGCGTCAGCGCAAGAAAAAAAATAAGACCGAAAAAAACCAGCATCAAATCCAAGTCCAGCGGCGGATAAATCTGGCTAACGTAAGGAAACGCCAGCGATCCCACCAGAAACGCCGCTGTGCGCCGCAGTAGGCGCCGGCGAAACACCAGCTCCGCCGCCGCGGACGTCAGGCCGCAAGCGGGACACTGGTCCGCGATCCGCTCGGACCCGCAATCAAGACAGTGCGTCATGAGCACGATTATAAATGTAAATCAGCGTTAAGGACGAGGGCTGGAGAGAGACGCGATGAGCTGCTGGTAGCGCTCCTGGTGCTGCGATTCGGAAACGGAGACGCTGACGCCCATGCCGCGGCCGGGTTCCACACGTTTCACAAAGCAATTCACCTTGACCGGACGGTCGAGGGAGATCTTTGCAGTAAAACCTGCTCCCACCCACAGCGTGTCGGTGGACTCGATAAACATGCCGTTGGAGCTGACATCGCGAGTGCTGGCGCGCAGCACCGCCGAGCCCCATTCGATCTCGAGGTCGGCACGAAAGTCGTAGCGCGGCGCCCACCGGCGTTCCAGACGGCGTACGGGATGCTCCCCAATGGCCATAGTCCTGGCGAACCCTCCTGCCAAGGATCCCAAGCTGCGGCGCTGGAGCGTACTCGCCGCTATCGCAACCCAAGCTTACGCCTGCGGCACTCATAGTTATACGACGCCGGAGGAGCGTGTTTTGTTCCCAGCAATGCGCCCGGCGACGCCAGAGACTACTACGAAGTAATAATGTCGTCGAGTTCCGGCCGCTCAGTCTTCCTTAGAAGCGCGTGAGGAGCCCAGGGTCTCGCTGCGCCGCGCGGATTCCGCGCTGGCGCGCATCCGCCGTTGTACTTCCGCCTGCAAATATTTTCGCAAGCTCTCGGGAACGACTCCGGGAGCGGTCAGTTCGCGCAAATCGGAGACGGTGAGCTCCGGCAAGTAAGTAAGAATGGTGGAAAGCGGTGAAGACTGGTGCCGCACCAGCGCCAGCCGGACGTTGTAAGTGTTAGACCACTTATAGTGATGCGCGATGGCCAGCACTACGCTCGGCGGCAGATTCTCGCTGGCCAGCACGCGCAGCACCTGCGATTCCGTGAGGTGCACATTATCGAGAACAATCGGAAGAACTCGAGCGTGGCCTTCAGCCAAAAGCATCCCTGCTGCGCGCGCCGGGCCGCGGCGGGCCAGCGTGATTTTCTGCCCCAGCGGAATCTGCGGCATCCGCGCAAGCAATTGATCCTCGGCATTGCGCTTCAACTCCGCGGAAACACCCGGCAGTAGGGCCACTTGAACCAAATCCATCAAGTAGAGATCCTTGAGCAGGCGCAAACTGACCAGTCGCGGCGCACGGGGATGAAACGCCAGCGAACGCTTTACGCGATAATCCTTCAGCAGCGCTTTGCGCCCCGCCACTTCCTCGAGAAATTCTCCCGGTAGGTCTTTTCGATTCAGCAGCAGGCAAACTTGGGTTTCCTCCAACGCCGGATTGTCGAGCAGCGCCAGTAGCACGTCTGCGGAAGGATGATGCATGAGCCCGGCTAGTTCGTCACCCTTGGCGGTCAGCGCTCGATCCCGATCTTTCAAGGCATCGGACATGGCAAAATCATACGCCAAAACTGCACAACGCAATTATTTCCTCGCACGAACGCGATGACCTACTTGTAAAAAAGTCACAGCGATTCCTTGACGCTGTGACGCGCGCCCTCTATTCTCGACGCACTTTGCCGCAGCTGGAGTGGCGTGACGGCAGAGACACCCGATGCGCATCCATCCGCTCGATCTGGCCATCGTCATCGCCTACCTTCTCGGCGTGACCGCGCTGGGCATTCAATTCCGCCGCAAGCAGCAGAATGCCGGCGATTATTTTTTGGGCGGACGCACCGCGCCGTGGTGGGCGCTGGCGTTTTCCATCGTGGCCACGGAGACTTCCACGCTTACCATCATCGGCACCCCGGCCATCTCCTATGGCGGCAATCTCACTTTTCTTCAACTAGTCTTCGGCTATCTGGTCGGCCGCGTGGTTATCGTGATTCTTCTGCTGCCAGGATATTTTCGCGGCGAATTTTTCACCGCCTATCAACTCATCGAAAAACGCTTCGGCGAAAAGATGCGCGCGGTGGCCGCTTCGACATTTCTCGTCACTCGCGCTATCGCCGAAGGCGTGCGCATTTCCGCCATCGCCTTGGTCGTCAGCGTTGTTCTTGGAACGTCAGAGCATCTTGCGGTTGTTATCGTCATCGCGCTCACCGTCCTCTACACCTTTGAAGGCGGCATGAAGGCCGTCATCTGGACGGACGTGGTGCAATTGCTGATTTATCTCGCCGGAAGCGCCGTGACGTTTTTCGTCCTGCTCCACCGCATTCCCGGCGGATGGCACGAAGTCCTTTACGCGGGCGCGGCGAGCGACAAATTTTACCTCTTTGATTTTTCCTTCGCCCTCGCAAAAAAATATACGTTCTGGTCCGGTGTTATCGGCGGCACATTTTTGACCATGGCCACGCACGGAACGGACCAAACCATCGTGCAAAGATTGCTCGCCGCAAAGAATTTTGCCGATAGCCGCAAAGCGCTGCTAACCAGCGGCACCATCGTTCTAGTGCAATTCACCGTGTTCCTGCTGATCGGCGTCATGCTCTTTGTCTTCGCCCAGCACTGGCCGCTATTAGCGCCCGGCGAGCGCGCGGACCGCATCCTGCCGTTGTTCTTAGTTCGCGAGATGCCCGCAGGCATATCGGGCCTCTTGCTGGCGTCGATTCTGGCCGTGGCCATGTCCAACGCCAGCGGTTCGCTGAATTCCCTGGCCGCCTCCAGCGTCCTGGATTTTTCCAAGCTGCGCG
>Ga0210410_10003797_pt1 | contig 13340 bp, 12 predicted proteins | sample IncBWC4MmetaG_FD_161058 | JGI IMG/M metagenome (GOLD analysis project Ga0210410, IMG submission 161058) | Forest soil microbial communities from Barre Woods Harvard Forest LTER site, Petersham, Massachusetts, United States - Inc-BW-C-4-M | ecosystem: Environmental > Terrestrial > Soil >... | reverse complement strand
AGGCGCGATTGCGGCGATTCATGGGGCCGGTCTTGTCGCCCAATCCGTAATAGTTTTCGTCAGCGGGCATCTTTTTCCACACTTGGACACGGGAGCCGTCAAAGGCCATTGGCAGCGTGGGCTCATCGGCGAGAAGCGGGTGACCGGCCGCGTCGGCGAAGCGGATGAGCAGCGGGGATTTCTGAACGATGACTATGGTGTTTCCGGCGGTCAGCTTCAGTTCATTCTTGGTGTCTTCCACGTTCACCGCTGGTGGCTGCGGCGCGGCAACAACGGCCCAGGAATATTCTTTCGGGAAATTGCCCTGAGGAGCTACCCGCACGCGCACCGTGGAGTCGTTGAAAGCGGTGATGCGCACTTTTGCGCGGCCAGCGGTGATCTCCACGCCATCCTTCAGCTTCTCCACACGTTGGACATTGCCCACGTGCTGCCAGCCCTGCGCATAGGCGCACATGCCGCTGTATGCGAACGCGAGCAGAGCTAGAGCGGAGCGTCTTGCAAGAACAAGCATGAATTTTCTCCCGGTGTTGCTTCCGCGATGGTCGATACAAATCTGAAGTGACTCTATCGTGCAAACATCCGTTCCTTAAGCCGCCAACCACGATTCGAACAGCGCTGAAGCCTTGGCGCCCTCCATGCGGCGGCGTATGGCGTTTAGAACTCGGCAGCGCAGGGCGACATTGCCGTAAAAGCCGAGCCAATACGGCATATGCAATTCGAGAGGTTCTGTCGCGATTTCTAATTTTAGATCACGGACTTTGAAGAAGCCCTGCTGAAAAATTACACGCAGAACTTTTTGGCGCAGTGCGGCCTCGGCCGCAGCCCTTTGCAGCGAAGGCGCGATGCGATTCCGCGTGTGAATACTGACCAGGTCGTCGTCAGCGGGCACTCGGGGAAAGGTGAAGAGATCCAAAGAACCGTTAACGGCGTCGATCGCGAATAGGCTTGTGTGAGCAGCCCGGCCCATATTGTACTGAACGCGATAAAGCCAATACGGGACATAGACTTCAGCAATTCGCTGCAGTGGGCCGCGGCGCATTCTCCAATAAAGAGTGGAAAGCCCCGCACCCGAAAACGTGCGCAGGGCTTCGTTTTGAGTGACGTTCGGTTTCAAAGCCTGAATGTAAGTTGCGCTCATGGAGTTTGCGTCGTTGCTAGCGCCTAGCGGAAGTAAATCCACAGGCCGACGACCGTGGCAACGAGCAACAGGCTGAAAATCACATTTAGGCGGTGCTCCAAAGGAGTCTCTTGTGCTGGTTTGCGCACCGGAGTGCCGACGGCAACGGCCTCCATTTTCTCGTCTACCGTTGCGAATGTCAGTCCCGCCAAGCGCTTGCGATCGGGTGCCGGGGTCATCAAGCTTACCGCAATAAGCACGACGGAGCAGATCACGAACATGAAAATCGCGTAATGCAAGAAGTTCATGTCGATCAGCCAACGGATAACTGGCGACTGAAAGTGGCTGCCGCCGGCGCGATCGGCAAGTTCGAGTACGAAACGCGTCGCGCCGAGGACGAAGCCGGTCAGCAGTGAGGTGATAGCGCCTGCACCGTTAAGCCGGGGCCAGAGGATTCCGAGAATAAAACATGCTGAGATCGGCGGACTGATATAGGCCTGGACGCTTTGCAGATAAATGTAGAGTTGGCTGCTGATGTAGCCAATGAAAGGAACCCAGAGCAATCCCAGCAGAACCATCATCCCAGTGGCGACGCGGCCGAAATTGACGAGCTGCCTTTCGGATGCTTGCGGACGAATCTTCTTGTAAAAATCGAGCGTGACAAGTGTGGAAGCGGAATTGAAAACAGAGCTCATTGCGCCCATAACAGCGGCCAGCAATGCCGCCATTACCAAGCCCACAAGACCGACCGGCAGAAGGTTTAGGACAAGAGTAGGATAGGCGAAGTCGGGCTTTCTCACTTGCTCGGGAAAAAGAGCGAAAGCAATGATGCCTGGCAGGACGAGCATGAAGACGGGCAAGATTTTGAGGAAGCCGGCGAAAATTGTCCCCGCTTTCGCGTGCCCCTCGTCTCGAGCGGAGAGCACGCGCTGAACGATGACTTGGTCAGTACACCAATACCAAATGCCAAGGATAGGCGCCCCGAAGAAGATCCCGGTCCATGGGAAATTCGCGTCGGATACCGGTTTGATCATGTGGAAGTAATCTGGCGGCACCATCGTGCGGAGATGTTCGAGGCCGCCGACGCGTCCGAGACCAATGACGGTGAGTGCAACAGCGCCGGTGATAAGGATCAGAGTCTGCACGGTGTCCGTATAAATGACCGCGGCCAAACCGCCGGCAACTGTATAAATGCCGGTGGCAATGACCAGAACTACCGCGGTCTTCCACAATGACCAACCCGCGACGCGCTCCAGAACCACGCTGGCCGCATAGAGTTGAACCGAAATCTTGGTGAAGATGTACGCGATGATCGAGATCGCCGCCAAGTACACGGCGCACTGTCGATTGAAGCGCCGCTCCAAGAATTCGGGCATGGTGAAGACGTTGCTGCGCAAATAGAAAGGGACAAAAACCCAACCGAGAATGAGCAAAATCAGGCAGGCCAGCCACTCAAAATGGCCCACCGCCAACCCCGAAGATGCGCCCGTCCCAGACAAACCGATGAAGTGCTCAGTGGAAATATTGGAGACGAACAAGGAGGCGCCTATGAAGAACCACCCGATATCACGGCCCGCAAGGAAATAGTCTTCGGAGGTGCGTTCTTTACGGGCAAAGTACATACCGATGCCAAATACGATGGCGAAATAGATCCCGATAATTACCAGGTCTATTGTTGCCAGGTTACGGTGCGCGACCGCGACCTCAGACGCATAAAGCATCTACACCTCCTCTAAGACTTGCCCGTTTGCCTTGCGCCGAATCTCGACCGCGGTGCTGAACGGACGGCGCGGGAGACTCGGTCCTATCGCGTTATAAGAAACACCGAACGATGCGCGCGAAGTCTATACCAGTGAGGGTGCAGGCTCAATGGGCACGGTCAGACAACGTAGTGAAGCAGAAAGCTGCGTTCGGGAGGGCCGCGAGGCATGATACGGCGGAGCAAAGGCCTAATTTGCAGCTTGCGATGATTCCATGTAAAACGATAGCGGAGGAAAAATGATCAGATTATTCTTTCCGGCAATGCTCGCCCTGCTCCTCTTCGCATCAGCCTTAACCGGCGCCGCAAAAAATGTATTCGACTATACGTTGAACACAATCGACGGCCAGCCAGCGCCTCTCTCTGCATACAAAGGCAAAGTGGTGATGCTGGTGAACGTCGCAAGTCGCTGCGGGTTCACCCCGCAATATACAGCTCTTGAATCGGTTTATGAAAAGTATAAGGAGCGTGGGTTTGTGATCATCGGCATTCCGGCCAACAATTTCGGCGCCCAGGAGCCGGGAACGAATCAGGAAATCAAGACCTTCTGCCAGTCAAAGTACAACGTGGCCTTTCCCATGATGTCCAAGGTCTCTGTGAAGGGCGACGACAAAATTCCGCTCTATCAGTATCTGACCGATAAATCCGCAAACCCAAAGACCGGCGGCGACATTCAATGGAATTTCACGAAATTTCTGGTCGGACCAGACGGTCAAATCATCGCGCGGTTCGAGCCGAAGGTAACTCCCGATTCGCCGGAAGTCACCGGTGCGATTGAACACGCGCTAACTCTCGTAACCCATTAAATAAAGAACGCGCACGAATTTCTGAGTATTTTGCATTTTTGGTGGCGCACCAAGTTTGGTGCGCCGCAGCCATCAGCTCATCTTTTCCTCATGCCGATTCTCTCTCTCCAGAACGTCACCAAGGACTATTTCGCGGAAGGCCAACCCGTGCGTGCGCTCAACAACCTTTCGCTGGAAATCTCGCGTGGCGAATTCGTGGCCCTTGTGGGACGCAGCGGTTGCGGCAAGTCGACCTTATTAAGCCTCGCGGGTGCAATGGACTTCCCCACTTCGGGCGTGGTCCTGGTGGATGACGTGGCGACAACGTCGCTGCGAGATGATGCGTTGGCCCGGATCCGCCGCGAGAAGATTGGCTTCATTTTTCAGTCGTTCCAATTGATTCACACTCTGACCGTATTTGAGAATGTGGAGTTACCGCTGCTGCTAGCGGGTAAGAGGGACGCGCGCAACGTTGCTTGCGAGCGACTTTCCTGGGTGGAGTTGGACGGACTGGGCGCGCGCTATCCACATCAGCTTTCAGGCGGGCAGATGCAGCGCGTCGCGATCGCGAGAGCTCTGGTGCAAGGCCCGGCCATTCTGCTGGCGGACGAGCCGACCGGCAACCTGGATACATCAACCGGAAACTTGATCCTCGAACTCCTGCGGCGCCTCACACGTGAGCAAAATACTGCGACGATCATGGCCACGCACAGTGTGGAAGCAGCGGCGCTTGCAGATTTCGTCGTGAAGCTGCGGGACGGGGAAATCGCGGAAGTGACCCGGCGGTAAAAATGTCGCCACTATTGCTCTTCTATCGATTGATCCTGCGCCCACTGTTCCGCGAACCCCTGCGCGCATTGTTGACCCTGTTGGCGATCGCGCTCGGCGTTGCCGTCGTTCTGGCCATCGACTTGGCGGGGACTGCTGCAGCTGGATCGTTCCGGTCATCCATGGAGACGTTGGCTGGCGAAAATGATTTGGAGGTCGTAACCGCAGGCGGCGTGCCGGAAAACGTGGTTGGGACATTGGAATCTCTGCCGTATCCGCTTCGCATCACACCGCGGATGGAAGATTATGCGATTGTCGCGGAGACCGAGCAAACGCTACCGCTGATCGGGATCGATCTTGTAGCGCAAGCCGATCGCGCCAGCGGTAATTTCCATTTCACCGGCGCAAGTGACACCTGGAAATCCTTCGTCGCAAAAGACAGCATCTGGGTTGGCGAGAGCTTAGGACGGAAATCCGGCGAGCACATCGCTCTGCTCATCAACGACCAGGTTGCAACGTACACCGTGCGAGGCGTGTTTGCCGACTCAAGCGGCGGCGCGCCTGCCATCGTGATGGACATTTCGGCCGCGCAGGATGCTCTTAAGCGTTTCGGCCGCATCGATCGAATCTTGGTCCAGGTCCCGCACTCTCCAAGTTTGGGGGATTGGCAGCAGCGCCTTCGCCAAGCGCTTCCTTCGGGTGTGCAAGTGCGCGCGGCAGGTGCTGGGGCGAATGAGAATCGCCGCATGCTGGCCGCCTTTCGCTGGAACCTGCGGTTGCTGAGTTACATCGCGCTCGTCGTGGGCGCATTCTTGATTTACAACACGATCTCAGTCTCCGTAGTGCGTCGACGCGCGGAAATCGGAATCGTCCGCGCGCTCGGTGCAAGCCGCGCCTTAGTTTTAGTCGCCTTTGTAGGAGAGGCTGCCTGCTTCGGCCTTCTTGGTGCCCTGATTGCCATGCCGTCGGGTCGCCTCATGGCGGGCGGAGCAGTTCGATTGATGGGCGCCACCGTAGAAGCGCTGTACGTCAGTAGCCGCCCGGGCGAGATAGCATTAACGCCGGTTTCGGTTCTGCTCGCGCTAATTGTTGGAGTAGGAATTACTGTCGCTTCGGCGTACTCACCAGCCCGCGAAGCTTCTTTTGTTCCGCCAGTGGAAGCCATGGCCCGCGGACGGCGAGAGTACACAACGCAGGTGCATAAAACGCGCGACGCGTTGACTGCTCTCGCAGTGGGATTGGCAGCCGCCGCAGCATCGCGCGCCCCCGCGGTTGGTGGTAAGCCGCTATTCGGCTATCTCGCGTCGCTCTTGCTGATCTGCGCGTCGGCGTTCGCGATGCCCGCACTCGTTGACGTGATTTCCTCAGTCGCTTCGAGATTGCTGAAAAGCCTTTTAGGTGTTGAGGCGTTGCTCGCGTCGCGGAGCCTTTCGTCCTCCCTTCGGCGCACCTCCGTGCTGGTTGGTGCCCTCTCCACAGCCATTGCCATGATGACCGCCGTAGGAATCATGGTCGGCAGTTTTCGCGAAACCGTTTTGCTCTGGATGGGCGATCAGCTCCCAGCCGACTTGTACATGCGCCCTGCGGGAAATCCGGCGGCGGACCGGCATCCGACAATTTCCACGGAGCTCACAGAAAAAATCGCACGACTGCCTGGCGTCGCCGCGATCGACCGGCTACGCGAGTACGAGATCAGCTACGAAGGCATGCCTGCTGGTCTTGGATCAATCGAGCTGAATATCCTGCGCTCCTATCACAATGCGGATTTTCTGTCCGGCCGCAGGACCAATGAAGTTCTGGCGGAGCTGCGCGATTCCAACGCTGTTCTCGTCAGCGAACCCTTCGCGAATAAACATCACCTGCGTGCCGGTGACCTAATCACCCTCTCGCTCGGGGACAACCTGGGTTCCTTTCGCGTCGCGGACATTTATTACGACTATTCCAGCGAGCGCGGTAGCATCCTAATGGACCGCAACGTCATGCTGCGTCACTTGCCAGACCCCGCGGCATCGAATCTGGCCATCTATGTCGCCCCGAATGCCCGCATCGAAGACGTTCGCGTGGAAATCGAGAGTGCAGCCACCGGTCACCGAGTGCTCATGTTCACCAATCGCGATCTGCGCGGCCAGGCCCTGCGCATTTTCGATCGCACCTTTGCGATCACGTATGCTTTGGAAGCGATCGCTGTTCTGGTTGCGGTAATGGGTGTTGCGGGTGCCCTGCTTGCTTTAGTGATCGACCGTCGCCGAGAGCTGGGGCTGCTTCGTTTCCTGGGCGCCACGAGCGGACAAATTCGCAAGCTCATCATAATCGAGGCCGGATTGATCGGCCTGCTCGCCAATATTGCCGGCATTGCTCTGGGCTTCGCGCTCTCTCTTATCCTCGTTTTCGTCATCAACAAGCAATCGTTCGGTTGGACCATCCGCTTCCACTGGCCTGTGGCGGTGCTCCTGGGAGCGTTGACGCTGGTCTATGCAGCCACGGTTTTGGCGAGCTTGTATCCGGCGCGAGTTGCCGTGCGACTTAATCCCGTCGAGGTCGTGCATGAAGACTAGATTTACGTGTGCCGCCCTGCTGCTCCTCTTCAGTAGTTCGGCGATCGCCCAATACAAAGCCGCACTTCCCGGCTATCGCTACGAATTTCCCCGCGATCATTTCAACCATCCCGACTTTCAGACCGAGTGGTGGTACTACACCGGAAACCTCAAGTCAGTGGATGGCCATCGTTTTGGCTTCGAGCTCACGTTTTTTCGGCAGGGCGTCGATCGCAACTCAAATACGACCCGAGCCTGGGACGTGCGCGATCTCTATTTCGCTCATCTAGCGGTTAGCGATCTAGACGGGGGCAAATTTCTTCACGGAGAACGCACGAATCGCGCAGGTCCCGGCATCGCAGGTATCAGCGACTCGGGCCGTCGAGTCTGGAATGGCAATTGGCAAGTTGCGTGGCAAGGCGACGAGCAGGTCTTGCAAGCCATTGACGAACGCTTTTCACTTCATTTCACAATGCGTTCCGCAAAACAACCCGTGATTCACGGCGAGAACGGAGTCAGCCAAAAGGCGCCGGGGCTTGGCCGCGCGTCGCACTATATTTCCCTGACGCGCCTGAACACCAGGGGAGAAATCCAACTTAGTGGCCGGACCTTTCGAGTGACGGGCTCAGCCTGGATGGACCACGAATTCTTCACGCATCAGCTCGATACTGACCAAATTGGGTGGGACTGGATGAGCATTCAGCTCCAAGACAACACCGAACTGATGCTGTTCCGCATTCGCCACAGCGATGGCTCAATTGACGGCTATTCTGCAGGCACATTCGTTGATGCCCGCGGTAGTGCGACGCACCTGCTCAACAACGAATTCACGTTGGAGCCCATTGCGTCGACGTGGACTAGCCCGGATACGCATGCGGTTTATCCGCTGCGCTGGAAAGTCTCCATTTCCAAGCTCGGCATTGACCTCGAATGCGCGACCTCCTTGCCCGCCCAGGAATTCACATCTTCAAGAGGGTTGCTGCCCGCGTATTGGGAAGGCGCTATGACCTTTCACGGACACAAACGTGAGGCGCCAGTCAGCGGCGTCGGATACTTGGAAATGACCGGATACGATCACCCATTAAAAGGGTTGCATTAAGGAGGCTATGAATTAGAAGCCGGAGCGCTGAGCGCCCCGGCTCAGTTTCTGTCTTGTGCCTATCGTCCTGCAGCGCGGATTTTATCGCGCGTAGTTGTCTCTTCCGTGCCGTAGGTCCTTGAGAAGTCGTCGACCTGGCGCTCTGCCTCGTCCTTCGCAACTCCGTAACGCTCTTGGATCTTCCCGACCAGTTGATCGCGCTTACCACCAATCACCTGAAGGTCATCGTCGGTCAGCTTGCCCCATTTCTCCTTGATCTTGCCCAGCGCCTGCTTCCACTTGCCTTCGACTTGGTCCCAGTTCATAGAAACCTCCTGTTAGGTAATCCGCTCTCAGGGAAACACAGAGCGCACCAATGAAGAAATAGGGCGGAGTATGGACGCAACCTTAGGCTGGGTGTGTGCGTAAACCTAAGAAACAGAAGCGCTTACGCTTCTATGATGTTGTTGCGAACCGCGTATCGCACCAATTCGCTCACCGAGTGGCAATCCAGCCTCCGCATAATATTGGCGCGATGCGTTTCGGCGGTCTTAACACTCAAACCCAACTGTACTGCCACTTCCTTGCTGCTCTTGCCTTCCGCAAGCAGTTGCACAATCTCTCTTTGACGGGGAGTGAGGCGAGTCTTCGGAGATTCAGGCTGCGGCTTCTCCTTCTTCGGCGCTTGATCGAGGTAGCCATCAAGAACCATCTGCGCCACCTTGGCGGTGAAAAATGTCTTGTTACTCCGCACCGCATTAACCGCCGTTACCAAGTCTCGGCTAGCATCTGTTTTTAGCACGTATCCGCGTGCGCCCGCATCCAGCACATCGCGGATCAGAGGGTCTGACTCATGCATTGTCAGGATAAGGATCTTTGCGCGCGCATCATTCTTGAGCATTTGGCGCGTTGCCTCTAACCCGTTCAGCGAAGGCATACCGATGTCCAGGACGGTGACATCCGGCCGCAGTTCCTTCGCCTTCTCCACCGCCTCACGCCCGTCGCTTGCCTCCCCGGCGACTTGCCAACCAGGCTGGGCTTCCAGGAGCGAACGCAAGCCCTTGCGTACGATTTCGTGATCATCAGCGACTAGCAAGCGAAGGGGTTCCATGTGTTCCTCCAAAGGCTCGTGAGAAGTGCAGTAGACCTGAGAATCCTTCCGCCACGCACACGTCGAATGCCCAAAGTACGGGAAGCATGAATGCGGCCAATTGCGCCTCCGATCAGAGCTCGCCCCAAATCACTGTACGCCAACGCCTTACAGGAGAGCGTAGTTCTAGTACTGGCTTGGACGCTCACGAACTGACTGAAGTTTTTACATTCTGAGGGCTAGACTACGCGGTGTTTCAAAGAAAGCATGCTCGGCTTTCTGAGGGTTTGCAAAAGCGGACGGCTACACGATAGCTGAGAAACCCTTAGGGTGTAGCCCGTATGGAGTACTTTTCAATTTTTCGCAACACTCAAGCAGGATCGTGGCCCGTGCGCGAGAAGCCTAGGGACCATGTCACAGCCCGATTCCGAAACTGGGCGCTTTCCATACCATACCCAACCTCAAAAGCACAGGAGGACACGGATGTTGCGCTGGTCACTCGGGTTTTTTATCGTCGCATTAGTTGCTGCCTTGCTCGGATTCACCGGTATCTCGGTTGCAGCCGCGGGGATCGCGAAGATTTTATTCTATCTCTTCTTGATTCTCTTCCTGGTCACGTTAATGGGGCACTTGCTGCGGAGGTCGTAAGCGAAACGAACATATGAGACTCATTGCCATCGTGCTGATCGTCATTGGAATCCTGGCGCTCGCCTATCAGGGCATCACTTACACCACACATAAAAAGGTCTTGGACATCGGACCCATCCAGGCCACTAAAGAAGAACACAACACGATTCCGATACCACCCATCGTAGGAGTCTTGGCGCTGATCGGGGGAGTAGTCATTTTGGCATCCGGTCGCCGCGGTTCTTGAGGGCACCATAGTTTGCCTGGTCACTGTCGTTATTGTCCTGGTTGTTGTCGTTACAAGGAGGCAGTTCTGATGAAAAATAAGCGATTCGCAGTGCTATCAGCGGGAGTGCTGGCGCTGATGCTCTTGTCGTGGCCGGCGATTTCCTCGGCGAAGGACAAGGACGAAAAGGAAGTTGACCGCATCAAAAATGCCGCAACGGTTCTAAAAGAGATATTGGATATTCCGGATGACATTCCGCAGGACCTTCTGGACAAGGCTCGCTGCGTCATTGTGTTCCCCTCGGTCGTCAAGGCCGCCTTCATTGTGGGCGGCAGTTACGGTCGCGGCGTGATGGTTTGCCGTTCGGGCAAAGATTTTTCGAGTCCCTGGGGCGCCCCCGTAATGATGGCTTTGGAAGGTGGAAGTGTGGGCCTCCAAATCGGCGGCCAAGCAACCGACTTTGTTATCTTGGTAATGAATGGTCGCGGAGCAGAGAGCGTGCTTCACAACAAAGTGAAGCTGGGTGCTGATGCCTCAATTGCCGCCGGCCCCAAGGGCCGCGATGCCCAAGCTGCCACGGATGTGACGTTCCGCGCCGAAATGCTGAGCTATTCTCGTGCGCGCGGCGTATTTGCAGGTGTTTCGCTGGAGGGCTCCACGCTTCGCCCCGATGAAGATGCCAACCGGCGCCTTTACGGCAAAGATGTAAATGCGGAGAAGGTCATCACTGAATCCAGGGTGGAAGCTCCTCCCGAGGCACGCGAGCTGCTTGCAATTCTGCAGAAGGCTTCCCCGCACGTGAAGCAATAGGATCCTGCAAGGCTCATTTAATCAAAGGGCGGAGATTACTCTCCGCCCCGTTTTTACAAGCTCCGAAATCGTTGGGTCCGCTAATCCGTCTGTTGGAAGCCAACCTCGGCTGCCGACGACGGCACGGATTTCTCGACATTCCCCGACAGCGTCTGCCAGCCGCGGCGTCCAAGGCTCCAATAAATTAAATAACCTGCCACTGCCGCGCACGCGAATAACAACAGTCCCGTGACCCATGCTTGCATCACAAACTCACCGATGCCGAACATCGCGCAGTAAACCAACGTGCAGCCCATTACCCAGTCAAACGTGTTCGCCGCAAAGTCGCGAACCGGCGCAATTTCTGGCGCGAGCGCGGCAATGCGCTTCCAGCCGTGAATTGTCGGCTGCACCCGGCGGTAGAACGTAACCAAGAGCTTGTCGTCCTCCGGCTGTGTAATCAGGGTGGCCATCAGCCACACGGCGGTAGTAGCGAGTGTGGTGATCATGGTGCTTTTCGCGAATACCACAGAGCTGTTCCCTGAAAAATGAACCCACTGCAGCGACATAGACACGATAAAGGCCGCAGTCATTGACGAAATTTCGCTCCACGCGTTAATGCGCCACCAATACCAACGCAACAGCAACACTCCGCCAGTCCCGGCGCCCATGCCAAGCAATAGCTGCCACGCAGACTGAATTGAGCTGATGTGCGCCGCCGTGTAGCCGCTTAAAATCACCAGAAATACGATAAATAGCTTGCTCGCCAAGACGTAGTGCTTCTCGCTGCCTTTGCGCACTATAAAGCGCCGGTAGAAATCATTGATGAGGTAAGACGTCCCCCAATTAAGCTGCGTGCCCACAGTTGACATGAACGCGGCGAGAAAGGCCGCGACCATCAAACCGCGAAAAGCAGGCGGTAGGAAATCCCGCAACACCATCACGTAGCCCTTTTCCGGTTCGGCGGCAAACTCTGCGCTTGGATGTAATCCTCCTATGGGCGAGTACACCGCCACGGCGACAAGACCCGTGATAATCCACGGCCAGGAGCGCATCGCGTAATGCGCAATGTTGAACCACAGCGTAGCACCCAGCGAATTTTTCTCGTCCTTGGCGCTGAACATCCGCTGTGCAACGTATCCGCCACCGCCAGGCTCAGCGCCCGGGTACCAGCTTGCCCACCACTGCATGGCCAAATACAGCACGAAGGTGATCACCGGCAGTGTCCAGATCGCATCCGTGGTCCAGCCCAGGTGGAACGACGGAAAGAACGAGAGGGTCGAGCCAGTCGGTTGACCGGTCTGCCTCACGGCGTCGTTAACGTGTGAGAGCTGAATCTTCAACAATGTCATTCCGCCGATCTTGGCGACCGCAACCCACGCGAGCACAATGATCATGGACATCTTCAGAATGAACTGGAACAGATCCGTCACCAGAACACCCCAGAGTCCGCCGATAAACGTGTAAATGCCGGTGAAAGGGACCAGGATGAGCACGCAAATCAGCAGCGCCGTGTGCGCCGGATCTCCCAGCGTGTAGTGCATTAGCGTGTGTCCGCCCAGGGCTATTTCCAGCACACGGCCTTTCGCTATCGCATCTCCAAGCAACACGGTCGTGATGCTGATCATCGCCTTGATCACCCATCCGAGAATCAGGCAATTCATCAGCGCGCCGAGATATAGGGCGCGAAAGCCACGCAGAAACGCAGCCGGTTTTCCCCCGTAGCGCAACTCCACAAACTCCACGTCAGTCAGGATTTCCGATCGGCGCCAGTAACGCGCGAAGAAAAAAACCGTCATCATCCCCGAAAGACACTGCGACCACCACAGCCAGTTCCCAGAAATGCCGTTTTTCGCAACCAACCCTGTAACCAGTAACGGCGTATCCGCCGCAAATGTCGTCGCCACCATCGACGTGCCCGCCAACCACCAAGACACATTTCGCCCGGAAACAAAAAATTCCTCGGTGCTTCCAGATGAGCGCCTGCGGTAATACAAGCTGATCAGCAGATTCAGCGCGAGGTAAATTCCGATGACTATCCAGTCGGTCGCGGTTAGCGCCATTTCTATCCTCGCTCGTCGAGGCTTTCCCGTGTGCCAGATAGCTATATAGCTCTATAAACGGGTTGTCAACAAATTGTCACGACTTCAAACGGATTAAGCGTTACACTCTACGGCTGGCGCGGCCAGCGCTCTATAACACGCCCCCGGAGATCGAATGCCGCAAAAGCAGAAGAGTCGGGATGGCATTCCGGCCTACCAGCGAATTCAGACTGTGATTCGCAAGCGAATTGAATCCGGGCAGTTGCGCACAGGCGATTCCGTCGCGTCAGAACGAGACCTGGCCAAGATTCATCAAGTCAGCTTGATGACAGCGCGCCACGCGCTGGCCACCCTGGAACGCGAAGGCATCGTCGAGCGTCGCCGCGGCATCGGCACGTTTGTGGCAAGTCCCAAAATTCACTTCAACAAGCTGATGAGTTACACGGAGCAGATGGCTAGCCGTAGTCTCACCGCTGGATCCAAAATTTTGTTTGCGAAAATTATCTACGATGAGCAAGAGATCAC
>Ga0210410_10003796_pt1 | contig 13343 bp, 11 predicted proteins | sample IncBWC4MmetaG_FD_161058 | JGI IMG/M metagenome (GOLD analysis project Ga0210410, IMG submission 161058) | Forest soil microbial communities from Barre Woods Harvard Forest LTER site, Petersham, Massachusetts, United States - Inc-BW-C-4-M | ecosystem: Environmental > Terrestrial > Soil >... | reverse complement strand
ATGCGACGTGCCCAGGCAATCCGCGCCCGTGTCGCCGCCGCCAATGATCACGACGCGTTTTCCGGTTGCCAGGATCTGTTGCTCGACGGTGTCCCCCGCGACGCGCCGGTTCTGCTGCGGCAGGAAATCCATCGCGAAATGGATGCCCTTCATCTCGCGCCCCGGCACGGAAAGGTCGCGCGGCTGTTCGGCGCCGACAGCAAGCACCACGGCATCGTAGTCGCGCCGCATGTCTTCAATGGACGTGACCTTTGCGTTAACCGCGAACTCGACGCCCTCCGCGATCATCTGCTCCACACGGCGATCGATCAGATGCTTTTGCATCTTGAAATCGGGAATGCCGTAGCGAAGCAGTCCTCCGATGCGGTCGGACTTTTCGAAAACCGTAACCGTGTGGCCGGCGCGCGCGAGCTGCTGTGCCGCGGCTAATCCTGCCGGACCCGATCCGATCACGGCGACGCGCTTTCCGGTTCGCCGGGCCGAAGGCTCTGGTCGAATCCAGCCTTCGGCGAATCCTCGATCGACGATGGCGCATTCGATGGCCTTGATCGACACGGGCTTTTCGTTGATGCCGAGCACGCACGCCGCTTCGCAAGGCGCGGGACAGATGCGGCCGGTGAACTCGGGGAAATTGTTGGTCGCGTGTAAAAAGCGAAGCGCGTCGCGCCAGCGATCCTTGTACACCAGGTCGTTCCAATCGGGGATGACGTTGTTCAGTGGACAACCCGAATTGCAGAACGGCACGCCGCAATCCATACAGCGCGCGGCCTGGCGTTGGACGTGTTCCAGCGGGAAATCCTGATACACCTCGAACCAGTCATTGACACGCTCGGCGACGGGGCGGCGCACCGGCGTTTCGCGCGCGAACTCCAGGAATCCCGTGCTTTTACCCATGCGACACGATCGCTTCTTCAGATTCGCCGAGCACGCGCTTGTACTCGCGCGGAAATACCTTCACGAATTGCGCGGCCGTGGCGTCCCAATTCTCGAGCATCCAGTTTGCGCGTGGACTGCCGGTCTCTTCGGCGTGCCGCGCGATCCAGTAACGCAATAGCTCGATATCGCTGGAATCGGGAATTTCAAGATCCACCGCGCCAGGATTGCAGCGTACGCTTCGAAACGCGCCGTCGCCATCGAATACATACGCGATTCCGCCGTTCATGCCAGCCGCAAAATTTTTCCCGGTCTCGCCCAGTACGATCACCAGGCCTTTGGTCATGTATTCGCAGCCGTGGTCGCCCACGCCTTCGACGACGGCCGTCGCGCCGGAATTGCGAACGGCGAATCGCTCCCCCGCGACGCCGCTGAAAAATGCCTCGCCCGACGTCGCTCCGTACAACGCCACGTTGCCGATCAAAATATTTTCTTCCGGCTTAAACGTGGACTCGCGCGGAGGATAGACGATCAGCTTGCCGCCGGAGAGCCCCTTACCCGTGTAATCGTTGACGTCGCCTTCCAGTTCCAGCGTCACGCCCGCGGCCAGGAAAGCTCCGAAGCTCTGCCCGGCCGAGCCGGTGAATGAAAATCGAATCGTATCCGCTGGCAGCCCGCTCGATCCGTGCTCGCGCGCGACTTCTCCCGATAGCATCGCGCCGACGCTGCGGTGCACGTTGCGGATCGGCAGAGCGCGCTCGACAGCGATCCCTTGTTCGATGGCCGGACGCGCAATCTCAATCAGCTCGCGATCGAGAATCTGATCGAGCCCGTGATCCTGCGCGATCACGCAATGCCGCTGCACGCGGCCCGGCACCTGCGGATTGTACAGTACCTGTGAAAAATCGAGCCCGCGCGCTTTCCAGTGATGGCCGGCTTTGCGCATCTCGATGCGCTCGACGTGTCCGATCATGTCCACCATCTTGCGGAACCCCATCCGCGCCATCCATTGACGGACCTGCTCGGCGACGAAGAAGAAATAATTGATTACCTGCTCCGGGCTACCCGTGAACTTTGCGCGGAGTTTCGGGTCCTGCGTCGCGATGCCCACGGGGCATGTGTTCAGATGACACTTGCGCATCATGATGCAACCCATCGCGACCAGCGGCGCCGTGGAAAATCCGAACTCTTCGGCCCCCAGCAGCGCGGCGATGGCCACGTCGCGGCCGGTTTGCAATTTTCCGTCGGTCTGCACCAGAATGCGGCTGCGCAGGTCGTTCATCACCAGAACCTGCTGCGTTTCGGCGAGCCCCATTTCCCACGGAACGCCCGCATGTTTGATCGACGTGAGCGGCGCCGCTCCAGTGCCGCCATCATAACCGCTGATCAGCACCACGTCGGCGCGCGCCTTGGCGACCCCCGCCGCCACCGTTCCCACGCCCGATTCCGCGACAAGCTTTACTGAAATACGCGCCCGCGGATTGACGTTTTTCAGATCGCTGATCAGCTGCGCGAGATCTTCAATTGAATAAATATCGTGATGCGGCGGCGGAGAGATCAGCGCGACGCCCGGAATCGAGTGGCGGACGCGCGCGATCACCGCGTCTACTTTGTGCCCTGGAAGCTGACCGCCCTCGCCGGGCTTGGCCCCCTGGGCGATCTTGATCTGCAACTCGTCGGCGTTGATCAGATAATGCGCGGTGACCCCGAATCGTCCCGATGCGACTTGTTTGATCGCACTGCGCCGATCGCCGCCGAAGCGCTCTTCGTCTTCCCCACCCTCGCCAGTGTTGGATCGGCCGCCAATCCGGTTCATCGCCATCGCCAGCGTCTCGTGCGCCTCTTTACTGATCGAGCCGAACGACATTGCGCCGGTCGCGAAACGCTTGACGATCTCGCTGGCCGGTTCCACTTCCTCGATCGGCAACGGCTTGCTGTCCGTACGCAGCTCCATCAGTCCGCGCAGCGTGCACATGTCGCGATTTTGTTTGTCGATCAGATCCGTGAATTCCTGAAACGTCTCGAATTTTCCGGATTGCGCGGCATGCCGCAGCTTCGAGACGGTCTGCGGATTCAACAAATGAAATTCGCCGTTGACGCGATATTGATAGTTGCCGCCCAGGTCGAGATCCGTGGCCGAATCGGTGACCGGCTGAAATGCGTGGTCGTGCTTGAGCTTCGCCTCGCGCGCCAGCACGTCCAGTCCCACGCCTTCGATGCGCGACGCCGTGCCCGTGAAATAGCGGTCGACCAGCGATTTGCTCAGTCCGATGGCTTCGAACGCCTGCGCGCCGCGATAACTTTGCAGCGTCGAAATACCCATCTTCGAAAACACTTTTAGAAGGCCCTTGTTGATTGCTTTCTTGTAATTCTTCAACGCGGTTTCAAAATCCCTGGACCAGCGATTGCAGGAATGTTCCAGCGTCTCGATGGCCAGGTAGGGATTCACGGCACTTGCGCCGTAGCCGATCAACAGCGCGAAATGCATCACCTCGCGCGGCTCGCCCGATTCGATGATCAGCGCGCACTGCGACCGTGTGTGTTCCCGGACCAGATGATTGTGGACCGCGGTCAGCGCCAGCAGACTCGGGATCGGCGCGTACTCATCGTCGACGCCGCGATCGCTCAGGATCAACAGCGTGTATCCGTCGCGAATGGCCAGGGAAGCCCGGCGGCACAGGCCGTCCAGCGCGCTCTCCAATTCCTTTTCTCCGCCGGATGCGCGGAATAGCATGGGCAGGGTCGCGCCCAGGAAATCGCCACGGCTCACACGCCGCAGTTTTTCCAAATCCCGATTGGTGACGATCGGATGCGGCAGCTTCAACGTATGGCAGTGCTGCGGAGTCTCGTCGAGAATGTTGCGTTCCGTGCCGATGTAACTGGTCAGCGACATGACCAGTTCTTCGCGAATCGGATCGATCGCCGGATTGGTCACCTGCGCGAAAAGCTGTTTGAAATAGTTGAACAGCGGCTGAGGGCGATCCGACAAGCAAGCCAGCGGCGTATCGGTTCCCATGGACCCGACGGGCTCTTCCCCATTGGTCGCCATCGGCTCCAAAATCAGGCGCAAATCTTCTTCCGTATATCCGAAGGCGCGTTGCCGCGTGATCAGCGTGGAAGGATCGAATCCGTACACGCGCGGCGGATCGGCCAAGTGATCGAGCGTGATCTGATGTTCCTTGATCCATTCGCCGTAGGGCCGGCGCGTCGAAAGCAGATGTTTGATCTCTTCGTCCGGCACGATGCGATGCTGTTCCAGATCGACCAGCAACATCTTGCCCGGCTGCAAGCGTCCTTTATATACGACGTCTTCGGGTTTGACGGGAAGCACACCGGCTTCAGAAGCGAGAATCAGCTCTCCGCCCCTGGTGATCAGATAGCGCGCGGGACGCAGCCCATTGCGATCGAGCGTTGCGCCGATCCACTTTCCATCGGTGAACGCGACCGCCGCGGGACCGTCCCACGGCTCCATCAGCGACGCGTGGTATTCGTAAAACGCGCGCTTCTCGGCGGACATGGTCGTGTCCGCGTCCCACGCTTCCGGAATCAGCATCGCCAGGACATGCGGCAGGCTTCTCCCAGCGAGCGTGAGCAACTCGACCGCATTATCCAGCGACGCCGTATCGCTCGCGCCGGGACGAATCACCGGCAGCGCTTTTTTCAGATCGAACAGGTCCGATGCGAGCACCGATTCGCGCGCATTCATCCAGTTCACATTGCCACGAACCGTGTTGATTTCGCCGTTGTGGCAGATGTATCGATACGGATGCGCCAGCGGCCAGGTGGGAAACGTATTGGTCGAAAAACGTTGGTGGACCAGGCACATCGAGCTGCTGGTGGCCGCGTCGGACAGCTCGCCATAGAATTCGGCGATCTGCGGGGCAAGCATCAGGCCTTTGTAGACGATGGTTCGCGACGACATGGACGGCACGTAGAAAAACTCATCGCGAATTTCGCGCTCGGCGAGTCTTCGGATGACATACAGGCGGCGCTCCAGTTCGTCCTGATTCATCTCCTGCGGAGCGCCCAGGAAAATCTGCTCTATATAAGGTTGCGTCGCGCGCGCATGCCGGCCGATCGCGTCCGCATTCACCGGCGTATCGCGCCATCCTAGAACGGTCAGGCCTTGATCCTGCGCGATCCGCTCGACGATGCCTTCGCATCGCAACCGCTGATGCGGCTCGACCGGCAGAAACATCATGCCGACGCCGTATCGTCCGGCTTCAGGCAGTTTGAACGAGCATTCGCGAGAAAAAAATTCGTGAGGAATCTCGATCAGGACGCCCGCGCCGTCTCCGGTTTCCGGATCGCACCCGCAGGCGCCGCGATGCGTCAGGTTGATCAGGATCTCGACGCCTTTCTCGATGATCCGGTGGGACTTTTCGCCACTCAAGTTGACGACGAAACCCATCCCGCAGGCGTCGTGCTCGTTGCGAGGGTCGTAGAGTCCGCCAGCCATGATTCAGAATACGGTGCGGAATACTATCATGTCAACAGAATTTATGCTCTTGCAATATCAGTACAACTAATGTTATGCTGAATCCGGTGAGTTTCGACAATCTACGTCTTTTCAGAGACATCGCGCAGTCCAGGAGCTTCAGCCGCGGAGCTTCGATGAATAGCGTCAGCCAGTCCGCGGCCAGCCAGCATGTGCAGGAAATGGAGAAGACTCTGGGCGTCCCGCTGCTGGACCGGTCGACTCGGCCGCTGGCAGTCACGGACGCAGGGCAACTCTATCTCGCGTTCTGCCGCGACGTGCTTCGGCGCAAAGAAGAATTCGAAGCTTCTTTCGAACAGATCAAGAATGAAGTGGAAGGGACAGTTCGCGTCGCGTCCATTTATTCAGTGGGATTGAACGAAATGGTGCAGCTCGAACAGGAGTTCGCGCGAAGGCAACCGTCGGCTCGGCTTGAAGTGGAGTATCTGCGTCCCGAAAAAGTGTATGCTTCCGTTCTCGCCGACGATGCCGACCTGGGCCTGGTCAGCTATCCCGAGCCCAGCCGCGAAATCACGGTGATCCCGTGGCGTCGCGAAGAAATGGTTCTGGCGGCGTCGCCGTATCATCCGCTGGCCGCGAAATCGCTGATCGAGCCAGCCGATCTCAATGGCGTCGATTTTATCGGATTCGACGAAGAACTTCCCATCCGCCGCGAAGTCGACCGCTTTTTCCGCGAGCAGCAGATCGAAGTCAACCAGATGTTCCACTTCGACAACTTGCAAATGATCAAGGAAGCCGTCGCACATCGCGTGGGCGTCAGCATCATGCCGGCGCGAGCGATGCTCGAAGAAATGGGACAAGGCCGGCTGGTGGCGATTCCGATCGGGGCGCAGGAACTGTATCGTCCACTGGGAATCATTCATCGAAGGAAAAAGCGTTTCCAGCGCGTCGCGCAGGCGTTTATGGATCTGTTGTGCGAACAGCCCAGCACGGATTTGGGATTGGTCTGATACGTTCGCAAAGCGCGGGGTGGTGGGTCAATTTCCGAGATGGCGACTGAACGTCCGATGCAAGCGCATTTGTCAGGATGAATCGGATACCATCATCAGTGGCGCATTATGCTGCCTGACGATTAGTGGCTCAAAGCCATAAACAAATGCTCCTCATCGGAGAATCAAATGCGGAAGAACAATATCAGGATCACAGCGCTAGCATTCGTTATTCCGATTCTTTTCCTCTGGCCGGCCTATGCACGAGCGCAAGCTGCGAAGGCTCCCTATCCGGTCATGGCTCCTTTCGATCAGTATTTGATTTCGGACGAGAAGGCTGAGATCGCGCTGGCGCGGAGTTCCGCTCCGGCATCGATTTCGGATGCAGCCGAAGTGATGGTGCTGCGACGGGATGGCTACGCAACTGCCGTGAAGGGCTCGAACGGCTTCGTCTGCATCGTCGAGCGATCCTGGGCGAAGCCGACCGACGACCCGGAATTCTGGAACCCTAAGGTCCGCGCCCCGAATTGCTTCAATCCGGCAGCCTCAAGGACGTTTCTGCCCATCTTTCTGAAGAAAACCAACCTTGTGCTGGCGGGAAAATCTAAGGCACAGGTCCTCGCGGCTACTATGTCCGCATTGGAAAAGAAGGAACTGCCCGCGCTGGCTCCGGAGGCGATGTGCTACATGCTGTCGAAGCAGCAGTATCTGAGCGACCGCGACATGCACTGGCATCCCCATCTCATGTTTTTCGCTTCGGGTGATGCCGCGAAAAGTTGGGGAGCGAATCTCCCTGGTTCTCCCGTAATTGCGGCGAACGATCCGGAAGAACGGGTGACCATCTTCATGGTTTTGGCCGGCACTTGGTCCGATGGGACGCCGGGCCCATCCAAGATGCACTGACTTCGAATGATGCACTGACTTCGAATCGATTCGAGTTACTAATGCGGGTGACATATCTCCCGCGCAGTCGGCTTGCGACCGGTAACGCCCGCCTTCTTCCACTTGGACGTAGAACGCCCCTCTCGTAGAGTGATCCACAACCACGCCTGGAGGAATCGGTATTCTAGGACAATGATCCGGGCTGTCGCTGTCTTGATCTTCTTCGCTGGAACCATCCGCGCTGAGTTTCTGGAAATTCGCGTCTTTATTCGCGACATGAATTGCGAATCGTGCACCGAGACGCTCACCGCGGCGTTCAAGCGGATGCGCGGCGTGGAGAATGTCGACGTCGATTTCAAGGCCGCCACCGTGGCGCTCAAGTTCGCGCCGCAGAACCGGCTGGGCGTCGATCAGGTTTGGGACGCGATCAAGCGCGTCGGTTTCACACCCGCTCGCACCGATGTCAAGGTTCGAGGCAGCGTCAAAGGAACGAAACTCCAAGTGCCGGAAATCAACAAGACCTTCGAGATCGACGGACCTGCGACTGAAGGCGATTCAGTCGAGTTGAAAGGCACCACCGCGCCACCACCCGATCCGCGAACTCCGGTGAGAATCAAAATCGTCGAGCCATAATGTGGAGCACGCGCGTGCCGTAGTCGGCGCAAGAGGGGGGCGGACCCCCTGGTCCGCGGCCGATCCCCCGATCGGCCTGGTCGCGTGTTCGCAGGCCTGATTTTATTGACGAGAAGCGCGATCAGGGGATCGCGTGCGGACCAGGGGGTCCGCCCCCCATAGCCACAGCCACAAAGAACTCAGGGAAGCGGGAGGCGGGCGCGATCCATCCAGTACGCCCACGCGACAAATAATCCGAACACCACCAAGCTGATCGATTCCGCTACCGGATTTGGAGCCGTCGGGCCGCTGGCGAGATTCGCCAGCCATAACAGAGTGAGCAATACGGCGACGATCCAGAATCCCCATGTGCCCGCGCGCGATTGTGACTTCGTCGCTCGAAGATAGAGCACAATCGCGAACAGCCAGAACCCTCCTTCGACTGCGATCGCCGCTGGGATCGAAGTCCACAATCCTAATCCGTAATAGTGAGCGAGCCCAGGCGCGAGCAACAAATCCCGCGGCGGATGCGCGAGCCAATCCAGAACCCAGTGGCTCACCGCGGCTGCGAAGACGATCCAGGCACGCCGCATGAAAAGCGCCAGAGCCGCGCCCCAAATTGCCGTCATGAGCAGGCTATGGCTATAGGGAATGTGCGCCGACGCCATCGCGTCGATGCCCCGGCCGGGCTGCACGGTAATGTGCTCGATCCCGGCGGCCATGAACACCAGCCACAGCAGGTCGGCAAGCATCGCCGCGAGCACCAGTGTCCCCAGCGAAATTTCCGGCCTAATTTTCTTGGCGACCATCCCGGCCGCAAAATGTCCTACAAGCATATTTTTCACGAACGCGTCGCAGGATTTCGCGAGCCTTCAGATCCTCGTTTGAGTAGAATCGCGCCTGTTCGAATTTGTGATTCGCGATCGCGTCCATCATACGCGACACGCAGAAATCGACGCGCCGCTGCGCGTCTATTAAGTCCCCCGGCGCGCCGCCCCAAAACTCTTCGCGATCCACGCCTGCCGGCCGCATGAAGCGCCAGTCCGCCATCCAGCGCGCGCGAACCGCGGGGCTGTAGGTCCATTTCGCGATCCACTCCACGGCGGCTCCGGCAATGAGTCCGGCGAGTTCTGAGAATCCACCGCCGGCCTCTTCGTGAGCCGACAGCATTTCTCCCTGAAAGCGAGCTCGGAAATCCGCGGGATAAAGTTTCAGCAGGATTCGGTAGATCATGCTGGATTGCTCCTAAGCCGGTGCGCCGCGGCGCGCGTTAGCTGCTCCAATCGCTTGATTTCCGATTCGAGCTGGCGGCGGCCTTCGGCGGTCAGTCGATAGGCTTGTTTGTCGCGCGACGTGTCGTCCTGCTCATGCGGCTCAATCCATCGATCTTCGAGCAGCCTCCGGATCGCCCCAAACAGCGTACCGGTGCTCATGCGAGCTCCGCTCAGCGTTTCGATGTCTTTGATGAGTGCGTACCCGTGGCGCGGTTGACCGGCCAAGCTTGTAAGAATCAGGAGGACAGAATCGGTTAGTCGCGTCTCGACATGTCGCATAACGACATATTAGGAGCCAGGAGCCAGAGTGTCAAGTGAAAATTGTGGGGCCCGTAGTCATACCGGCGAGCCGACTTTCATGTCGGCTTGTCAGTGGGCGAAGAGAAGCCCGCATGGACGCGGGCTCGCCGGTACGACTACCGGCCCCACGTAGCTCTGATGAAATGGAAAGAACGGACGGAAGGAAAAAAGAAAATGGTTCCAAGTGACCCGTCAAACAACTCGTTCCCCGACCGGCATGCACGGCCGAAACATGGCATCCGGTAACGGTGTGACGTGAGCCCTTTGCTCCCCGCCGCGGCTTTTATCCCGCTGCGGATCAATGCTCCGGTGCGTGTCCGCTTCCGTTCCGGTAGAAGCCCACCCCTCGATGCGGCCTTTTGCTCTCCGGCAGCGACGGCTGACCTTTCGATCCGTCTCCGCAGCCGGGTTAACGCTCCTGGCCTACATCTTCGAAGCGATTCTAAAATCTCCGCTCAGCCCGTTCGGCTTCGCACTCCCGCCCTCGCCCCGGCTTTTTGTCGCCCTGCGAGGTACGTTCATCGTACGCAGCCCGTTGCCAAGTCCGATTTCAGAACTCCCTGCCTGTCTTCCGGCCTCCGCTCCCCTCCAGGATCTCTCGATCCTTCGGGATCAAAGCGCTAAACCTTTTTCCAGACAGTTAAGCTTGCCCTTGCAGGTTGCCCGATTTTCCTTCGCTCCCCGCTGCGCCCGAAATAATCTCTTATCTAGTTGCGCCTCGGATCATCGTTCCGGATCCGCTACTTCCCGCCGGGCTCCGTTGTCCTTCGAACCTCTTGGAACCACAGTCATCATGCACTGAAACCCTTTTTGGGTCAAGACAAAATGAATCCTTACAGAGAGGTTTCATCAGGAAATATCTCCTTTGTAATGAATAGCTTATAGCATGACCCCAGTGAATTCGTTGTGGATAAAACAGCGGCAGGCAAGTTTGTTTTTTAATAATTCACTTCACCAGGTGCAGGATCATTCCGGTGTCCGTTGCAGCCCATTGATTGTCAGCATCCGGGCCGGCCAGCACGATGGATCGGGCGTTGGCTTTGTAATCCACATCCATCTCGGTCCAGTCGGTGAGGTTGGAGCTGGTCAGCATCTTCACTTTGCCTGGGATCGGAACAGTGTTGAGCTTTCCGAGCGGTTCCACGGCGGCCAGAAATGCCCGGCCTGGAAACAGTGCGCAATCGAAGATACGCCGGTCTTTGGCATGGAACGCGAGGTTGGTTTTTCCAGTGGTCAGATCGATGCGATACGCCTCTGACGGCCACTCGAATGACTCGCCAAAACTGAACACCACTATGCCATCGAGACCCGCCAGCCGCAGCGCCGCGACGTCTCCGAACAACGGGGCCGTGGACGATCGCCACGTCGCGCCACCATCCCGGGTTTCGAGTTGAAGTTTTAGCGTCGGGACTTGGCGCCGCTTCACGGCGCGTTCCGGTTCCATCCACGAAGGAAACCGCGGATCGTCCATGCGTGGTGGGACGGATCCGCCGACGATCAGTCCGAGTTTTGGCCCTTCAAAAGCGATCTGCGAATACGCGGTGTGCGCGGGATTACTGGACGGCTTGGCAGCCTCATCCACCGGTATCCAGGTGATTCCGCCGTCGTGCGTTTCGACGACCGTTTTCTGCAATCCGACGCCGAACCCATGCTTTTCGTCGAGAAACCAAACGCGCGTGAGCAGGCCGCCGGGCGGCGTCGGGCCCACCTTCTTATCCGGTTTCCTTTGATTCCCGATCTTTTTCCAATTCCGGCCGGATTCTTCGGTGAACCAGATCCCGTTGTCAGCGACCATCCAGCCGATGGAATCGTTTAGAAAAAACAACGACCGCGGATGATCCTTGAGCGGCTCAGTCGACCAGTGCTCGCCTCCGTCGCTGGTGACGATGGCGGTGTAACGAATCTTGGTGTTCTGCTCAGCCGCGATGGTCCCCACTGCGATGCCTCGTTTGGCGGAAGGGAAGCTCAAGTCTTCGATGAAGAACGTCTCGCGGTTTTGATCGAAAAAATACTGGATATTCCAGCGTTGCGCAAGAGCGGCCTGAGCGAGCAGAACTGTACACCACCCGATTTTGCCCAACACTTTCATCGCGATCAACCTTGCCGAACCGGCGCCATAACCAGATCGAGCAGGTTTCCTTTGGCGATCGCCGCGGGATCCGCCAGAGCCACCAGGCACCCCACCTGCTCGCCCACGGTGGTCAATAGTTCCATCTCCCCGCCGCTGTGGAAATGCAGGTCGCGATGCTGGACGTTGATCACGCCGGCAACCTGGTTCCGCGCGATCACCGGCGCGGACAGGAAGGCTTCATAGGTGTCCTCGGGCAAATCAGTGAATCGCCTGAATCGCGGATCTAAGTAGGACTCGCGCGAAATCGAAAGCAGACGGCGTTCGCGAGCCACCCAGCCGGTCAATCCTTCACCGGACTTCAAGCGCACGCGGCCAATCGTCTGGGGCTGGGGATTGTTGGATGCGCACAGCACCAATTCCTGATCCTGCAACAGATACAGCAGGCAGGAGTCGCATTCCATGAACTCCACCACCAGGGAGACGACGCCATTCAGGGCATCGGCGAGAGTCATCTCACGGACCATGAAGCGGCTGATTTTTTGAAGGAGCCGGAGCTGCTGCTCGGTGTGCTCGAGCTGCCGCTCTAATTCTTTGACGCGGGACACCGGCTTCATTATCCCAGATTGCAAGCGGTTGGAGCGAGATGCAGAGTCCGGCCGGGATGGATTAGGCCCTGTACTCAGGTCCTGCTACACCCGTCCTACGCAATTTTACCCTCCATTGGAAGGGATTTAGCTGATTTAGCCATAGGCCGGAATCTGGGAAAGTACTAACGATGATCATGGGGACGTCACGACGTGTCACGCGAGGAAAACGGCAGCGGGGCAACGCCATCATCGAGGGAGCCTTGGTCATTCTTCCCTTGATGGCGATAGGCTTCGCGATGCTCGATTTTCCATTGGCGATTTTCATTCAGAACACGTTGCGGAGCGCGGTGCGCGAAGGCGTACGCTTCGCGATTACACAGCAGACCGGCGCGAGCGGTCAGGATGCGGCCATCAAAACCGTGGTTGAGAACAACTCGATGGGGTTCCTGAACGACTCTGATATCACTTCAGGGGTTTCCAGCTTCGCGATCAATTACTACTCCACTAACGCCCTGGGAGCGCTGGTGGCGGCCAACGGAAACGGAAGCAATGCCGGCGGCAACGTAATCGTGGTGTCCGCCACCATCAACCACAAGTTCATGGCCCCGCTGTGGAGTTCTACGGGTCTCATTCCGTTCAGCGCGAGTTCCTCCGACATGATGGAAGCTCCGCCCAACAACATTCCGCCGGCGAGGTGAGCGATGCCGAAATCAACCGTCAAAAAGAACCTGAAACGGTCCCCTGAAAGCGGCAGCGCGATTCTGGAGCTCGCCATCGTGGTCCCGTTCCTGACGGTGCTGTTTTTCGGCTCTACCGGACTGGGGATCATGATGGGCAGGTATATTCAGGCGCAGCAGGTGGCGCGGGATATCGCCCACATGTACTCCGATGGCATCGATTTTTCGCAGACCGCCAACCAGAATATTGCGGTGCAGCTCACCAGCGGCACCGGCATGACGGCGACGGGTGGCAACGGAGTGGTGATTCTCTCGAAAATCCAGACGGTGTATCAGGCCGATTGCGCTGCGGCCAATATCAGCAACGGCAGTTGCGTCAACGCGACGCTACCGGTGTTCACGCAGCGTGTCGTGGTAGGCAACATCGGGCTGCACACCAGTAATTACGGTACGCCGGCGGCCGCTATTCTGGACCCCTCCGGCAACATCGCGCCCACCGTGTACATGCAGAACACCAACTCCACGGTGCGGACCACGGGCTTCGAAGCCCAGCTCGACGACGCAGTGTTGCGAGGAACGGGTACTGCGGCCACGCCCCCGGCGCAGGCGCAGGGCGAGGTGGCATTAGTGTGCGCGGTTT
>Ga0210410_10003795_pt1 | contig 13345 bp, 13 predicted proteins | sample IncBWC4MmetaG_FD_161058 | JGI IMG/M metagenome (GOLD analysis project Ga0210410, IMG submission 161058) | Forest soil microbial communities from Barre Woods Harvard Forest LTER site, Petersham, Massachusetts, United States - Inc-BW-C-4-M | ecosystem: Environmental > Terrestrial > Soil >... | reverse complement strand
TGCGTTTCTGCTTTGCCAAGAAGGATTCAACGCTCGACACGGCGTTGGAGCGCTTGTCGGACGCGGTGCACGGCCGAAAGAGGTAGAGAAAGATGCGCGACCAGAACCGCCATCCAATCCGTTTCATTTTTGCCGTTGCTGCGGTTCTGTTGCTCTCGCCTCCCGCCATGGCCGAGGAGCGCACCGTCAACTTCTACAATTGGTCGAACTATATGGCGCCGGGGGTGCTGGAGGATTTTACCAGGGAAACCGGCATCAAGGTGGTCTACGACACCTTCGACGCCAACGAGACGCTGGAGACGCGGCTATTGGCGGGCAAATCGGGTTACGACGTCGTCGTGCCCACCGGCTATTTCCTGCAGCGCCAGATCACGGCGAAAGTCTTCCTGAAGCTCGACAAGTCAAAGCTGCCGAACCTTGCCAATGCCTGGCCGGTGGTGACCAAACAGCTCGCCACCTACGATCCCGGCAACAATTACGGCGCCAACTACATGTGGGGCACCACCGGCATCGGCTACAACGTCAAGATGGCGCAGAAAATACTCGGGCCCGATGCCGGGATCGACAGCTGGGACATGGTGTTCAAGCCCGAGAATCTCGCGAAATTCAAGGATTGCGGCATCCACATGCTGGATTCCGCCGACGATATCCTTCCCGCCGCGCTGGGGTATCTCGGCATCGATCCGAATTCCACCAAGCAGGCCGATCTGGAGAAGGCCGCCGATCTCGTCATCAAGATCAGGCCCTATATCCGGAAATTTCACTCCTCCGAATATCTGAGTGCGTTGGCCTCGGGCGAGATCTGCTTTGTGGTCGGCTGGTCCGGCGACGTCATGCAGGCGCGCAGCCGCGCCGCCGAGGCCAAGTCCGACATCGAGATCGGCTACACCATCCCGAAAGAGGGCGCGCAGATGTTCTTCGACAATCTCGCGATCCCCGCCGACGCCAAAAATGTCGCGGAAGCCTATGAGCTGATCAACTATCTCTACCGGCCCGACGTCGCGGCCAGGAATTCGGATTTTCTGTCCTACGCCAACGGCAACCTGGCCAGCCAGAAACTGGTCGACCCGAAGATCCTCAACGACAAAAACATCTACCCTGACGAGGCGACACAGAAGAAGCTGTTCGTGATCACCGCGCGCGATCCGGCCACCCAGCGCGTCATCAACCGTCTCTGGACCAAGGTGAAGACGGGCCGGTAGCTCTCTCCTCCGTCATTGCGAGGAGCGGAGCGGACGAAGCAATCCATTCTTTCTTGTTGTGGAGCGATGGATTGCTTCGCGGAGCCTGTCATCGGGCGCGCATTCGCGCGCCCCGTTGGCTCGCAATGACGGATTGAGGGCCGCGGGCGCCGCTCACCGCCACCTTCGATGCAGCCACAGCCACTGTTCCGGATATTCCCGGACCCACCCTTCGACCACGTTGGTGATCGCCTGCATCGTGCCCTGGATGTCGATCTGGCCGGAGGCGTCGCGCACCGGCTTGACCTCTTCGGAAAGCTCAGCGCGGAAACGATTGCCGGGCAGGCGAATGATGCGCGTACCGTGGATCGGGCAGTCGACCTGCCGCAGCAAGCGGGCAAGCATCGGATTGGCCTTGGTCGTGCGGCCGAAGAAAGTGACGTCGACGCCGTTGGTCAGATACTGATCGACCAGCATCGCGACGTGCTGGCCGTTCTGCAGGGCGTCTGCGAGCCTCAGCGGCGCCTCGCGGCCGGCCGGAATCAGCGTCCCCATCTTGACGGCGCGGATCTGTTCAATGGCGCGGTCAGCGGATTCGATGTTCGGCCGCCGGAACAGGATCGCGGCGTCGAGCCCGTGCGCGACCGCGGCGAGCGCAGGCAGCTCCCAGTTGCCAAGATGGCAGGCGAAGAACAAAGCCGGCTTGCCGTCATCCCTGAGCTGATCGAACAGTTCCCTGGTTCGCGGCGAGAACTCGACGCGACTTGGCTTTTCGGGATGGTCGGGATCGTAGTCCCAGATATGGTCAAGATGCGCGAACTCGGCGCCGACGCGCCCGAGATTATCCCACACGCCGGCGAGAATGGCCTCGATCTCTTCCGGTGATTTTTCCGGAAACGCGGCTTTCAGATTGTCGCGGCCGATCTTGTCTTCGCGCAGCCTTCGGCCGATGAAGCGCGTGACGCGGCCGAACAGGTTGGCGGTCTTGACCGGATCGAAATAGCGCGTGGTGCGCAACATGCCGACCGTCAGCGCGCCGACAGTGGCTTCGGTCATCGGCTTGGCGGCGTCGCGAAGGCGCGCCTTGGTGCGAAGGAGCAGGCGGTTCATCGCTGCGAACGCGCGGCCCGCTAGACCGGTTCACGCGTCAGGATCAGCGAGGCATTCTGCCCGCCGAAGCCGAACGAGTTGGACATCACGGCCGTGACGCGGGCGTCGCGCGCCTTGTTCGCCACCACGTCGAACGGGATCGCCGGATCGGGCATGTCGTAGTTGATGGTCGGCGGAATCCGCTGATGTTCGAGCGTCAGCAGCGAGAAGATGGCCTCGACTCCGCCGGCCGCGGAGATGGTGTGGCCGACCATCGATTTGTTGGACGATACCGGAATGTGATTGGCGCGTTCGCCGAACACGGCCGCGGTGGTGAGATACTCCATCTTGTCGTTTTCCGGCGTCGCGGTGCCATGCGCGTTGATGTGATCGATCTGCTCGGGCGCCATGCCGGCATCGGCCAGCGTCTTGCGCATGCAGCCGATGATCGGCTTGCCGTCGGGGCTCGACCGGGTGCGGTGGAACGAGTCGGTCAGTTCGCCGCAGCCGGCCACGACGCCAAGAATCGGGGCGCCGCGGGCCATCGCCGCTTCATAACTTTCCAGCACCAGGGCGCCCGCACCCTCGGCCATGACGAAACCGTCCCGGTTCTTCGAAAATGGCTTCGATGCGGCCTGCGGCGGATCGTTCTGTGTCGAAAGCGCCGAGAGCAGGGAGAAGCGGACCATCGCTTCCGGATTGACCGTGCCTTCGGTTGCGACACACAGCGCCGCATCGGCTTCGCCGCGGCGGATTGCTTCCACGCCGAGCTGGATCGAGGTCGCGCCGGAGGCGCAAGCGGTCGACAATGAGATCGGCGATCCCTTGGTTCCGAAGGTTTCGGCGAGGTGACCGGCGACCGAGCCGAACATGAAACGATGGTGATATTCGGCGAACTTTCCGCCACCGCTGGCACGCAAAACATCGAAATAGTCGAATTCTTTTTTTCCGACGGTGCGGCCGACTTCCAGCCGCTGCGGCCATTCGGTCTCGACCGGCGCGACCGCCAGAAACAGCGGGCCCGGAAAATTACCCTTGCTGCCGATTCCGGACTGCTGCAGCGCTTCTTCGGTAGCCATCTCGGCGAGACGCTCCGAAAGGCTGGTCGACGAGAACGGCTCGACGGTGACGAAATCGATCGTCCCGGCCATCGTCGACTTCAGTCCCTCGACGGGGAAGCGCGTGACCGTCTTGATGCCGGATTCGCCCGCGGTCAGCTTCGCCCAATTGTCTTTCTTGCCGGTGCCGAGCGAGGTGACAATGCCCATGCCGGTAACGACGACGATCGGCCTGCCGAATTTATCGCGTGGTGCTGCCATGATTCCCCCGTCGATGCTGCGCCGTACCCGTGCAGCGCTATCGCGCTCTACTTCTGCTGCTCAAGCATGATCTCGCCGGAAAAGCGGCCCGCCCTTCCGGATCATGCTCTACTTGACCGCCTCGACCAGGGCCATGCCTTCGCCCTGCCAGTGACCGGCCCCCACCACGACAATCTGGGTCGGCGGTTCGGACTTTTCAACCTCGAACCCGGTCGGATCGTTGGGCGGAAACAGCGCGCCGCGCGAGATCGAAAGTGCGGCGAGCGCCAGGCCGAGCGGAAACTGGGTCTCCAGCGTGTGGCCGAAGGTCGTGCCGGTTGCGCGCACCGCGAAGCCGGGGTGCTGGCGCAGGAAGGCCCTCTCTTCCGCCGTTACGGGCTCGACGCCGGTCGCGCCGGTGATGAGGTTGCCGCTGTCGGCGGAAACGCCGAGCTTCGTCCATAGCGCTTCCAGCGATTTCGTCACCGCGCCCGGCTGTTTGCGCTGCGCGAGGTCGGCCACCACCCGGGTCAGCTTTGCGTAGGGCTTTGCGCCGCGCGCCTCGGCGTGTTCCCGCGATTCCATCACCAGGAAAGCGCCGACGGAGCCCATGGCGAAGCCGCTGTTGTTCTCGCGGGCCCAGACGCCCGAGAATTTGTCAGTCAGGTTGAAATCGCCGAATTCATAGAGGATCATGAGGTCGGGACGTTCGCCATTATGGGCGCCGCCGATCAGGGCGATGTCGCTTTGACCGGCCTCGATGCGCGCGAGCGCGATCCGCGCGGCATCGATGCTTGCGGCTTCCTCGCCCATGAAGGTGCGTGACGTGCCGCAGACGCCATGAACGATGGCGATGTTGCCGGCGAGCAGGTTGGAGAGCTGGGCCAGAAACAGGGTCGGCCGCAGGTCATTCATCAGCCGTTCGTTGAGAAAGCCGGGGCTCGAATTGCCCTGCGCGTCGGCGTTGAGGATCGCCATGTCGACCCCGATGTCGCGTTCGCCACCGCCGGCCGCGATCACCATATCCATCCGGGAAAGGATTTCCTGATTGCCTTTGACGCCGGCCGAATCGAGCGCCAGCCCGGCGGCATAGGTGCCGATGCGTTGCCACGCCTCCATCTGGCGCTGATCGCCCTTTTTCGGGATCTGGGCGTCGAAGACGACCGGGGCCAGCGGATGGACGATGTAGGGCGCGAAACGCTTGTCGTCGAAGTTGATCCGCCTGGCGTTGAGGGCGTCCCAATGCGCGTCGAGCCCTTCGCCCAGCGAGGACACGATGCCGATCCCGGTGATCCAGACTTCTTTCGCACCCGGTGATTTCGGCTCAGTCATGCGTCATCGCCTGCAGCGGGAAGCCGATCTTGTTGGCCATCGCATCCATGTGGACGCGAAAGGCAGGGTCGGGGAAGGGCGCAAGCCCGAAGGTAATTTCGGCGCTGCACTTCAAATCCTTGCCGACGCGGCCCTTGGCCTTCGTGACGGCAAAGCCGGAACCTTCGTGCTCGACCTTCGCCTCGATCGTCAATACCTGACCCGGACTGACGAAGCCCCGCATCTTGGCTTCCTTCACGATCGCCAGGAACGGCATACGCTCGAACTTCAGCACGCCGAGCAATAGCCAGCCGGAACTCTGCGCCATCGCTTCGGTCAGGAGCACGCCGGGCATGATTGGAAAGCCCGGGAAATGGCCCTCGAAGATGGTGTGCTGCTGCGGAACCTGCGCCTCGACGACAATCGTCTGCTTGGCGATGTCGAGGTCGACGATGCGGTCGATCAGCTGGAAGTAATCGAGGTTCATGACGGGCGATTACGCACCCGCGCCTGCGTTCTTGGCCGCGACCAGTTCGTCGATACGATCGGCGAGGTTTTTCAGCACGAAGTACTGCTCGGTCGTGGCCTTGCCGTCGTTGACCTCCTGGGTCCATTTTTCGAGCGGCATTTTAATTCCAAACGCCTTGTCGATCGCAAAGGCGATGTCGAGGAAGTCCAGACTGTCGATCCCGAGATCGTCGATGGCGTGGCTCTCCGGCTTGATCGTGTCGCGTGGAATGTCGCAGGTCTCAGCGATAATGTTGGCGATCTGATCGAATGTAGAGGACATCATTAAGCCTTTGATATATTGGAGATAATTCTGGAGCGGCTTGGACGGGGCGGGTGCGGCGGCCCCGGAATGCCCGATGCCCTCCGGCCGGAGTTGAGTGCCCGTATATCGGAGCGGGGCCCTGAGTTCAATGGAGGTTGGCTCCCCCCGTGGGGACGCATTTTTGGGCAAACGGCTGGCCGGTTCCACAATCTAGCCGTGCGGCACCATGGAAATCCGGGCGCAGTCGCGGCGGCCCATCAGCACGCAATCCTGGGTTTTGCGGAGGTCCGCAATGCTCATCGCCAGCCAAATCCCGATCGCGGTCAGCGCCACGGTGAACGCGAAGGCCGCAATATTGGCCAGCATGCGATGACGGAAGTCATCCGGCTCGTCACGGGGCCGTTCGTAGCGGGAGAGATCGTTTGCAACGTGCCGGATATTTGCCTGCTCCGCCGGAGCGTCCTGCCGGCCCGGCGGATGGGCAGACGTGCGCGGCCGGAATTTGAGCACAACGTGCTCGTCATCCCTGGTAATAGGCCGCTGGGTTTTCACTGCTGTCGGTCCGGACGCGTTGTAACCCAGTTTAACACGCTCGCCCCTGCGGCTCACATAAAATCTTGGTGCGTGTGAGTGCAGGTCTACCCTTGCACGGTGTCGTGGAACCGGCCGTAATCGATCCTGAGACGGCCGTCTTCCGCGGTGCCGAGGATTTCCACGTAGCGCTGTCCAAGGCGGATCTCGGGATAATCGTAAAGCTTTCGCGCATGCACCGTTTGCGCGGCGACGACATCGTACCCGGACACCACCACCACGAGAGAGACCTCGATGGCTTCGAGGTCATCGGCGGTCAGTCCGTAAAGCGGACTGCCGGCGTCGATGACGTGAAACAACGTCCAGCTCAGCGCCAGCGCCGGGCTCTCGTTTCGCAGCAGCGGCAGCTCGTAGAACCGCCGGAACGGCTGGCCTTCCTTGCTGACGATATTCTTGAACAGCCACAATCTGGCGGTGGCATTGCTGATGATGTTGTGGCGCTCGTTGGCGAGCCGGATCATCAGTGTCTGCTCGCCCTCATGGTCTGAAATGACGGGGTTGTCGGCGAACAACAGCCGCGCGCTCGGACGCGAGAAGCGTGCAAAGATCAGCCCGGTCATCAGCGACATCGAAAAGATCCCGGTGAACAATTCGACGGTCGCGATGAAATGCCCGTAATGGGTCTGCGGATGCATGTCGCCATAACCGGCGGTCGAAAGCGTCTCGATGCTGAAATAGAGATAGTCGATGTAGTCGCCGCCCGGCACGTTGGAGATCGGCTGGCCTCCGATCCAGTAGAACACCGCGAAAAACGCGTTGAAGGCGACGAACACCAATGCTGCACCGCCGATAAAGGCCGGCCATGACGCTGTCATGCAGCGGTGGCTGATATCGGCCCAGAAATTGAGGTGCAGGCCTTCGGTGATCACTTCGCGGCCGCCAAAGCGCACGACGTGGGCCTTCGACGTTCGATCGTTCGGGCTTTTGGCCATAGTTTCAAATCTCTCGCAAATCTCGCAAATGCCGTTGAGGTGGCCGGCGGGCATTTGATCGCCCGTGCCATCATGGCATAGTGGAACCGGCTTCAGAGTAGTTTTTGCCAGCCAAATACGGGGATTCAAGTCATGGCCAACACGCGGGAACCATATGTCAAGCCGGTCCCGATCCTCTCGCTGCGCCCAACCCAGATGACGGTTGGAATGCGGGAAGTGAAGGACAAACGCAAGCGCTGGCGGGAGCACAAGTCGGCGAAGAAGCGCGCTGAATTGCTGGGCAAGCACATGATTCCCGTGGTTTTCGGGCCGGACCAGAACTACTACGTGGTCGATCATCATCATCTGGCGCGTGCGCTGCACGATGAAGGCGTCAACGATATCCTGGTGACCGTGATCGGCGATCTCACGATGGTCCAGCGTGACGCGTTCTGGGGCGTGATGGACAACAAGCGATGGGTCTATCCGTACGACGCCAAGGGCGTACGCCGGCAATTCAAGGATATCCCGAAATCGGTAGCCGCTCTCAAGGACGACCCGTTCCGCAGCCTCGCCGGCGAATTGCGCCGCGCCGGCGGTTTTGCCAAGGACACCACGCCGTTCAGCGAATTCCTGTGGGCGGATTTCCTGCGCCGGAAAATGTCGCGCAAGAGCGTGGAAGCAAATTTCACCAAGTCGATGGAGAAAGCGCTGGCTTTCGCCAAAAACAAGGACGCGGTCTATCTGCCGGGCTGGTGTGGGCCGGCGTCGGACGGCTAGCGTCCGGCGCGCTACGGCGGGCTTATTTCGGCAGCCGGCCCATCATGTAGAATTCGTCGTTCGGGCGCATCGCGGTGACGTTGGCCAAGCGGTTCGACAGCGCAAAGAATGCCGAGATCGCGGCGATGTCCCAGATGTCGTCGTCGCTGAAGCCGTGGCTGGCGATGGCCGTGAAGTCTTCTTCCGAAATCCGGTTCGCCTCCGTGCTCACCTTCATCGCAAAGTCGAGCATGGCGCGCTGCCGCGGGGTGATGTCGGCCTTGCGGTAGTTGACCGCGATCTGGTCGGCGATCTGCGGATTCTTGGCCCGGATGCGCAGGATGGCGCCGTGCGCGATCACGCAGTAGTGGCACTGGTTGGCGCTGCTGGTCGCCACCACGATCATCTCGCGTTCGGCTTTGGTCAGGCCGCCGTCCTTGTCCATCAGCGCGTCGTGATAGGCAAAGAAGGCGCGAAACTCGTCGGGACGATAGGCCAGCGTCAGGAAGACGTTGGGAACGAACCCGGACTTTTCCTGCACCGCCAGGATGCGGGTGCGGATATCGTCGGGCAGTTTGTCGAGGGACGGCGTCGGGAATCGTCTTTCGATCGGCTGGGTCATGTAAAGGTTCCGGCATGCCGCATGGTGCGGTTATGACGAAACCATAGTCGATGGCGGCTTCGGCGCAAAGCGCAGCAGTGGCTTGCTGGAACCCGCTTTAGCGCAGCGGCTTTTTCAAGAGCGAGAAGCGATCAGGATCGAGCCCCATCGAGGGCTGCAGCATCGGCGCTTCCAACGACACCGTGCGCGCGGCGGGCCGGTCGTTGATGGTGGGATCGTTCGGCACATCGCGATGCGAGGTAGCGCCACGCCAGCGCTCCAGCACGGCCGCGACGAAATGCATGTCGTGGCCGGCGGCGACCGACGGCACGGTTGAGATGGTGGCTTCGCTGCGCGGCAGTTGATGCAGCGGTACTTCCTTGAAGCGCAGCCGGGTCGGAAGTGCGACGCCTTCACCGAACGCGAGCACTTCGCGGGTGCCGAGCGAGGGCACGAACGACAGCAAATTGGCGGCGGCGTCCGAGACCGCGGAACGCAGCAGCGCCTGGTCGCGGTCGTTGGCAAGGCGCATCGTGAACAGCGTGTTGCACTGGGAGATGATGGTGGCGTCGAGTTCGGCTGGGCGCTGCGTCACCAGCCCGAGATAGACGCCGTATTTGCGGCCTTCCTTGGCGATGCGCGAGACGGCCTTGCGGGTCGGCCCAAACCCGATGTTGCGGTCGGCGGAAGCGTAGCGATGCGCCTCTTCGCAGACGAACAGCAGCGGCGAGACGCCGTCGCTCCACAGCCCGAAGTCGAACGCCATGCGGCACAGCACCGACACGACGGAATCGATGACTTCGGCGGGGAAGCCGGCCAGCTGCATCACGGTCATCGGACGGCCGTTGGCCGGCAGCCGGAACAGATGGCTGATGACTTCCGCCATGGTGTCGCCGCCGACATTGGCGTTGTCGAACATGAAGGCGTAGCGCGGATCGTTGCGCACGGTCTCGATGCGCGAAATCAGCTTGTGGTAGATGATCCGCGACGAGCGGTTTTCCAGCTTGCCCATGCGCTCGTCGATCAGCGAAATCAGATCGACCAGACGGTAGGGCACCGGGGTATCGACGGTGTAGCCGATCGCCTTGGGATCGGCGCGCTTCAGCCCGAGCCGATCGGTGTTCTGGTACTGCGTATAGATTCCCTTCGCCATCGGAATGACTTCGGCGAGGATGTCGAGTTCCTCCGGCACGCCGGGGCGGCCGGCGAACAGCACGTCGACGATCTCTTCGAAATTGAACAGCCAGAACGGCAGTTTCAGGTTACGCGGGTTAAGCACCAGCGAGCGATCGCCGAAACAGCGGCCGTATTCGTTATGGACGTCGAGCAGGAAGATCCGCAAGTTCGGCCGCGACTTGAGAATTTCGTTCAGCAGCAGCGACACGCCGGTCGATTTGCCGACGCCGGTGGAGCCGAGCACCGCGAAATGCTTGGAGAGCATTTCCTCGATATCGACATAGGCGATGACCGAGGGATCCTGCTGCAAGGTGCCGATATTGATCTGATCCGATCCGCTCGGCGCATAGACCGTGCGCAGCTCCGCGTTGCTGATCAGGTCGACGGCATCGCCGATGGTCGGATAGTTGGTGACGCCGCGCTGGAATTTGGGACGCTCGGGCACGCCGAGGATTTCGCCGAGCAGGTCGACCGAGGCGCTGGCGATGTAGCTGTCGGATGTCGGCAGATCCTCGCACGACACTTCCGTGATCATGGCGACGATGGTGGAATTTGCGCAGCGGATGCTGACGAAGCGGCCGACGGTAGCCCGCACCTCGGCGAGGCCCATCTTGTTCACCGCCAGAAGTCCGACCCGGGCGAGGGAGCCCCGCACCGAAATCACGCGTCCGAAGGATGTCACAGTGTTAAACCTGGCATGTCATGAATTGGGTCAGCTGCATTATGCCGATGCGGGTTACCGAAACGGTTAAATTCGCCGGGTTCAGGATTGGCTAAATCTGCCGCATCTTGGTCAGGATTTGTTTTGCCACGGCACCCCGGCTGTCGCTTCAGCGCTCGTTATGCTGGAAAATCAGCGTTTCTTCGCTTCGGTTCGCGCGCACCGGGCGCGCTGGCGCTTAATCCTTCGTTTACCATTTCGACGGAGAGAGCCCGGTCCTCCGGTCGCGTGACGCTACCCTGCGATCCCCGGACCAAGGATTGGGTCAGCCATTGGGTCGCGATAACGGATTGCCAACTGCAAGTTGTAACGCGCCTTCCATCTGTCATGCGTAACGTTGACGCGCTGGGAGGGCACCAGGTGAGTATCGATAGCGGCCATCAGTCGCCGCGCGGTTCTGCGAGTCCCGCCGAAATGGCCGGGAGGGTCGGATGGCTGGCCTTTTGCGCCGGACTGTCGGCGGCGATCCTGTTTGGCGCGGGAATGACCGCCTGGAGCTTGCGCGAACGCGTATTGCTTGTCGTTGCCGCCGTCCTCGCCGTCGTCGTCGGCCTGTTGCTGAAGCGCCACCGGTTGTCGGACGCGCGGCTCGCGATGGAGCGGCGGCACCTCAGCATCGCCGTGAACAATATTCCGCAAGGCCTCGTTCTTTACGACGCGTCGGCGCGGATCATTATCTGCAATCAGCGTTACATCGAGATGTTCGGCCTGTCGCCGGAAGTGGTCAAACAGGGCTGCACGATGCAGCGGCTGATCGCGCATCGGAAGGAAACCGGATCCTTTGACGGCGATGTCGACGAATTCAGCAATGCGATCATACGAAACTTATCGCTCGGAAAAAGCACGCGCCAACTCACGGGGGCTCCGGGCGGCCGGGCGATCGAGATCGTCAACCAGCCGCTGAAAGGGGGCGGGTGGGTTGCCACCATCGGAGACATCACCCTGTGAACCCGCGCCGACGAGAAGATCGCGCATATGGCGCATTACGACGCGCTCACCGATTTGTCCAACCGGGTCTTGTTCCGCGAGCGGCTGGAGCAGGCATTGAAGGCGATCAGGCCGGGCGAACAGCTGGCCGTGATGTATGTCGACATCGACGAATTCAAGAGCATCAACGATGCGCTCGGCCACGCGATCGGCGATGAGCTGTTGAAAGGTGTCGCCGACCGCCTGCGCGGCTGTCTCAAGGACACCGATGTGGCGGCGCGGCCGGGCGGTGACGAATTCGCGGTGATTCAGACCGCCATCAAAAGCCAGTCGGAGGCCTCCCAACTCGTCGAATGCATCTATGCCGCGATCAGGGAACCGTTCGAGTGCACCGGTCACCTGATCACCACCGATGCCAGCATCGGTATCGCGCTCGCGCCCGGCGACGGGCTGGATCTGGACCAGTTGCTCAAAAATGCCGACCTGGCCCTGTATGGGGCAAAGGGCGACGGACGCCGGACTTATCGGTTCTTCGAGGCGGGCATGGATGCACGCGCCAAGGCGCGGCGAAGCCTTGAGCTCGAACTGGGTCAGGCGATCAATGACGGCAGCCTGGAAGCCTATTACCAGCCGGTGGTCACGCTCGATCATGGCAAGGTCAGTTGTTGCGAGGCGCTGCTGCGATGGCGTCACCCCGAACGCGGGATGATTTCGCCGGCGGAATTCATTCCGATCGCCGAGGAGACCGGCCTGATCAACCAGCTCGGTCATTGGGTGCTGCACACCGCGTGCGCCGAGGCTGTGAACTGGCCGGATGACATCCGCGTCGCGGTCAATGTCTCGCCGGTTCAGTTCAAGAGCCAGACGCTGGCGCTCAACGTGGCTGCAGCACTGGCTGCCTCCGGCCTTGCCGCCTCCAGGCTCGAGCTCGAGATCACCGAGGCGGTGCTGATCCGCGACGACGAAATGGCACTGGAGGTGCTGCATCAGTTGCGGGCGCTGGGCGTTCGCATCGCGCTCGACGATTTCGGAACCGGCTATTCCTCGCTCAGTTATCTCCAGCGGTTTCCGTTCGACAAGATCAAGATCGATCGCTCCTTTGTCAGGAACATCGCTAGCGCGGTTGCCTCATCCTCCATCGTCGAGGCGGTCGTGAACATCGCCGCCGCGAGCAACATGACGACGACGGCGGAAGGCGTGGAGACCGAACAGCAACGAGAATTGCTGCGCGTGCTCGGCTGTACCGAGATGCAGGGGTATCTGTTCAGCCCCGCGATCCCCGCGGTCGAGATACGCCAGTTGTTGCGCTCGCACCGGAGCCGCGCGGTATCGGCGGCCTGAAGCGCCGGGCGCAGTGGCCACGGCGGCTAACCCGGTACGAAGCGGACGCCGATCCGCTTCTCTTTCCGCCAAACAACCTGGCAATGCCGGTTGCTGTGCTCCGCTTCGACCAACAGGGTCAACTGATCGGGAATGCCGACCGGGGATTCCACTTCTAGTGCCGCACCGGTCTCGGATAGATTGCGGATCGCGCAGCTGATCGCACCTCCGCCGCCGAAGGAAATCGTACCGGCCTTGAGGACACGCCGGCGCTGGTCCGCTCTATGTTCTTCCATCAGCACACCCTCCGCATGTGACGACGGAGTAGCGTCCCTATCGGTCCGCGCGAGCCGTTCCACTGTGGTCAACGACCTGAAGGGCGGGCGAACCGAGCGACGACGCCACATCAAGACCTGCGTGACACGCTCTTCCTTTACCGGAACCGCGGATGACTCGCAATCGGCGCGCGCCTGGCCGCGACCGGCACGCTGTACGCAGCGGGCGGACTGGCGCTGATGACGGCGGTCGTTTTGCACTGGCGCGCCGATCTATGGCACGTGCATGCGCCGGCCAATGCGAGGTGAGACTTCGGACGTCCGTCTGGATGCCGCGCTCAAAACGTCAGTTGCACCTTCATCGATTTCGAGCGGTCGCTGGCGAGTTCGAACGCGTCGACGGCCGAATTAAA
>Ga0210410_10003794_pt1 | contig 13347 bp, 10 predicted proteins | sample IncBWC4MmetaG_FD_161058 | JGI IMG/M metagenome (GOLD analysis project Ga0210410, IMG submission 161058) | Forest soil microbial communities from Barre Woods Harvard Forest LTER site, Petersham, Massachusetts, United States - Inc-BW-C-4-M | ecosystem: Environmental > Terrestrial > Soil >... | reverse complement strand
GGCGTGGCCACGGTGTTCAGGCCGGGCAGGAACTTGGCAACAAGCAGGGATTTCGCGCCCTGTTTTTCGAAGAGACCTTCGGTGCGCCGCACGCAGGAATCCGGCTCCAGGGAAATTCTGCAGAGCCAGTGAAGAATCCGGATGCCTCTCCTCTTGCCGAGCTGATACCAGATAGTATCCGCGGAGACCGCAGCCAGCATGCAGAGCAGCAAGGCGATCCCGAAATTGAGCCGATGCATTCCGCCCAGGGCGCCGGCGGCCAAGAGCAGCGGAATGGAGGGAAGAGGGAGGCCCGCCTGCTCCAAAAACACCCAGATCAATAGCACCAGGTAGCCGTGATTCACCAGGAATTCGAGCGTACTGTGCATGCCGGGCAAGTTCCTCTTTAACAGCTTAACTCATGGGGGTCACTTCTGGATGAAGGCCGCCGTCTTTCCCCAGTGCCCGCCCATGACAAATGCGGCGAGCGGTTTTCGTTCGCGCGGCGCAAGCTCACGCTGACGCAGGGTCTCGGGCAATGATTCAGGATTGCCCGGGTAGCCGATTGCAATGGCCGCGATGGGCTCCCACCCGCTGGGAATCTCGAAAAGCTCAATGGCCTTGCGGGGATCAAACCCTGCCATTTGATGCACGAACAGCCCCCGGGAGGTGGCTTCCCAGGAAAGATTGGCCACGGCCGCGCCGGTATCGTAAAAAGCGTTGCGGTTGGGGTTGCCATTCATCGCAAAGGCGAGTTTAGAAACCGCGATGGCCAGCACCGGGGCGTGTTTGGCCCAGGTCTGGTTGAACTCCACGAGCGTGCTGACCATTTTCGCATGGCTTTCTTTGTCGTCGGCAGTGGTCACAAGGAAGGCCCATGGTTGCTCGTTGTTGCTGGAGGGCGCCCAGCGTGCGGCTTCAAAAAGGCTGCGCAAGACCTCCGGCGCAACGGGCTGCCCGGAAAACGCACGCGGGCTCCAACGATGCTGGATCAATTCGTGGACTTGATGATGTGTAGGAGCGGGCTTTTGCATTTTGACCTCCCCATTATCTTGATTCAGGTGGCGCGTAGAAAGCTACGGGCGGCAAGATGCCGCCCGCGATGCGTTCCTGAATTGTATCAACGCTTAGTGCAATTACTTTGCCTGCGGGGGAATGATCATTTCCACGTCGAGCGTGACGTTCACATCATCGCCGACCACCACGCCGCCGCTGTCGAGTTTTTGGTTCCAGGCCACGCCGAACTCTTGACGGTTGATCTTGGTGGAAGCGGATACGGCAGTGCGCTGCAAGCCCCAGGGATCCTTGATGGGAGCCTTCGGAAGAGTTGTCGTGAGCACCGCGGTCTTGGTGACGCCGCGAATGGTCAGGTCACCGGTCACTTTAAGAGTGCCGTCGGCATTGCGCTCGACCTTGGTGGATTGAAAGGTGATGGTGGGATATTTGGCGACGTCAAAGAACGCTTCGCTCTTGAGGTGCTTGTCGCGATCGGGTTCGCGGGTATCCACACTGGTGGCGTCGATGGTGACGTTCACGGTGGACTTGCCGATCTCCGTGTCGTCAACAACCACGGTTCCGGTCACACCATGAAATTCGCCGCGCACGGTCGAAAGCATCAAGTGGGTAACGCCGAAGCCGGCGCTGGAGTGCCGCGGATCGATCTGGTACGTCGTCGTCCCCGCACTCGCGGGCAGCGCGATTGCCGCCGCCAGCCCCGCCAACATTCCTAATTTTGAAAATGGCCCGTTCATTGTTGCTTCTCCTTTTTATTTCTCTTCCTTGATTCACTCGCCGAAATATGGAGTATTGGATGCGCCAGCCCCTATTCGGGTGCTTGCGCCGCCACTTCGGAGAGAAGATCCATCAGAGATTTCAAACGCGCGGAAGTCATGTGCGCGAACTGGCTTTTGTGAAGTTCGCGAATGGGGGCATCCATTTTTTTGAGCAGTTTGAGCCCCTCGTCGGTGATTCGCGCTTTCACAACGCGCCGGTCTTCCTTCTGCCGCTCGCGTGTGATCAGTTCGCGATTTTCCATGCGGTCGAGCAGGCGGGTCATGTCGGGATCGCGGGAGATCATCCGTTCGCCGATGGCGTTGCATGGCAGGCCATCCGGGCCCGCGCCGCGCAGGATGCGCAAGACGTTGTACTGGGCCGAGGTCAGCCCGTTGGCCTTCATCAACTGATCGGCCTCGGAGGCCAGGGCATCAGCGGATTTCAGGAGGGCGACGAAGATTTGATCTTCGAGGGGGGCGGCGCCGGCTGCTTTGGATCGTGAAATCATGAAATGATAATAGTCGTGTAAACAACTATTGTCAAGAGGAAAATAGGGGCAGGTGTGCCCGATGGAAGGAAAGGCGCCCCCAACCGGGTCGGGGCCGCTGCAAAAGAAGGAACAAGGCAAGAGTTGCGGGACCCTTCGGTTGGACTCAGGGCAGGCAAGCCCCGTCCCTAAAAAGCGGGAATGAGGCGAGTAGCTGCGTCATGGCTTGGCCACCGGGCGCAGGTGGACTTCGCTGATGAAACTTTGCGGCCCCTGGATGGCCACCATGGCAACGGCATGAGCCACGTCTTCTGCCATCAATACTTTGCTCGGGTCCTTCGGTCCGCGGCCTCGAAAATCCGTTGCGACGCTCCCCGGGCAAATCACGCTGACGCGGATTCCGTGCGCGCGCAGATCCTCGGCCATGCAACCGGAAAGCCCCTGCAGTCCCCATTTCGACGCGCAATAAATCCCTCCGCCGGCAAAGGTATTTTTCCCCGCGAGCGAGCTGATGTTGACGATGTCGCCCCCGCGGCGCTGAATCATTCCCGGAATGACCGCGCGCGAGACAAAAAAAACGCTCTTCAAGTTTGTGTTCATCACCTGGTCCCACTCTTCTTCAGTCTTATCCTGGACGGCGCCGAACCCGCCGCCGCCGGTTCCCGCGTTGTTGACCAGGAGGGTGATCGCACCGAGTTGTTTTTCGGTGGCTTCAACAAATGCCCGGACTTCGGAGTCTTTCGTCACATCCGCGCGTTGTGCCAGGACTTTGGCTCCCGCAGCCTCCAGTTCACGCGCCGTGATCATTAATTTTTCTTCATCTCGGCCGCAAATGCTCACCGCCGCTCCCAAGCCGGCAAGTTCCCGGGCGGTCGCTTTGCCGATGCCGCGGCTGCCTCCGGTGATCAGCGCAACGCCTCCCTGCAAGGGTTTTCCTAATGTATTTGCACTATTTACCGCGCTTATCTTCGCCATTTGTATTCCTCCTCGCCCAAGCCACTCTTTTTGTGCGAAACTCATCTTATCTCGTTAGGATGCCGCCCCAATGAGAACAGCTTGGAGGCGCGCCGGGGTCGGGGTTTTTGGCTCCCTCCGCGCGAGGCCCTCGCCCTCCGGGTATTGAAATTGCAGATCCCGGCTTGCGATTGAAGAGCGGCTGCACCTATAATTCCAAACGTTTCCGATAGAGCACTTCTGGTCCGCAGGGAATGGCAGCAGTTCCGTCAGCGGCATTGCCTCTGGCGAGTTATGCAATTTTACTTTCATGTGTGGAGCGAGGAGACAAGGAATGAGAGCAATTCGTTGGATGGCAAGCCTTCTGCTTCTTGCGGCGCTTGGCCTGAGCACAACTCCCTGTGCCATGGCCCAGGATGCCGCGGCACCGGGCGGCGCCCAGCAGAAATACACGATGGCGGAGTACAATTCCTACCAGGCCGCCGCCGCTGAAAAAAATCCCGCCGCCCAGATCAAGCTGCTCGACGATTTTGTGGGCAAGTATCCGGCCTCGCAGTTGCTGAACTACATCTACCCGCTGTATTACAAGAATTATTACAGCCAGAAAAATTTCCCGAAGACCATCGAGTACGCGGACAAGATGATCTCGCTGGGCGACAAGATCAGCCCGGCGGAGAAGTATGACGCCTACTATGTGCGGGCGTACGCGTACAACTCGATTCAGAATCCCGACGCGGACACTTCGAAGGCCGCTCGCGCCGCGGCGCTGGCTGGCTTGAAAGTGCTGGATCAGGTTCCGAAGCCGGACGGCGTGGACGACGCCAAGTTTGCGACTGAGAAGAAACAATCGGTTCTGCTCTTTAACGGCACCGCGGCGAATGCCGGCATGGCCGCCAAGGATTACGCGGGCGCAATCGAATCGTACAAGGCCGTACTGGCGCAGGCGCCGGACGACCTGATCTCGAATTACAAAATCGGGCAGGCGCTGATGGCCATGACCCCGCCGCAACCGCTCGATGCGCTTTGGTACTACGCGCGGGCGGCGACTTCCAAGACCGCCAACGAGCAGCAATCCAAGTCGATCAAGAGCTACATCCGGAAGGTGATTGCCAACTACCAGGGCGGAACGGTCTGCGACACCCTTACCGACGCGGAGATGAACGAACTGCTGCAACTCGCGCCAAACTCCGTCGACCGGCCGGCCACCTACAAGCTTTACAGCTCGGCCGACCTTGATGCGGCGCGCAAGGATATGACCATCGCGTCCGTTGTGACCGATCTGAAGGCCGGAGGCGACAAGGCAAAGCTGACATGGACCGCGGCTTGCGGCCTGGAATTTCCCGATGTGCCTGGGAAGTTGATCGAAATCACCGCGGGGACGGATACGGTTGAGCTCAAGACCGCTTTCGTTACCAGCGATGCGGAATTCGAAGCGGCCACCACGGCGAATATGGACGTGATTATCAAGAAGGCCGATCAACCCGATGCGGCCAAACTGGAGAAGGGCAACCCGGTTCGCTTCACCGCCACGCTCGAAACGTATGATCCCGATCCGGCGTTTATGCTGCACTGGGACAAGGCCAAGGTGAACGCGGAAGACTTGCCGAAGGCAGGTCCCGCGAAAAAGCCGGTAGCCAAGAAGCCGGCGCCGAAGAAACCTGGCAACTGATCCTGTATCCTAAAAATATCAACGGCCCCGAATGATGAATTCGGGGCCGGTTTTTTTTGAGGGCGGCGGCGAAGCTCCGCTTTTTTTGGAATTCAACACTTACGGGCGAATTCCAAATGCGCCGCGCTCTCCTTCCAATTACCGACCCTTCCGTCTCCGGTGATCCAGCTTGTACTCCGTCATCTTCCTGCTCAGCGTATTGCGATGAATGCCCAGCAATTCGGCCGCCCGGCACTGATTGCCGTTGGTTCGCTCCAGAACCCGCTTGATGAAGCGTTTTTCGAACTCTCCCACCGCTTCATCAAACAGAATTCCGCGTTCCACCATTTGTCCCACAAGGCCTTCCAGTTGATCTCTCACGTGCGCACTCTCCGTGCCTGCGATTTTTCTTAGGGGCCGGCTTACGAGTCCAACTCGCGCCCGACCAGGATGCGATAGGCTTCCCGGTACTTCGCGCGCGTCGCCGCAACCACATCGGGGGACAAGGTGGGGCCCGGAGGCGTCTTGGGCCACCGGATCCGTTCGAGGTAGTCGCGCACAAACTGTTTGTCGAAAGACGGCTGCGGTCCGCCGGGCTTATACTCGCCGGCTGGCCAGAAGCGCGAGGAGTCGGGCGTCAGCGCTTCGTCGATCCAGAACATTTCGCCGTTCAACAGCCCAAATTCAAACTTGGTGTCCGCCAGCAGAATGCCCCGCGGCGCGGCGTAGGCTGCCGCCTGACGGTAAATCCGCAGCGTGGTGTCGCGAACCCTTTCGGCCAGGTCTTTCCCCAGCATTTCGGCGGCGCGCGCGAAGGAAATATTTTCATCGTGGCCCGTGGCGGCCTTGGTTGCGGGAGTGAAGATAACTTCGGGCAGTTTGTCGGACTCACGCAAGCCGGACGGAAGCGGGATGCCACAAATTGTTCCCGTAGCCTGGTATTCCTTCCAGCCGGAGCCCGAGAGATAACCGCGGGCGACACATTCGATGGGAAGGGGGGTTGTTTTTCTGACCACCATTGAGCGGCCCGCGAGTTCGTCCTTGAACTGGTCAAACGGGGCAGGGAATTCCGTTGCGCTTAGAACGTGATTGGGGAGGGTATTTTTCAACAGATCGAACCAGAAGAGGGAGAGCTGCGTGAGGACGCGCCCTTTGTCGGGAATGGGCGTGGGCATGACGACGTCGAAGGCGGAGAGGCGGTCGGTCGCCACGATAAGCAGGCGGTCGCCCAAGTCGTAGATGTCACGGACCTTGCCGCGCGCCAACGGCGCGATGCCCGGAAAATTCGTCTCTCGAATGACTTTTGGTGCAGGACTTGCGTTCACGACGGTGTTGCCCCTGACAAAGTGTTCAGCATTCTATCCCACATCTCGCCGAAGTCAATGCGGGGGAAAACAATTCAGGCGAAGAAATCCTTGTAGTTGCCATTGCTTCTTTTAATGAACGAAAAAATGGGGCGAAAGGATTTTCGCCCCGCGGGCCCAATATTTATTTTGTCAGGCTGCCGTGGCGGCTTTGCGTTTGGGCGTGGGCTCGGCGTCGCCTTCCCAACGGACGCTGACGAGCTTCGAGACGCCGGGCTCCTGCATGGTGACGCCGTAAAGGACGCTGCCGGTCTCCATGGTTTTGCGATTGTGAGTGACGACGATGAACTGGGTTTGCGCACTCATGTCGGCGATGAGCTTGGTGAAGCGCCCGACGTTGGCTTCGTCGAGAGGAGCGTCGACTTCGTCGAGAATACAGAAGGGGCTCGGCTGATATTTGAAGATAGCGATCAGCAATGCGAGGGCGGTCATCGCTTTTTCGCCGCCGGAAAGCAATAGCACGTTCTGCAGACGCTTGCCCGGGGGCGAGGCCACGATGTCGATGCCCGCGTCACCTGAGCTGTCCGCTTCCGTGAGGCGCATTTCCGCCGTGCCGCCGCCGAAAATGGTGTGGAATGCGGTGGTGAAGTTGGTGTTGATGGCGGCGAAAGCCTGTTCGAAGCGGTCCTTGGTGATCAGGTCGAGTTCCTTGATGGCCTGCTGGGTGTCGGTGATGGATTGCAGCAGGTCGTCGCGCTCGCGGGTGAGGAAGCCGAAGCGCTGCTCGCACTCGTTGTACTCTTCGAGGGCCATCATATTGACCGCGCCCATGTTTTCGATCTTCTGCTTCATCTCGCGGTAGTTCGCTTCGGCGATCGCGAGCTCTTCGCCGGACATAAATGCGGTTTCTGAGGCGATGAGGTCCTCGGGCTGGGCGTTGACTTCGGCGAGGCAGGTTTCGCGCAAGTGGGAGCGATCGGAATCGTTGCGGGCTTTTTCGATTTCGAATTTGCCGCGGGCATCGCGCATTTCCTGGAGGGTCTGGCGAGCCATGCGCAGGTGATCTTCCGCCTGGGTTACGCGGGTGCGGCCCGCATTCCACTCCTGCTCTAGTTCCTTCTGTTTTTCTTCGAGGCGGATTTTTTCGGCGCGCAGGACGCTGAGTTGCTGCGTGAGCTCCTCGGACTGGCGGGCCATTGTCGCGGTCTCTTCGCTGATGGACTCTTCCTGCTGGCGAAGCGCCAATTCGCGGCGTTGCAGGTCGGCGCGTTCTTCCTCCAGGCGCTTGGCCATTGCTTCGGCCAGGCCCAAGCGCTCGTGCATGGCGGCGAATTCGGCCTTTGCGGCGGAGAGTTCATCCTGCTGGGCTTGCACGGCGCCGCGCAATTGCGAGACTTCCGCGGTCAGCCGGGCGCTTTCTGTTTCCGCTTCAGCGCGTGATTTTGCCGCTGCTTCGTGCTGGAGCTTTGCCTGCTCGGCGCGGCGCTGCACGGATTCGATTTCCTTGCGAACCCGGGCGAGTTCATTCTGGCAAACGGTGAGATCCAGGCCGAGGCGTGTCAACTCGCTTTGCGATTGCTCGTGACGATGCTTGGTCGCGAATACGGCGCGTTCGGCTTCTCGCTGCTGCGCGGTCAATTCCTGCTGGGCTTGCTCGCCGGCGCGGAGTTCCGCGGCCAGCGTCTCGAGTTCAGCATGGCTTGCCGCCGCGCTGTGCTCGAGCTGCATCACTTCGGCATCCAGCGCGCGCAGTTCGCGTTTCATGCCGAGAGGTCCCGCTTCGTCGGGCCGTCCGCCAGTGACCATGCGTCCCTGGTAGCAGGTGCCTTCCGTGGTGACGAAGGCATACTGCGGGTATTCCCGCGCGAGTTTTTCGGCGGCCACGGCGCCGTCGGTCAAATAACCGGAGCGGAGGCGGGGAAGAAACTGCTTCGCGGCCGGGCCGAGCGGATCGCGAAATTCCACCAGCTTGTCGAGGCGGGAGATCACGCCGTCTTCCGAACGGAAATGGACGATCGGCTCGTACTCGTCGAGTTTCAGATTGCGCAGCGAGTCCACGAAGAAGGTAGCGCGGCCACCGACTTCCTCGCGCAGGAGGGAGACGCCGGCGCGGGCGTGGTCGTAGGTTTCGACGACGACGTATTCGAGTTCGTCGCGAAGATACTGTTCGACCGCGGCTTCGTGCTGTTCCTGCACTTCGGCGTAATCCGCCAGGACGCCCACCGCGTGGAATTCCTGGCCGCCGTGGCGTTCGTTGGCGGCGAAAAGCTTCTGCACGGCCTCGCCGGTGTAGGAGCGGTCATTGAGAATTTGCGTCAACGTGGAATGCCGGGCGCGCACCGAGGACAAGCTGTCGCGCAGCGCGTCGGCTTCCTTCTGGGCTTTCTCGCGGGCCGCCTTCAGTTCCGAGATGCGGACCTGGAGTTGGGTTCCTTGCTTCTGCAGTTCGCCGGCTTGCGTCACGGCGTTCTGCCAATCCTGCGCCGCGCGCTCCGCGTCGTCGCGCACCTTGATCGAGCTTTCGAGCAGGGTGGCTTCCCGCTCTTCCTGCTTGCGCATCGATTCCGTCTGATGGACCAGCGCTTCCTCGGCTTGCTTCTGCTCGCCATGCAGGCGCAGCAGGCTCTCGCCGGCTTGCGTTGCCGCGCGCCGCAGCGCGTCCATGCGCTCTTCGGCTTCGGAAATTTGCGCCGCGCGCTGCGACGCCTGCGCGGTGAGTTCCTCCACGCGGGCGCTCACGGTGATGGAGTCACGGCGGGCATTTTCCACGGCCTGAAGTTGCGCGGAGTTGCGCGTCTCCCATTCCGCATGCTGTGCGGAGAGCGCATTCCGCTCCAGGGTGATCTGTTCGTTGCGCCCGGCAAGCTCCGCGCTGCGCGTCTGATTGAAAGTGATGCGGTTTTCGATGCGGTCGACTTCGAGCGCCGTGTGATTCAGCACGTTCTGGTTCTGGCGGAGTTCGGCATCCAACGCGTAGATGCGCTGGCTCAGGCGGTCCTGCTCCGCCTCCTGTTCCTGGATCATCTGCGCGTGCTGCGTTTCGGTGGCAGTCAGTTCGGCCAGGCGAGTTTGCACGCGTTCGGCTTCGGCATCGAGTTCACGGGCTTTTCCGGCCAGCATCTGGCGGACGATTCCACGCATCTGGTCGCGCACTTCCGCGTAGCGGCGCGCTTTCGCCGCCTGGCGCTTCAGCGAGCCGAGTTGTTTTTCGACTTCGACGACAATGTCGTTCACGCGAGACAAATTCACCTTCGACGATTCGAGCTTCGCCTCGCTCAATCTTTTCTTGGTCTTGAATTTGGTCACGCCCGCGGCTTCTTCGATGATCGCGCGGCGTTCCATCGGCTTGGTGGCGAGAATTTGCCCGATGCGCCCCTGCTCGATGATGGCGTAGGAGTCCGGGCCGAGGCCGACGCCCATGAACATTTCCTGGATGTCGCGCAAACGGCCGACGCGCCCGTTGATGAGGTATTCGCTTTGGCCGCTGCGGTAGAGGCGGCGGCTGACGACTACTTCGCCGGGCTTGGTGACGAGCGCGGGCTTCTCCGCCTTTTTCTTGCGCTTCAGCTTGAATCCGGATTCGGTCTGGCCTTCGAGTGTCGCATTGCCCTCGCCCGAATTTTCGCCGGAGGCCTCGGTCGCGGCGATCGCGCCGTCAATCATCGCGTCAAGATTCTCGGAGGCGCTTTGCGGTTCCTGTGCGTTTGCCGTGTTGAGATCGGCCTGTTCTTCCTGTGCGGCTTCCTGAAGGACGAAGCGCGCGGCTTCGGCAAGCTCGGGGTCCTCCATCGTGATGGTGACTTCGGCGAGGCCCATCGGCGGGCGCTTAGTGGTGCCGTTGAAGATGCAGTCGGCCATCCGCTCGGCGCGCAGAGACTTGTGGCTCTGCTCTCCCAGCACCCAGCTGATGGCGTCCACCACGTTTGATTTTCCGCAGCCGTTCGGCCCGACGATGCAGGTGGTGCCGGTCCCGCTGAACGTCACCACGGTGCGTTCACAGAACGACTTGAAGCCCACGATTTCGACTTTGCGCAGCTTGAGCAAGGTGTCCCCTCTTGTCGTAGACTACTGCTTCGCGGCTCCGGGTCAATGGAACTGACCCCGGAATCCAACCCCCCGTGTGAAGATCGAGGGCCCAAAACTCCTAGAACTCGGCTGTTGCACTCACGTTCCGGATAAACACACCACCAGCGCGAACAAATTCACCCAGGGTTCTTGGCGCGAAGAGAGACGACTTTCCTTTCCTCGGGAGGAGGAGTCTTCACGCAACATTTCTGTCCGTAACAGACAGAAAGCAAACACGTTTGGCAGGTTCTCGGTCAGAGCCCAGCCGCCTGGCGCTAGAATGGCGGTACGGGGGAAAAGCCTATCACGCGTAGGGGGGTCTGTAAAGCACTACTCTACCTATTGTGGCCCATTTTTCCACACCACAATTTTCGCCTGGCCGCGGTCCGTTAAAGGTGTTTTGCAGCCACACGGAGGCGGCGGTAATCCATCACCCAGTGGTCGTCATGGAAGAGATTTGGACGGAGTGCGCGCTCGATCTCAGCCAGCAGGTGCTCGCGGGTGGCGTCTGGCAGGCCCTCGACAAAGGCGCTGCCGAACATCTCGAGCCAGTTGCGAAGGCCGCGTTGGCCGTCATCGAGCGGAGTGGGGCGATCGAAGAGAGTTGCGTGGGTGACTTCGAAGCTGTGCTGCTCCAGAAGGCCAGCGTATTCGGCGAGGCTGGGGTAATACCAGGGGTGCGGAGCGGGGCCGGCGATCCCCAATTTCCGCCAGGCTTGCTGAACCGCTTTTAGGAGTTCGGAAGTGTTCCCCTTGCCGCCGAATTCGGCGACAAAGCGGCCGCCGGGGCGCAGCAGCTTGCCGATTGCTGTAATCACGCGCTCTGGCTCCTTGATCCAGTGCAGCGTGGCGTTGGAAAAAACTGCGTCGAATTTTCCATCCAGCAAGATTTCCCGTGCATCCATCACTTCGAATTGCAGCGACGGATATTTTTCCTTGGCCTGGCGGATCATTTCCGGCGAGCGATCGACGCCCACAACAAGGGCGCCGGTCTCCGCAATTTTGGCGGTCAGGTGGCCCGTGCCGCATCCCAAATCCAGAATGCGCTCGCCGGACTGGGCATTGAGTAATTCGAGCACACCGGCGGCCAGCTTCCAGACAAAGGAATGTTTGTCGTCGTAGAGTCCCGCGTCCCACTTCGTTTTTTCCGACAAGCTATGCTCCCCCTATTTCGAGGACGGCTCCCGTTTCTGTTTCCAAAGTTTCGCCCGGCCCCAATTTTACAATCGCACGGGCCAGGCTCGCATTGGATACAGGGAAAGTTCCCGAGCCGTCGGTCTTCGTGTAGGGCAATTCGTGAATGCCCGGCGCGACGCCTTCGACGGACGCTTCGATGGGAGAGCCATCGTCCAACTGGCCGGAAAAATTCCAATGCAGATGCGCGCTCGTCCGGCCGATCTGCAATTCTTTTATTTTTCGCACACTGGTTAACTTCCCGTGATGCCAGAAGATGGCATTCCGAAATACCAAACCGAATGGTAAGTCATACACCAACGCTTCCAGCGTGCTGCCGCCATCAGGTTGAGGGAAATACGCGTGCATCCAGCGCCAGTAGCTTCGGTGGCGGTAGCCGCAGTTGTGGCCCTGAACGCCAAAGCCCAGCGGCTCACCGTTGAATTTCTTTCCGTCAAAAATAATCTCACCGGAAAAAGCGGCGTCTGAATGCGGCGAGCGCGAAAAGCCAATCCAGCCTTTGTCGCTCAGCTTCGCGCCAAAGCTCGAGTGGATATTAAGATTCCAGGAGATGTGGTGGCCGTCGGGGCGAAGATTCCCCCAGCAGCGGCCTTCTTCGATGCCGCTTTCCGCGGCCCGGCAATGAAAGGGAACTTGTCCGCGTGAACTCAGGTCCAGTTGTTCCAGGGGAATTTCCACGATGAAACTTTGCGGCGCGGCGCCGCGGGGAAACCACGTGGCCCAAACCTGAAAATGCCGGCGCTCTGTCGTCTCCGGAGAAATCTTGATGTTGTTTACGAGCAGATACCTGAACCACCACGCGCCGCTGCCATCCGCCAGGCCGCAACGCACGAACCAGACCTCGTATCTCCGCCGCATGTTCGGCGTGGAGTAAATGGCGTTGAGTTTAGCGCGGTGCAGGGTTGCTCCTTTGCGTGATGTTGGTTCCTGTTATCTGATCGCTGGTCGCCGTTGGCTGCGGAGGGATAGCAGCGATCAGATAACAGCGATCAGGATGCAAGAAAAAAACAGCACGCTCACTTCGCGCCCTTCACATATTTATCAAACCACGCGACCATGCGCGTCTGCATGTCCACGCGGTGCTTGGCTTCTTGCAAGCCATGCGGCTCGCGGGGATAGACCACGAAGTCCGTTGCCACGCCGTAGCGTTTCAGGCCGCGGTAAAGTTCCTGGCTTTGGCCGATGGGATCGACGGGGTCGGCTTCGCCCTGCAGGATAAGAGTCGGCGTCTTGGCGTTTTTCACATACAGGAACGGCGAGCTGTTCAGAAATCGCTCGGGGTGCTCGTAGGGAGTGCCGAAGAACCACTCGTCCCCCTCCGGACCGTTTTCCGTGCCGTATTCGGAGATCAGGTTGGCCATGCCGGCACCAGAGACGGCCGCCTTGAAAAGATCCGTCTGCGTCACGGCCCACTCCGCCATGTATCCGCCGTAGGACCAGCCGCCGATGCCGAGCCGCTTGGGATCGGCAATTCCCTTAGTGACCAGATCCTCCACGGCGGCCATCACGTCCTTGAAATCGCCGCCGCCCCAATCGGCGCGGTTCATCTCCATGAATTTCTCGCCGTAGCCGACCGAGCCGCGCACATTGGGATACAGCACCGCGTAGCCTCGGGCCACAAGCAACTGGCCCCAGATGTCCACAGCATCACGCCAATTTCCCGTGGGTCCGCCGTGCACCAACACGACGGTTGGGAGTTTTGATTTGCCGTCGTAGCCCGCGGGTTTCAAAAGGGCGGCTTCGACTTCCACGCCATCGAAGGATTTGTATTTGTAAAATTCCGGCGCAATCAGCCCGTACGGCTTCAGCGCATCGTTCAAGTGAGTGACCTGCTGCGCTTCGCCCGCGGCATCGCGCAGCCAGAGTTCCTGCGGAGCAGCGCTGGTTTGGCCGACGAAGGCGATTTCTCCCGCGGATGACACGTCAAATTCGCCGGGGTTCGT
>Ga0210410_10003793_pt1 | contig 13356 bp, 20 predicted proteins | sample IncBWC4MmetaG_FD_161058 | JGI IMG/M metagenome (GOLD analysis project Ga0210410, IMG submission 161058) | Forest soil microbial communities from Barre Woods Harvard Forest LTER site, Petersham, Massachusetts, United States - Inc-BW-C-4-M | ecosystem: Environmental > Terrestrial > Soil >... | reverse complement strand
TACCAGAGAACGAGTAAGCTGGATTTGTGGTTCCTGAACTGGTCGGAGAAAGAAGTTGAGGGCTGGCACAGTTCGCGCCTCCATACTTAAACTGCCACTGTGTACCCGCCGTGCCGAGTCCCGCCGCAATCGAAGCGGTCGCTGCAGCCGTACAGGTGATGTTTGAGAGCCAGTTCGTAAATGCCACTCCAGCAGCATTCCATGTAACTGTCTGCGACATCATGGGGGCTGATGTAGTGATTGTTCCACCTACCAGAGTGAAATTACCTACTGCATCAGTCGTTAGTCCTGAAGTCCCAGCAAACGATCCTGCACTATTCCACTGCACTGAATTTACTGGTGAGCCCGGAGACGATCCAGCCCCAGTTGAAAGAGCAGTCCATGTATTAGCTGGATTACATTGATTTAGACCAATAGTGGTAGCCGTGCGAAAGTAGATCTGACCAATTACGCAGGTAGCGGGGAGACTAGGACCATTATCAGGGAGCACTCCAATAGTAGGGGTATTTTGCCCCCAAGCCATGCCCGCTAGAAATATTACTGCCAGTATCCATTTTCCCATTGGCCCTCCTAAAACTTGAGGCTGGCAGGCCTTTTGTAGCCCCCAGCCTCCGATTGCTGCCACGACTGTCAAAACTAAATCAGCAGGCCAGTCCCTCCAAAACAGATGAAACATCAATGAGGGTGTGTGGGCAGACCGCGCCATAGCGCTGAACCGCATTACAATTCCAACAAAGCACACGGTACTTATCCTTAGGAAATCCTTCACTCACAATTTCGATATACATTCGATGAATATTGCCTACCCTTCTAACATGATCTTGGCCACCACCATTGATATGGTCGATTGTAAGAAATCCACGTTCAGACTCTCCACAACAAGCACACACACTTCCATATGCTTCAATGATCAGATCCCTAAGCAAGGATGCTTGATTATGTGAGCCAGCAGGCCTAGGATTCCCATTTCCACACTTGGCCCAATAACGTCGCCGCGAGTACTCATTGATACAAACCTTACAAATGCGATTGCGACCATCAGGAGAACGTAACTCACGCGGAAAACACGACAGTGTCTTACTGGCACCGCACTTAGCGCATGATTTAATCAATTCATTCATAAGTTACTGATTACAAAAGACTTACATGATCCCTGCGACCTCTACGTCATATGTCTGCGAGTTGTTGGTAGTGGCAATATTGGTGATGTTGATATTAGCCACACCCCAGTCGTAGAAGAAAAAGAATGTGGAATCGTAGAACAGACTGTTGGAGGTCGCTGCTGAATCCCCATTGTAGATATTGGCGGTGTTAGTGCCATCAGTGGCAGTAATGGCTCCCACCTTGGTATTCACATTCAGACGGATACCAGCCCCTCCAATCTTGATACGCACATAGCCCACCCGGGGACGTACTGGCTGAAAGTTACCCGTGGGAGGACAGAGCACGGAGACATTGTTATTCAGATTGATGTTCGAGAAGTAGACAGCCGGGATACCATCTGCTGCCAGCCAATTAGCAATTGAGTTCTGAAAGCTCATAGTTGTCTCCTTCTCTATCCTTTACCTTTTTCTCCCTTACCACCTCGATTGTTGTGGTTAAGGTTACTTGCTCCGCCTTGTAGGCTACGCTTCATTATGTGCTCAATACTTTGATTCCCATACGTGGTGCCAGATCTTCTACCTGCCAGGTTAAGAACATCTGCGAGGTGATCACGTCTTGGTTGGTGGGCCGCAGCCATGGGGTCAACCGGAAGTAACTACCCGGATGAAAGACCGGGTGCAAATACTTGGTGTTGATAATGTAGTAGACCTGGGCTGCGATGAATGGGTCATCCAGAACCACGGCATTATTGAACAGGAAGTGGTAACGGAAGCCAGCCTGCACCGCTTCCCGGTCCTGCATGTTGTCGCCGTAGCGGGCAAAGTAGCTGGTCCCGGCTCCCATGAACTGGGCCTTGAAGTTCACGTAGCGGGTACGGTCGCCCAGAATTAGATCAGGCTCGTCATAGCCCAGTTTGACGGTGGCGTAGGCCGTGTCCATAATCACGGCTGTAATCGCCGTGGCAGTAGTCGACTGTGGAGTAGGTGGCTGCCAGAAAGAGTTGGCCGCCACTGAGCGGTCAATACCCGCAATCACGTTGGTAGCAATAGTGGCTGTGGTAGGCGAAGCAGGTGTGCCCGATCCAATCCAAGACTCGATGTCATCAATGTCATTAGCAGTGTTCTGGGGAGTGGTATGCCAGAGGGCTCTTGAGAGCTTCTGCAGGAAAGAAGACGATGCCGCTTCTACCTTCATCTGAATGATGTCGAGGCCTGACCCGGCATTGCGGATTACATCCGTGACCGGAATGGAGATAGCTTCGTAGTAGTCTCGCCACACCTGATTGGCAGGCTGGATGGAGTCTGTCACCGTGGTATTCAGCAACTGGGCCCCAACGTAGGCACCACCCGTCAGCTCCTCGGTAAAGAGTAGCGGGTAGATCAGCTCGCCACCCTTGAAGACTTTGCCCTTGCGGCACAGCGCCCAAAAGGTAGACGAAGGCAGCATCACGTTGTCGGCCAAGACCGGCTCGATGGCCTTCTGGGTTATGGCCTGCATGGTATTCGCAAGCACTGCCGGAGGTGCGTTAATCCCAGTTCCGAATACGCCGCCTGCCATGGTGTTCTCCTTTGTCAGCGCTTACGCGCTTCCTTGCTAGTTAGGCTGCCCGGTAAGGCTATAGATCTGGTTCAAAAATTCTGGGTCTTCCTTGAGACGCTGGAAGCTTTCCCGGATGGTCTTGGGAGCGTTGGCGTCCTTTTGCTCAGGGGCGACTGGCATACCGGAAGGACGAGAAAGCTGGCTGGACATAAGATCTGCCCGAGCCTTGTCATAGGCTTCCTTCTGGACACGCTCAATCTCGGCTTTCTGCTTGCGAGGGGACTCCCAGTTCTCATACACCTTGCGAACGTCGGGAACGCCGCCTGAGTCCAAGTACTTCTTCTCGGCGGCTGCCGCAATCGCCTTTTCGTAGGGAGTCTCTTTGCGGAAGTCTTCCGGCAGCATCTGGTAGCGCTGCTCTGAGATCACGTCAGTGATATATTTCACGCCCAGCCCCAGAGCCTTCTGGAATTGCGCAATCTGCTCGGCTTGCTTGGCTACCTGGGATTCCACTTTCTCTTTCAGGTACTGAGCAACTGGAGCAAAGAAGGGATCAGTGGTCCAGTCTTGAGCTGCGCTAGCAGAAGGCTTTGCACCAGCAGCCGCTTCCTCGGCTGCTTTAAGCTGAGTCCACAATCTCACTACTTCCTCCTGGTTTTGAGCCAGCTGCTTCTGATCCGCTACCAGTTTGGTCCGCTCGGCCTCAATGGCCTTGGCTACATCTTGGCCAGTAGCATCTTGGAAAGCTCGCAGCTCGCCCAACGTGGTCTCAAACCCGTTCTGAGCAGTAAACTTAGTGTCGTCAGAGAAGTTCTTGCGATCTTTGATTGCTTCTGCCAGGGTTGCCATAGATTCTCCTATTTCGCGCTACGCGCCTCACCGCTTACGCGCTCAATACTGCAAACGCAGTAGATGCGCTGGATGGAGTTGATACCACATACACATTCAGCAGTTTGGTGTAACCGTCATCAGAAGCTTTGGTCAGTGCAGCATTGGCTTCCGCCACATTGGGAGGTAAAACTACAATCAGATAACGAGTCTTGGCTGCTGGAGCTTCTGCCGCTGGAGTCGTTTTGGGCGTTGTAGTATCTGACATGATCATTCTCCCTTACATCGGTGGCCCAACACTTGCCCCAGACTGTGGACCAAATGGGGTAGCGCCGGTACCGGGTTGCTGCTGAGCGGCTTGGAGACCTAACGGGGGATGCACGTTCTTCAGAGTCTCTTGTGCCTTCTCAAAGGCTTTGATAGCTGCATTCAGACCAGTCACGGCTTGCGAGATTCCCTTAGCAGCATCCGCTACCCGGTTGACCGCTATAGGAAACAGTGCCGAGATAGCCTGCTTGTACTTCTGGAGATCCCCAACAATCTTGCCGGGATCAACATTCTGCAGCTGGGAATACTCTTGCGAGACTGCTGCCCCAATCGCTTCCGGATTGATGCCCCCACCGGGCGATCCCGGAGCAGTAGAGGGTGGGCCACCACCCCCCGGGGCACCGGGCGCTCCTCCACCCTGACCGATACGCGCCATCAAGGCAGGAAGCAGCATTGCGGAAATAGGTGAAGAAGACAATTACTTGGTTCCCTTTTTGGTGCCTACTTTAGTGGGCTCATCCAGATATCCGCCGATAGAATCATTAGGCTTGATAAGGGGATTGTTCATAATCCCCGGGCCGGGATCGGCCTTGCCAGGATCGGCGTTGAGTGGGGAAACCAGTGCGGTATTCTTGAATGTGTTGCCCATTTTGTCAGGCATTGTTATTTCCTCCGTTGAGAGCGGTGATAGCCTAATACACCACCAGTACAATCATTTTCATAGGGTGGCACCATGTCGCCATTCGATGGTAGGTCACCCTCAGTCGCCCATTGATCTTCGTTATGGACTGTGGGAATACCGGCTGTTTGCGGGCCTACTAGCACGGAATTGCGCCACTGCTCGGCAGGCGTCTTCGGCACCGGATGGCCAGTATTTTGAGGCAGAGTCTCGGGTTGGTCACGTCTGGCCATGGCTAGTATTTGGAGTGATGTCGCTTGCCCCGCTTACGGGTAGAGCGGAACTCGGACTTGCGGGATGCACTGCGCTTGAGTGCCTTGAATCCGGGCTGCTTAGATGAAACCGGCGTCATGCGAGGATCTTTCACATGAGACTCCCTTCCTAGTAAAAGAGGCGACCAGCCCCTGGACCGGTCGCCCTGCTCAACCAGCCCTGACTACTTCTTGTGCGAACGCCGACGACCCTTGCGACCACGGTTGCGGACTTCAAACTGATTTAACATGAGGCCTCCTTTCTGCGTCACTTGTCAGTGGCGCTCAATCACTTTCGTGAGAGCTTACTACCCATCACCGAGTTGACGCAGGCGGCACACCGGCCTTCGAAGGTCCATATTGCTGAAGCAGATTCTGAGCTGAGTGATAGAGTAATTCCTCGTACTGGGGAGTTCCATCACCAGTCTCTTGAATCTTGGACTTGTGGAGATCAAACATGGTCGCCACTTGTCCATTGATGGCTAGCTGAATGCCTAACCGCCAATCTTCCCAATCGGTGCCTTGCCTCAGGATTTCTACGGTGTTGCCACGAACGACCATCTCAGGAACCACAATAGCAGGGGGAGGGAAATGTCAAGATGGTTGATTTCGTGGTTTCGCTTACTCCGGCAGGCGAATCCACCAGCGCCCGTTGGGTTCTTGGTAGGCTGCTACTCCGAATACGATGATCTCTCCACTCTGGCACATCTGCTGAGTACGACGAATAGAACGGCGATAGAGAATGGAGAATTCCTTTAAGGTAACCCAGTGAGATTCTGGGGCAAGTACCCAAGGAGGAGTAGTAGATTCCAGTCGCTCAAGAATGGTATTCATTACCTCACTGTCCTCCCTTTCTTGATAGTAGATAGCAAGCGCATAGCCTGCTCCTGATCAGCCTTCTCGGCAATTTCTTTGGCCCCCGGCCAGCCTAACGTGGTGAGCAAGGTTTCTGTGTCCACCTTACCTGCCTGATTGAGTGCCAACGCAGTCTTTCTGAGATTCTTGGCTGACATGACTTCAAGGCTTCCCGGGTCAACCATAATGTTCCAGGAAGAGTAGTCCTGGATGGGAGACCACTCGGTCATTGAGAACTCGCCCTCTTCCATGGTGGGAAACTTCAGGCCACGACGCTCGCCAAAAAATTTGGCCAGCAGGTAGAACACTAACTCTGCTGTTTTCTGAGTAGAGCGTGCAGACATTCGCGCACGAAGCTTCGTAAGCTTTGAAGACTCTTCAATAGCCGATTCGTAGAGCTCGACTGAGAGATTTCCGGCTCCGGGTTGTCCACCTCGGGCCCCAGAATAGCCCTGTAGTTCTGCTTGGGTAGAGAGCGCATATTTGATGTACTCCAGGTAAGAGGCTGGGAAAGCATTGGGGGTAATGAACTTGGGCTCCCCGTGGTTCATGTTGACAACTTGGATCTCTCCCGGCAAGCCGCCGAACTTGTCGGCATCTAATCCTGATCCATCGGGTAGAAGCCAGATCCCGTTATTACACCGATAGGCATTCTCAAACGCTTGGGTAAGAGAACGTTCAGCAAACTCCTGCAGAGTACGAGTGTAACGAATTGGAGGAGGTGCCCAAAATCCCTCCAGTTTAGGAAGACCCCAGTACGGTATAAATGGGAATTTACGATGGGGAGTCGGATTGTCGCCATCGTAGAGGACGTAGCCGTCACCATCAATAGTAAGACGGCCATTGGGGAACCTCAGTTTGAACTTGGGGGCTGACAAGAATTTATCAGTAGACTTCGAACCAGCTGCCTCTTTCACCTTTTCAGGCGTAGGATCAAGCGTGTAGCAGAAACGCACGTTGACCAGGCCCGATGAGGGCACGCCCTTGCCTGCTGGTGAGCCTCCCATGCTGGTCATGGGACCAAAGGGCATGGACATGGAGGGAACTGTGCCGCCTACCGGGTTACGAGCAGATGGCCGAGGTGGTACCCGGAAGCCCGTGTCGGGCCAACGACGTCTGACTGCATCGAGTGTCATGGGCCGGGTATAGACCACGTATTCCCAGCTGTCGTCGAGGGCTGTGGGATCAGGATCGAAGTCATCCGGGTCAATCGCGTCCAGCCATACTGAACCCCTGCCGTTGTAGGCAAACGGGTCTATGCCTGCAGCAAGAATTCCCGTACCCCCAAAGTTAGCCCACAGTTGAGCCATCATGATGGAGAGGGAATACCATTCCTGCTTCCAGATGCCGCGATAGATGCGCTCCCGCTCGCTGTCACGCTTGCCATCTTCTCCGGTGAGGTAGATAACGGGAGTGTTCTCAGAGAGCTCAGCAGTTTCTGACAGCATGAACATCTGCAGCTGGGGCACGTCGACGTGGGGACGGAAGATGAGTGGACCGGTGCCCTGGGCTGCGTCCAGCGAGTAGAAATCCTTGACGTTGCGGAACCAATCGGGTCCCAGAAGATCCCGCTTGGCATCTTTAGCAATGCGTTGCAGCAGGTCAATTTGCTGAATAATAGTGGGGCGTTCGTCAGAGCCAGATTGGTTGGCCTTCATTGACCAACTGGGACCAGTCATGACGGCAGTACTCATTGCAGTTTAGCTCCCTGGCCCGATAACCACTCTTCCAAGTATTCCTGCGGAGACTGACCAGCATCACCTTGCTGGCCCTTGAGCATCTCTTCAATATTGGCTTCTGCAGAGATCAGATCCTTGAGGGAGACTGCGATGGGACACAGTATACCTGCGTTTTCTGCCAAGGCTTGCTGCAACCACATCCAGGCAGCCACTTTTTCCTTCTTACGCTTGCTGGCGAATTCCGTGAAGATCTGGGAGAGGGCTTGCTGAGGAGTTATTGTCGTTCGTCCGGAGGGGGCATGTTGCCCACCACTGCCGCTCCCTGCTCCCGCCACTGGCGTAACTGATCGTCCCGCATGCGCTTCTCCATGGCTGCCAGTATCTGGTCTTCCGTCATGACCCGGTGCTTCGAGGGCTCGGAGGATTGAGTCGGCTGTTGTGGGTTTGGTTGCGTCCATCCCGATCCCCTGACTTCAGCTACTACCAGTGATGGTGAACCCGAGCGTAGCACTACCTGTTGGGCTGGCAGATCCCAATCAATGAGCACTTTACCACCGGAATCTAATTTCTCCAAGGATTGCGCAGAAATCCGAAGTTCACCGCCTGCTTGGTCAATGAGGCCCAGTATTAAAAGGGTCAGATAGCTTTCCCGGGAGAGGGCTCCCTGGGTTCTGGGAAATGCGTTCATTATCACAGCCAGCCTCGTTTCTTGGCTTCTTCATCGTGGTCGTAGCGGTCCCGGTCGCGCAGCAACTGCTTATAGACCGCTGCTGTCACTGAGCCCAAATGTTCGAAGGTAGATTGCGGGTGGAGTTTCGATAAGGCCCGGGAATCGTGTTCGGCATCAGTGGATAGCTTGCTGGTGGCACCCTCTAATCTGCGGGGGTGCCATTCGGATCTGGCGACATTGGCCAGCATGGTGGCCATGAGAATATCGTCGTGGCCAAAGGCAATCTCCCAGCGTTCCCAGCTATCCTTGCGAGTGGCCACATCCATCTGGCGAACAACTTCTTCATCGCGAATGGTGACCATGCGATGGAGAATGGATTCCCGATAGGTGATCAGGAGTCGTTCTCTTGATCTATAGGTAGTTTCCCATCCGTAGGTACCGCCTCGCTTGCCAGCGGTGAATCCGGGCGCAACCTTATCATCGCGTGTGCCCCGCCAGCGGTAGAGGTTGGGATAATGGAAATAGTCACGGAGACGCATCTGGCACCAGAGCCCGAGGTTACCGGTAAGCTCAATACAGAGCATCCCCTTATTGTAGTAATGTCCAATGTAGTGGCAGAGTCGGGCCAGATACTCTGGATCAACTCGCTGAGCATAGCGCAAAACCTGATGGCCTGACTCTCCGTCAACTCCCACGATGGCCGCAAAGTCGCCTTCATCTTTTCCTCGGGCAGCGTCCACGCCGAAATAGTAGCGGTGATCCTTGATGGGTGGCTCCCACTGAAAGACCGGGGAGACATCGTTGGGTTTGCAGTAGATATGGGAGCTGGTAGAGCTGGCTTCGCCTGCAATCTCCACACGCTTATAGGGCTGAATGGTATTGCGGGCAATGGCCATCTCTTCCCGGGTAAAAGCGGGCTCGCCAGTGGAGATAAAGGCCACATCCGGGGTGACCGGGAATTCCTGGTCGAAGATTTCTACATAGCCCCGGCAGGCCGGGGAATCAATAGTCATCCTCCGCCATGCGATTTGCTGGGGAGTGGCCTTGATTAGCTTGCCGTCGATATTGATACCTTCAATCATGAGCAGACGTTCATCGTCATCCTTGGGGGCGTCAGGTACTGGATGATCAAAATCAACGCAAGTGGGATCAATCAGCCATGACAGGAAGATGGGGGTGAATTCCGTGTCGCCACGCACAGAAGCCATCCAGAAGTCGAAAAATACCTGCCCTATTCCGGTTCTTCCATTGGCAGTCGTTTCTACAATCACCATAGTGTCAGGAGCACGAGGAACCGTTGGCAGTAATGCAGCAAAGGTACCTTGTCCTGGATAAAATGCAGCTTCTGAACAATGAAGATCAGTAAGCGACATGCCGCGTCCACCTTCTACATTTCCAGCTGTAGCAATAGTTAGATAAGAATCTCCATCGGCATGAGGAAAGGTAATTTTATGTTGGGTCTGAGCTGGTAAGTTCAAAACAGAACGCAGTGATTTCTTCTTAGGAAGATATTCATTAATAAGCGTCTTGGGATTCTTGAACAACTCCTTCGAGGAACGAAAGTCGTGAGTAACTATTAACGAGTTAGTTCCTGATCGTCCTAGTGCATGAGCGCACATCATGTTATCAGTATAAGTAGAGATTCCCTGACGCCTTGCCTTAAGAACCACTACGCGCATTGGGCGATTCTTTTCATGCTGAGCCTTAAGAGCATTGTGAACTTTGCGCTGAGAAGGATTCAATACAAATGGAATAATAGTCTGGGTAAGCTTATCTCTGATAGGAAGCTCAGCGAGAAGCTTTTCTGCGCGGTCGAGAGAAAACATAGGTTCCATCCCGGAGATAATCTGTAGCACACTTCTTGTGGTACATAGTATTATTGCTGATATTGGGTCTCATATTTTCAGGGTCATCGTACTTCTTGCAGTAAACACACTTCCGCCAATTCGGATTGCCACAAGCCTTCTTAGCAGCCATCCGTTGATGAATCAGTAGGTGATATGCCTGGTTAGGAAATATAGCCAGATTACTATTCTCATTGCTCTTTCCAACCCAATGATGGACAACAGCACCAGGAGGAAGCTTATGGCCTAAAGCTTTTTCAGCGATAATAATATGTTCTTTTTTATCTCCCACTCTGCGGTATCCTCGATCATCAATGTATGTCATGCTTGATTCGCCTGTTTTTGTCTAGGAGTCTGGCGGGCATGGCTGGGCATGTTACGGGCCAGCAGGCAATTCTGGCTGCAGTAGTAAGAGTTCTGCGGCATGTGATGCTCGTCGCGTTCTGTCAGTATCTGAAAGCCTCCGGACTTGGAGATATCAATCATACGGCCACAGGTCTTGCAGAGAGCCCGGTGAGTACCGGCCTCCAGCTGCTCTTGGCGCTGGCGGCGGGCCAGGGCCACAGCGGTGGAAGCTGCTGATAAAGCGTTCAGTAGTAGACCGCAATCCGGGTAGGTAATGGTGTCGAGTGGGATATGCTCAAGCTGAGCAATCAGATCCTGGGGAGTGAAGGAGGCTTGCTTTGCCACCTCTTCTACTGGCTTCAGCTTGCGCACACGGTGAACTGGAGCCACCACTACATCATCAGCAATAGGATTGCTGGGGTCATACGGAGCAGATGCCCCAGCAGTGTCAACCGCGCCCTCTGCACTGGACGGCTCCGTGCGTGTCACTTTCTTGGCGGCCCGCAAGGCCCGCATCTTTTCTCCAAACGCTTTCTTCTGGTCTTCAGTCCAGCTACGCGGCATGGATTTCCTCCTTGGGCTTCTCAGAAGTTAGAAAGCAAACCGTGCCACACTTGCGGCAGTAAACTTCGGTGATATCTACAAACTGATCAGTTACCGCCAAAGAAGTTTTCTGCATTTTTACCACGAAATCATGCTGATCGTCAGGACAAGCCATTAACGTTCTCCTTTGGGCAAGGAATACTCTGGCCGGGAGGACCAGAAGCGTTGGCGGGCGCGAATCTCTTCAATGTCGCGCTCATACTTGGCTTGAATGGATTGCTCACGGGTGGAAGGTTTCACCACTGCCCGGGTGGTGCCGCAGCCGTGGGCAAATAACCAGGCCTCATCAGTTTCGCCCAGCAGAAACATAGTCTTGTCGCGTTGTGGGCAGCTTCCCCAGTGACACTTGGGGGCTTTGAGTTGTCTCATTGAATCTCTCCATGTATGAGCCGCCCCCGGGTAGTGCGGGGGAACTCCAGAGTGAATCCCAGTAGCGTCAGTCCCCAAAAATCCGGGGAGTAGAAAATTCCCAACATGGAGATGCCCCAGATCCCCAGCGAAGTCCTTCTCCACTGGCTAATGAGTTTCACTGAGCGCCTCTTCGGTGGCAGCGTCAAGTACCTGCAATGATCCGGTATAGTCCATGTAGCCAGAGTGAACAAGTTCCACCCAAGGGGCTGCATAAAGCTTGAATCCGGTAATTCTGGCCAGCTCACTAAATCCCCAGTCTTCAGAGTGATATTGTCGGGCACCTGAACCCAGAGGATAGCGCACATCTGGGCCAATGGGGAAAAAGTCGTAGCCGGTGCGGCCCTGAAAAAGGGGCTCGTCGCCCGAATAATCGAAAGTGATGGCTTGTCCCAGCTTGCTGATCATGGTCTCAAACACCTGGCGCTGGATGCGCAGAAAGCCCGTGCCCAGGTGACGGACTTCGATGGGATAGTCGAGTGAGAAGTCCCCGGGCTGGGACCAGTTCATCACGGGAATGAAGCCATAGTAGGGTAGCTGGTCGGGGCCTACTCCCGCCTTGGCGGCTTGGATGATGCGTCCCCAATCCAGCTGCTTGCGGGGGTAGACTCCGGCAATGATTGGCTCGGGGCGGGCGATGAGCGAGAGTGCATCTTCCGTGGAAAAGGAAATATCAGAGTCTATGAATAGCAGGTCAGTGTCTTGGGTGTCGAGAAAATGGGCCACCAGTCGGTTGCGGGCGCGAGGCACGAGTGAATCGCAGCCCACATATTTCTGGCCCAGATGGATGCCACTTTTCAGGCAGGACAAGCTGAGATTCATGACAGACTGGAAGAAACCAAAGTGCAGCAGGTTACCGTAGAGGGGAGCAGCTAAGAAGATACGATGCTGGCGCAGGGCTTTCCAGTCAATAGCAGGCTTCATGCGGCCTTCCCCAACTCTTGCTGCTGAGTTTCAATCACGTATTGAGCCAGACGTTCGGTGGTAGAGAAGCAGACAAACTTGAGATGGATTCGGCGGTGCAGTGACAGCCAACGAGATTTGCCCTCTTCCGTTTCCCAGTACCGGCCATCAAGATGCATGTAAGAGAGAGCTTCCATGAGCTCTGGTCTGGGCAACTGCATACAGGTAGTTGGGGGACACTGATCCAAGTCTAGAAATAACGGGATGCATCCGTTAGCCATGATCTCATAGTGGCGCAGACAATCCCAGCCACCCTTTTTTACAGTGAAGGCAAACAGTGATTGCGCGTAGTCGGAGTAGTAATCCTTCTCATTATTATAGATGTAGGTGGTGCGATCTCTTGGGTCGATTAAGGCTCTCACCCGGATGCGGGGCAGGTGCAGAGTGCCGATCTTTTCCTTGGGAATGGCAAAGTGGATGGGGAAAATTCCGGGCAAGGATTCGGGCAGTTCGCGCTTGAAATAGAGTCCGTGCTTGTGCAGATTGTAGAGTAAGGATGACTGGTCTTCTCCGTCGATGAGCAGAATCTTTTCTCGCGGGTAAGTGTTGACGACTAGATCAAAGTAAGGCTGGTAGCGCTGGATGGAGCCGTAGATAATGAGATCGAATTCCCGGGAGGCAATGCGCTCAGGGATGCCGGTGCGGTCGATTGCAGTGTCAGGGAGCAGGCCGTACAGCGTGAAGCCCTTGCCATAGAGAGTGGCAGTGGGATAGCCCTGGTAAAGTGGACCCACCTTCTGATGATCAATCACCGAGTCTCCGTAGAGGGTGCGCAGCCCGTGCAGAAGCATGTCGCACTGATAATCTGCCATCAGGCCTGGGGATAAATAGAGAATTCTCATTGGGGATCTTTCACAATGACGCCCAAGCCCCAAGTCCCGGGGTAGATGAAGTAACGCAACTTTTTCTCGCGCACCGCTTTGAAGAATTGCTCGCCTACGTATTGGGAAGGCCAGTCCCCGCCCTTGACTTCGTTGGTAAAGTTGGGAAGTGGGGTGATGTCATGGCATAAAATCAGGCCGCCCGGGCGAACCCAGCGCAGTGAGTTTTCAAGGTCTTGCTGGAAGCTAGCCTCTGAATGGTCACCGTCGATAAGGGCCATGTCAAAGGAGCTATCCGGGAAGACGCAGGCCTTTGAGTCTTGGCAGATGACTCGCCATTGGGGGTGGGTCCAAAGACCAGAGCAGTCCTGGATGTCGACGGAGGTAAGGTGCCCGCCTTTTTCTTCTAGGCCCAGCAGGAAGGCAGAAGTTGAAGCCCCGTCGCGGATACCAATCTCTAAGATCTGACCCTTGGCTAGCGATCTGAGAGTAGGCAAAAA
>Ga0210410_10003792_pt1 | contig 13356 bp, 7 predicted proteins | sample IncBWC4MmetaG_FD_161058 | JGI IMG/M metagenome (GOLD analysis project Ga0210410, IMG submission 161058) | Forest soil microbial communities from Barre Woods Harvard Forest LTER site, Petersham, Massachusetts, United States - Inc-BW-C-4-M | ecosystem: Environmental > Terrestrial > Soil >... | reverse complement strand
GATGGGACTTGGCGTGACCGCGTTAGTGGCGGGATTCATGGCGGGCATGGCGGGTAACGTGAGCGCGTTCGCTACTGTGTGGACCTACGACATCTATCGCCCATTTATCCGCAAAACGGCGCCGGATCGACATTATGTGTCGATGGGACGCTGGTGCACGATCATCGGCTTGTTCATCAGTATAGGGACAGCGTATTTGGCGATGGGCTTTGCGAGCATCATGGACTACGTGCAAGCGCTCTTCAGCTTTTTTATAGCGCCGCTGTTCGGAACGGTGCTGATTGGGATGCTATGGAAACGCGCGACGCCGCTCGGCGGTTTCTTAGGGCTGCTGGCGGGAACCTTGACGGCGATTGGGATTTTTCTTTCGATGAAGATCGATCACAACCTAGTGGCCGTATTTGCTCTATCGCCACTAGCCAAGGGACTGGCGCAAGATATGTATCAGGCGCTATGGTCTTGTTCTGTGTGCGTGCTTGTCACCGTGGTTGTGAGCCTCGCCACCACACCCAAGCCGGTGGCGGAGTTGACCGGGCTCGTTTATGGAGTGACGCCGATACCGAAAGAAGAGAACGAGCCGCTGGTGCATAAGCCGATTTTTTGGGCGGGCGTTGCGCTTGTGCTATTCGTGATTCTGCAGATTGTTTTCTGGTAGGCCCATGAGCGACAAACATCACATTATTCCGGTGTGGTTCTTCGTTGGCTTGCTGCTGCTGACTTATGGGACGCTGATTGTGGCCAGCGGAATCGCGGAGTGGCGGAATCCGCCGCCAACCGTGCTTGCAAATTTGCACGCGCCCGTATGGTGGGGCAGTCTGATGGTGGTGCTGGGCATTGGATATATCATTACTTTCCGGCCACGGAGGAGTTCATGAGCACGTTCGGCGTGATTGTCGGCAACCGCGGATTCTTCCCGGATGTGCTGGCGCGCGACGGCCGCGAAGAGATCTTGCGGGTGCTCGTCGAGCAGGGTCATAAGGCGTTTTGTCTTACGCCGGAAGAAAGCAAGTTCGGATCGGTGGAAACTTTTGCCGACGCGCGTCGCTGCGCCGAGCTGTTCCGGTCTCATAGTGATGAAATCGATGGCGTAGTTGTGTCCCTTCCGAATTTCGGGGACGAACGCGCAATCGCCGATACGTTGCGGCTTGCGCACCTGGATGTCCCCGTCCTGGTGCAGGCTACTCCGGACACGCCGGGGAAAATGACCATTGCGCATCGTCGCGATAGCTTCTGCGGGAAAATGTCCGCGTGCAACAACCTGAAGCAATATGGAATTCCCTATTCGCTGACAACTTTGCACACCGTCGCGCCAAGCTCGGCGGAGTTTAAGAAAGACCTCGAGTGGTTTTCTGGTGTCTGCCGCGTAGTGAAAGGATTGCGCAATCTCCGCATCGGGGCGATTGGCGCGCGCCCGGCGGCGTTCAATACCGTGCGCTACAGCGAGAAACTCCTCGAAGCGAATGGGATTACCGTCGAAACGCTGGACCTTTCAGAGGTCATCGGGCGCATCGGGCGCATGAAAGATACTGACGAGCGCGCAGTGAAAAAGCTGAAGAATATCGAACGCTATGTCACAACCAGCGGCATCCCTCAGCCCGCGCTGCTGAAAATGGCCAAGCTGGGCGCGGTAATCGATGACTGGATGCAGAGCGCGCAGGTGCAAATCAGCGCAGTACAGTGCTGGACCTCGCTCGAAGAAAATCTAGGTGTAGTCCCGTGCACGGTAATGAGCATGATGAGCGACTCGCTGGTTTCAAGCGCTTGCGAAGTCGATGTCTGTGGCGTGCTAGGAATGCATGCGCTGCAACTTGCTTCACAGACGCCAAGCGCTTTGCTCGACTGGAACAACAACTACGGCAGCGATCCTGATAAGGCTGTCTGTTTTCACTGCAGCAATTTGCCCAAGCATTTCTTCAAAGACGTGCAGATGGATTTTCAAGCGATCATCGCAGGGACGGTGGGTAAGGAAAATACGTTTGGGACCTGCGTCGGTCGCGTCAAATCCGGCGCAATGAGCTACGCACGCTTCTCCACGGATGATCTCACCGGCAAAATTCGCGGCTACGCCGGTGAAGGGCGCTTCACGGATGATGCGCTGGACACTTTTGGCGGGGCGGGCGTCGTGGAGATTCCCAATATGCAGAAACTGCTGCATTACATCTGCGAAAACGGATTCGAGCATCACGTGGCGGCGAATTTTTCCACGGTCGCGCCGGTGATTCACGAAGCAACGACACGCTATCTCGGCTGGGACATGTACGCGCACGCCTAAGCTAGCGATGCCGCAGTTGCGAGTGCAATCCAACTTGGACACCACTTCATGGCCATAGTGGCGGGCGCAGATTTTGGCACGCTCAGCGTGCGGGTCACCATCGTTGACACGGAGCGCGGGCGGATGGGCTCCGGCATTGCCGAATATCCGCTGCATCGAAAGAAAGATGATCCCGACCACGCGACGCAGAGCCACGACGACCACATGCGTGCTCTGGCGAAAGCTACTGGAAAAGCGACGGCAGAGGCGCGCATATCCGGCGAGAAGATTGCTGCGCTAGGGATCGACACGACGGGATCCAGCGTCATTCCCGTAGACGCGAACCTGCAACCGCTCGATGAATATTATTTGTGGTGCGATCACCGGTCCTGGCGCGAAGCTGCGCTCATCACCGAGACCGCGCATCGGCGGAAACTACAAGCCATAGATTGGTGCGGCGGAACGTATTCCTCCGAGTGGGGCTTTTCCAAGCTGCTGCACTGGCTGCGCCACAATCCCGAGAAGCGTTCGCGATTCGCGAGTGCCTTTGAGCATTGCGACATGATTGCTGCCGTACTTTGCGGAATCGAGGACCCTGCCCGGGCGCTGCGCTCTATTTGCGCGATGGGCCACAAATGGATGTGGAACGAATCCCTTGGAGGTTTGCCCGCTGAGGACTTCCTGGTAGAAGTTGACCCACTCCTGAAAGACGTTCGCGCGAAGCTGCAAGGACAGTATGCGACCAGCGACAAACTCGCGGGTCAGGTTGCGCCAGAGTGGGCCAAGAAACTCGGGCTGCGCGCTGGCATTCCCATCCCGGTGGGTGCGTTCGATGCGCACTGGGATGCGGTGGGCGCGGGCGCGCGTACGGGCGACGTGGTGAACGTTGTGGGCACCTCGACCTGCATCATCGCCATGAGTGACGAGACGCGCCTCATCCCCGGCGTGTGCGGAGTTGTGCCCGGCTCCGTGCATCCGCAAAAGACCGGGATTGAAGCTGGACTCTCCGCTACCGGAGATATTTTTGAAGCTATCGCGCGGCGGGCAAACAGCAGCGTGGCCGCGCTATCAGAAAGTCTGGATTCGTACCGAGCCGGGCAAACCGGCTTGCTTCGGCTGACCTGGGACAATGGCGACCGCACAGTGCTCGTCAATCCCGAGCTTGGCGGGATTACGCTTGGCTGGCATCTGACGCACAGCGCGCAAGATGAATTGTTCGCAGCAATCGAGGGCACGGCCTTTCACACCCGGGTTATTCTGGAACGCATGGAAGAGCACGGGGTGCCTATACGGCGCGTCATCAATGCTGGCGGCATCCCGCAGAAAAATGAAGTGCTCAATCGCGTTTATGCCAATGTGCTGAACAAGCCGGTGCTCATCCCCAAGACGGATGTCACGAGCCTGGGCTCGGTAATTTTCGCGGGGCTCGCCGCCGGCGCCTTCCGCTCTGTGGAAGAAGCGCAGGCCGCGCTGTGCCCAGAGTATCGCGTGGTTGAACCGGACACGCAGGCCGCTGCAACGTATGAAGAGCTTTACGGTCTCTTTCGCGAGTTGTACTTTGCGTTCGGCAAGTCCGACGCCCTTGCGGTCTCGGTTGGTAAAATCCTGCCCACATTGCGGCGCGTCGCCGCCGCGGCCCGAGGCAATGCATGATCCTGAAAGCGCTTCGTGAAGAAGTCCTGGAAGCCAATCTGGAACTAGTCCGGCGGGGGCTGGTTCTTTACACCTTCGGTAACGCTAGCGGAATCGCGCGCGAGGAAGGACTCGTTGTGATCAAACCCAGCGGCATACCATACGACAAAATGACGTCCGAGGATCTGGTTGTCACCGACCTGCACGGCAAGATCATCGAAGGCTCGCTACGTCCTTCTTCCGATCTCCCTACGCACTTAATCCTATATCGCGAGTTCGCATCAATCGGGGGCATCGCGCACACGCATTCGCGGGCGGCCACTTCCTGGGCCCAGGCGCAACGCGAGATTCCTTGCTTTGGCACGACTCACGCGGACTACTTCCACGGACCCATACCAGTAACCAAACCGCTGACGCCGAAACAGATTAGTGCGCATTATGAAGAGAGCACCGGTCACGCTATCGTGCGGCGCTTCGCGAAGCTCGATCCGCTGCACCTGCCGGCCGTGCTGGTCGCCGGACATGCCCCGTTCTGCTGGGGCCGGACACCTACGGAGGCCGCGCATATTGCGGTTATCGTGGAAGAAATTGCCGCAATGGCGTCTCAGACCATCGCTGCCAATCCGAAGGCGCGCCGCATTTCGCAGCACCTGCATGATAAGCACTTCCGCCGCAAACACGGTCGCGACGCCTATTACGGGCAAGATAAGTAGTCCGAGCCGGGGGAGTGCTAGAATAGCGCCCGACTTCACGGCATAATTCTTGGGCCGTATCCCAGCTATTCACTGCGTACAACCGAAACGTACAGCCCAGGTGGTGCGTCGAAGGGCTAGACGGGGGCAAGCAGCATCGTGTGTCCTGACCAGGGTCAAAATTTCTCTAATCATGTAACGCGGGGCCACGCGGTTTTGCTCAGCGTGCTGGCACTCGGCGCGGTTCTGTACGCTTGCTCGAAGTCGCCATCGAGCAGCGTGCTCGGAGACGCCGCTCATCCCACGCCCGTGCGCCTTTACACTGTTGCGGAAGAAACGGCACAGCGCCGCGTGCAGGCCGTCGGTTCCCTGTTTGCGCTGGAGGAAAGTATCCTGAGTTCGCAAGTGGAGGGCCGCGTGGCGGAAGTGCTCGCGGACGTCGGTGATACGGTCAAGCAAGAGCAGCGGCTCATCGTGCTGGACCCGCAAGAGCTGCAATTTGAAGTTGACCGCCAGCGCGGACAGGTGCGCCAGGTACGCGCGCAACTCGGCATCGGGCCGAACGATCCGCCTCCCACCGATCCGAAGAAAATCGCCTCGGTGCAGCGCGCGGAAGCAGACCTTTTCGATGCCAACGGCAAATACGCGCGCGCGCAAGAAATGTTCAAGGACCATTTGATTTCGCAGCAGCAGCTCGATGAAACCGCCAGCCGCTATCAGAGCGCACTGGCCAGCTACAATGTCGCGCTGCAGGAAGTGGACCGGCTGAAGGCCTTGCTCGTTTCCAATGAAGCCAGCGAGCAACTCGCGGAGAAAAAGCTCCGCGACGCCACCATTCGCGCGCCTTTTCCCGGCTCGATCAAAACGCGCAACGTTCACCCAGGCGAATACTTGCGCGTGCAGAGTCCGGTGATGGTGCTTGTGCGCACTGACCAACTCCGCGCCCGACTTGCCGTACCCGAGCGGTGGGCCGGCTGGGTTCGCGACGGGGCCGCCGTCGATTTGCAAGTGGAAGCTTTTCCGGGTGAAACCTTCCATGGAAAGGTTTCGCGCATCAATCCCTCGGTTTCGCAAGACTCGCGGACCTTTGAAGCAGAGGCTCTACTCGTGAACCTTGATGGGCGGCTCAAGCCGGGCTTTTTCGTGCAGGCCTCCATTCCCAGTGAAAAGGAAGAAAAGACTATTTTTCTTCCCGAGGGCGCGGTGAATTACCGCTACGGGGTCTACAAAGTTTTCCTAGTGAATGGCAACCGCGTTTCCGAGCGGCAAATTCGTCCCGGAGGCCAAACGGAAGACGCACGTGGCCGCCGCTTCGAGGTCGCCGAAGGCCTGAAACCGGGAGATCGTGTGGCCGTGGCCATTTCGGGCGATTTGCATGATGGCGCGACGGTGGAAGAAAAATCGGAAGCCGGGACACCTGGCCTCAAGTAACAATTAGCTAGCAACATGATTCAGCGTACACATCGATGAAACTCGCCGAAACTTGCGTCAAGTATCCGGTCTTCACCGTGATGCTGATCGCGTTTCTCGTGACGCTGGGCGTATTTTCTTACCGCGGCCTCGCGGTCGACCTTTTTCCCAAAGCTGATCCCGCCACGGTCAACGTAAACGTGCAATTGCCTGGAGCCACACCGGAAGAGGTAGTGACAGGCGTGGTTCTGCCGCTGGAAGACGCAATTTCTTCCGTCAGTGGCATCGACGAAATCAACGTGTACTCCAGCGAAGGTTTCGCTGACATTACTTGCACCTTCGTCCTCGAGCGCGACATCGACGGCGCCACGCAGGACATCCGCGAGAAGGTCGCGGGAGCGATTGACCGGCTCCCTCGCGACACTTTACCTCCAGTAATTACCAAGCTCGATCCGCAGTCCGACCCCATCCTTACGCTTCTGGTCAGCGGGCCTATGTCTCGGCGCGAGCTTACTGAAATTGCCGACAAGCAGGTGCGTCGCGCGATTCAGACCGTCGATGGGGTCGGTAGCGTCGATTTGAATGGCGGGCAAGCCCGGCAGATTCGCGTGCTCCTGGATGCGCAAAAGCTTACCGCGCACAACTTCACGGTGTTGGACGTTCGCGACGCGCTTCGTCGCGAAAACATCGAAGCACCCGGCGGCAAGATGATCACGGGTCCGCAGCAGCTTGGGTTGCGTACGCTCGGCCGCGTTGCATCCGCCGACCAGTTTGGCGAAATCGTAATTGGCACGCAGGGTGGCACGCCGGTGCGCGTTCGCGACGTAGCGCAAGTTGAAGACGGGGCGCAGGAATTGCTCACATGGTCGGCGCTGTTCCGGAAAAATAGTCCGGGACAGGACGTCGTGGCAATCCAGGTACTCCGCCAATCGGGCACAAACACGGTGCGCGTTGCGGACGACGTCAGAGCTAAAATCGAGGAACTGAGAACGCAGTTGCCGCCGGGCGTGCAGCTCCAGGTCGTGCACGACATTTCGGATTTCATTAAAGCTTCGGTGCATTCGCTGCTCGAGCACCTGATTCTTGGCAGCATCCTGGCCAGCGCGATTGTATGGCTCTTTATGCGGAATTGGCGCGCGGTGCTGATTGCCGCTGTAGCGATTCCCGCGTCCATCATTTCTACTTTCACGCTCATGCGCGGCATGGATTTTTCTCTGAACAACATGACGCTGCTCGCGCTGACCCTCGCGGTTGGCATCGTGATCGATGACGCCATCATCGTGCTCGAGAATATTTTTCGTTTCATGGAAGAAAAGGGCAGAGACCGGCGAACCGCAGCCGTCGAGGCCACACGCGAAATCGGGCTCGCGGTTATGGCCACCACCCTGTCGCTGGTGATCATCTTTCTGCCGATCGCCTTCATGAATGGCTATGCACGGAAATATGTGAACTCTTTCGGCTGGACGATGGCAATGGCCATTCTCGTTTCGCTGCTCGTGGCGTTCACGTTGACGCCAATGATGAGCTCGCGCCTGCTGCGAGTCAGCGAAAGCGATAAGACGCATCACGCGTCCGGAATTCTGCACACCATTGAGGAAATCTATCTGAAGATGCTGCGCTGGTCGCTCGCACATCGCGGGGTAATTCTTGTAATTTGCCTGGCGACCTTTCTTTCTACGTTTGGCCTTTATCAGCTTGTTGGACGGGACTGGATTCCGTCTGACGATCAGGGCGAGCTAATCAGCTCGTTTACCATTCCAGAAGGGACCTCGCTCGAGAAAACCACACAACAAGCTAGTGAAATGGCCTCCAAAATTGTGGCGCTGCCGGAAGTGGCCTTCGTGCAGTCCTTCACGCATGGGCCAACAAACCACGCCCACTTTTTTATTGTATTGGTGCCGCGCAGCGAGCGGAAGAAGAGCCACGAGCAGGTCGCAACCGTTGTGCGCGGCATTCTCTCGCAGTATCGCAACACCGTTTACAACGTGCGCCTACCTTCGGTTTTCGGTGGCGAAACTTATTTTCCGATCGGAGCCGTCATCCGAGGGCCGGACCTCTCGCAACTAGCGGAACTAAGCAAACGCGTGGCCGCCTTGATGATGAAGTATCCGGATCTCGTTGATGTGAATCCCAGCCTTAACCTCAACACTCCAGAATTGCAGGTAAAGGTAGATCGCCAGCGCGCCGCCGACATTGGTGTGCGCATGACCGACGTCAGCGACGCGGTTCGCCTTTTTTATTCCGGCGAAGACGAGATTACACGCTTCAAAGAGGGCTCGGAGCAATATCCAGTCACCATGCAGTTGCTACAAGCGCAGCGAGACAATCCCGATGTGCTCGCGCGCATGATGGTGCCGTCCAGCAAACTCGGCCAAGTACGCCTTGAAAATGTCGCGTCCATTGTTCGCGGCGCCGGCCCCGCGACGTTGTGGCGTTATAACCGCGAATTTCAAGTTACGGTCTACGCCAACGTGGCGTCCGGCTATCCCCTGGATCTTGGCGCCGCGCATACCGTGCAATCCATCAAAGAGATCGGGCTTCCTCCAGGCTATTCCTATCGATTTACTGGTCAGGTGAAAGTTCTTGAGGAAACCACGTGGAATCTTCTACTCGCGATGCTGTTGGCTTCGATCTTCATGTACATGGTGTTAGCCGCGCAATTCGAAAATTTTGCGTACCCCTTCATCATCATGCTCACGCTGCCGCTCAGCATTCCCTTTGCTCTCTTCTCGTTGTGGATTACCGGCCGCGCGCTCAGTCTTTGGAGCGCACTGGGCATGTTCCTGCTTCTCGGCATCGTAAAGAAAAACGGAATTTTGCAGGTGGACTACACGAACAGACTTCGCGCCACAGGAATGGCGCTGAATCCAGCCCTGCTCGAAGCAAATCGCGTGCGCCTGCGACCCATCCTGATGACCACGCTTTCGATTGTGGCGGGCCTGATTCCCGTGGCCATCGGTATCGGCGCCGGTTCCGAGCAGCGCGCCTCCATAGCCGTCACCATCATCGGCGGCCAGACGCTCTGCTTACTGCTGACATTGCTAGTAGTACCCGTTGCGTATTCTTATCTCGCCGAACTCGAAGCACTCCCCTGGTCCACACTGGCCGGACGACTGTTTGCTCGCTCCCGCGATTCGGCGCGCGATCCTGGTTCCGATTGAGTTCGGATCACAACTCAAAGTTTTTGCCGCTGAATCGCCCCATTTTTCGCCACGACATTTTTGCTTTGCTGGAAAGCCAGAAACGTTTAGGATGCAAGCCCGACAAACCCTGTGGAGGAAACATTGCGAATCGTTGCCCTGCTAGCCCTTGTCACTTTGATGGTCACTCCCGCATTCGCTCAGAAGAAGCCGAAAAAATCAGCCGAAAGTGGCACAGAAAAGAAACAGGAGAGCGCACAGCAAGCGCCGGGCGCAACTTCAGTTGCCCAGAACGACGAGGAAGAAGACAAAGGCCCGTGGAAGGCGCTCACCTATCGCCTGGTCGGGCCGTTTCGCGGCGGACGTGTCCTCGCCGTATCCGGCGTCGTCGGCCAAGACAATACCTATTATTTCGGCGGCGTTGCGGGTGGCGTTTGGAAGACCACGGACGGCGGCCTGAATTGGAAACCCCTATTTGACAAGCAGAAAGATGCTTCGCCGTCGATCGGCGCTCTCGCCGTTGCCGAATCCGATCCCAATGTCATTTATGTGGGCACCGGCGAAGCTTGCATCCGCGGCAATATCGTCGGCGGAAACGGAGTGTATAAATCGATCGACGCTGGTAAGACCTGGAAGTTTGTTGGCCTTGGCGATACACACGCGATCGGACGCTTGATTGTGAACCCGAAAAATCCGGACATCGCGTTTGTCGCTGCGCTCGGTCACCCCTTCGGGGACAACGAAGAGCGTGGCGTTTTCCGCACGCGCGACGGCGGCAAGACTTGGGAGAAAGTCCTATACAAGGACACAAAAACGGGCGCGATCGACATTACATTCGATCCCAGCAATCCCAATATTTTGTTCGCGGCTCTCTGGCAGGCCAGGCGCACTCCCTGGAGCATGGATAGCGGTGGTCCCGGTAGCGGCCTCTATCGCTCCGCTGACGGCGGCACGACCTGGAAGGAAATCAAAGCGCACGGCTTGCCCGAAACAGTTTTGGGCCGCATCGGCGTAACCGTTTCGGGAGCAAACCCAAATCGAATCTGGGCGGTCGTTGAAGCGGAGAAAGGCGGCATCTTCCGCTCCGATGACGGCGGCGAAAACTGGCAGCTTCTCACCGACGATCACCGCTTTCGCCAGCGCGCTTGGTACTACTCGCACATCTTTGCCGATCCAAAATCCGCGGACACCGTGTATATCTTGAACACCGGCGTGTACCGCTCGAATGATGGCGGCAAGACTTTCAACGTCTTGCGCGTTCCCCATGGCGACAATCACGGTCTGTGGATCGATCCGACAAATCCGAAGCGGCTAATCAACGGAAATGACGGCGGCGCCACGATTTCTACTGACGGCGCGCAAAGCTGGACCAGCGTTTATAACCAGCCGACCGCGCAGTTTTATCACGTAACCACCGACAACCGCTTCCCTTACTACATGTACGGCGCGCAGCAGGATAACTCCACGGTCGGCATTGCCAGCGCCAGCCCGGACGGCGGCATTGACCGCTCGAATTGGTACGACGTCGGCGGCGGCGAGAGCGGCTATATTGCTCCCGATCCCAGTGACCCGCAAATCGTGTATGCCGGCTCTTATGGCGGCGAGATCACGCGATACGATCACCGCACGGGCGAAACACAGGCGGTCAGTCCGTGGCCAGTTAATCCCATCGGCTGGGCGGCTGCCGATGTGAAGCATCGCTTTCAATGGACCGAGCCGATCGTGTTTTCTCCGCATGATCCGAAGACCCTCTATTTCGCAGGAGAAGTTCTGTTCAAGACCACCGACGCTGGCATGAGCTGGAGCATCATCAGTCCCGATTTGACGAAAAACGACAAGCAGAAGCAGCAGGCCTCCGGCGGTCCGATAACAAAAGACAACACCGGCGTTGAGGTGTACGACACGATTTTCTCCGTGGTGGAATCGCCGGCGCAAAAAGATTTGATCTGGGCGGGAACCGATGACGGTCTGATGCACATAACCCGCGATGGCGGCCAGCACTGGGAAAACATAACGCCAAAAGCCATGCCGGATTGGGGAACCGTGAGCATGATCGAAGCTTCCTCGAAGAATGCCGGCACCGCGTACATTGCGGTGGAACGCCACAAAATGGACGATTTCGCGCCTTACGTATTCAAAACCACCGACTTCGGCAAAACCTGGACCAAGCTCGTAAACGGCCTGCCAGCGAATGCTTATGTCCATGCCGTGCGCGTCGATCCTCGGCATGACAGCTTGCTCTTTGCGGGCACCGAAGCCGGTGTGTTCGTTTCCTTCAATGATGGCGAGCAATGGCAGCCGCTGCAGTTAAATCTGCCGCTCTCTCCGGTGAACGATCTCGTTGTGAAGAACAGTGACTTGATCGTAGCAACGCACGGTCGCAGCTTTTGGGTGCTCGACGACATCACGCCGCTCGAGCAGTACAGCGATGGCGTGACGCAAGACGCCGCACATCTGTTCACGCCGGCTCCTGCGAGTCACACTCTTTTCCGCGGGTCCTTCTTTGGAAGAAGCGCCAATACCGGACAAAATCCTCCCGCCGGTGCGGTGATCGACTACTGGCTAAAAACTTCGTTGAAAAAGCCGGAGGAAAAGAAGGAATCGGAGAAAAAAGACGCCGATCAGAAACTTCAGCCGCAAACCGCCGAAGCAAAAGAAGGTACCGCAAAATCCGAGGCCAAATCCGACGAAAACGAGCCTCCCAAGATTACGCTCGACATTCTCGATGCTTCGGGGAAAGTCATTCGTCATTTCCCCAAGAAAGAGGAGGAAGGCGAACAAGATGAGGGCTTTGGCGCGCCCGACCGCAATGCTGGCAAGCTCCCCGCCGAGGCCGGACTAAACCGGTTCGTCTGGGATCTCGATTACGAAGGCGCTACCAAAGTGCCGCACGCGCCGCTTTGGGGCGGCAGCACCAGCGGGCCGCGCGCGCTACCTGGAACCTACCAAGTGAAGCTCACGGTTTTGGACAAGAGTTATACAGCGCCGCTTGAAATCAAAGCTGACCCGCGCCTGGCGGTCACGCAAGCTGATCTGGAAAAGCAGTTCGCGCTCCTGATTAAGGTCCGCGACAAGGTCACAGAAACCGACGACGCTATCAACCAGATTCGCGATTTACGCGAGCAGATGGGCGCTATTAACAAGCGATTGAAAACCGATCCGCGAGCGAAAGCAATCGCCGACGCCGGTAAATCGCTCGATAAAAAAATGACCGAAGTGGAAGAGGCGCTGATTCAGACCAAAGCAAAAAGTGGGCAGGATGTTTTGAATTACCCAGTTCGTTTGAACAATCATCTCGTCGCGTTGGGGGGCGTTGTCGGCAGTGCTGATACGGCTCCTACCAAGCAGTCTTACGAAGTTTTTGACATGCTGAGCAAAGCTGTCGATGAGCAGCTGACGAAATGTAAAGCAATCGTTGCCACCGACGTGAAGTCCTACGACGACTTGGTAAAGCAGCAGGAGATTCCTGCATTGATTGTGAAACCGGCGGCGGAGACCCGCTGAGCGATTCGCCGGTGGTCGCTAAACGCTCGGGGCCGTTCTCAGCATGGGGGACGCCCCGATCAAATCGATTAGCCACGCTTCGCGACTTGTTCTAAAGTAAGCAGGCCTTGGATCATCTCCTGCCATTGCCCCTGAGTTCTCACGGAAAACCCGCGGACTCGTTCGCCGCTGCTGCGGAGCTCGAATCTGAGTTGAACCGCACGATAGAGGGCGAGGTGCGCTTTGATCGCGGCAGCCGCGCCCTGTACGCCACAGACGGGTCGAATTATCGCCAAATCCCCATCGGATTGGTCGTGCCGCGCAACGATCAAGACGTTGTGGCAACCGTGGCGGCTTGCCGGAAGTTCGGAGCACCAGTGTTGCCGCGCGGCGCGGGCACGAGCCTCGCCGGCCAGTGTTGCAATGTTGCTGTCGTGCTGGATTTTACGAAGTACATGAACCGGATTCTGGAGCTCGATCCTGCCGAACAATTCGCCCGCGTTCAGCCTGGCATTGTTCTGGATACTCTGCGCAATCGTGCGGAGGTCCACCAGCTTACCTTTGCGCCGGACCCCTCGACGCATAATCGCTGCACTATCGGCGGAATGATCGGAAACAATTCGTGCGGCACACATTCGCTGATGGGCGGAAAAACAGTCGACAATGTAGAGGAGCTTCGCATTTTGCTCTACGACGGTTCTCAAATGATAGTGGGGGCAACCAGCGACTGTGATTTGAAGGAGATCGT
>Ga0210410_10003790_pt1 | contig 13366 bp, 10 predicted proteins | sample IncBWC4MmetaG_FD_161058 | JGI IMG/M metagenome (GOLD analysis project Ga0210410, IMG submission 161058) | Forest soil microbial communities from Barre Woods Harvard Forest LTER site, Petersham, Massachusetts, United States - Inc-BW-C-4-M | ecosystem: Environmental > Terrestrial > Soil >... | reverse complement strand
CGCGCGCATCGGGGCCATGGCCAAGGGCTCGGGAATGATCGCCCCCAACCTGGCCACCCTGCTCGCCTTCTTCACCACCGACGCCGCCGTGGCCCCCCCGCTGCTGCGCCGGGCCTTGCGGGAGGCGGTGGGAGAGAGCCTGAACCGGATCACCGTGGACGGCGACACCTCCACCAACGACATGGCGCTCCTTCTGGCCAGCGGGGCCCTGCCCACCCGTGCCATCCGCGAGGAGGGCCCGGATTACGACCTCTTCCGGGGCGCGCTCGTCGAGGCCGCGCGCCGGGTCGCGCGCCTGATCGTGCGCGACGGCGAGGGGGCCACCCGGGTGGCGGAGGTGCGGGTGGAGGGGGCCCGGGTGGAGGCGGAAGCCGACCGCATTGCGCGCACGGTGGCGGAGTCGCCGCTCGTGAAGACCGCCCTGAGCGGCGGTGATCCCAACTGGGGCCGCGTCCTGGCCGCGGTGGGGCGCGCGGGGGTGGAACTCGACATGCAGCGGGTGGACCTCTGGCTGGGCGATGTGTGGGTGGCGGAGGGTGGGCATGCCCGCCCCTACGACGAGGAGGCGGCCAAGCGGGCGTTCTCGGAAGACCCCGTCCGCATCCGCGTGGGCCTGCACGCGGGACGGGCGGCGGGCTGGATGTGGACCTGCGACTTCTCCCATGGCTACGTGGACATCAATGCGCACTATCGCAGCTAGGGCGGCTTTCTCCGCCACCCGCGGGCCCCTCGCGTGAAGCTCTGGGGCGGCAACTACGCCGGTGATCCGGACGCGGTCTTCTGGGAGTTCAACCGCTCGTTTCCTTTCGACCGGCGCTTGCTCGCGGAGGAGATCGCCGCCTCCCAGGCCTATGTGCGCGCCCTGGAGCGGTGCGGGGCCCTCCCCCCCGACTCCGCGCGAGCCTTGGAGGCGGGGCTCCAGCAGGTCCACGAAAAAACGCGTACCGACCCGGGATACGGGGAAATCGACGCCGAGGACGTGCATAGCTTCGTGGAGACCCGGCTCTCCGAGATCGTGGGCGACCTGGCCGGCCAGGCCCACCTCGGCCGCAGCCGGAACGAGCAGGCGGTCACGGCCCTTCGTCTTTGGACCCGCACCGCGATCGACCGCCTTCTCGGCGGAGCGGCGGCCCTCGTGACCGCCCTCGTGGAGAAGGGACGCGCGGGGGCGGAGATGGTGATGCCGGGCTACACCCATACCCGGGCCGCGGAGCCCATCACCTTCGGCCATCTGGCCGCGGCCCATGCCTGGGGCCTGGTGCGGGACCATGAGCGCCTGCGCGACGCGCGGGGGCGCGTGGACGTGCTCCCCCTGGGCTCGGGGGCCCTCGCCGGCACCGCCCTTCCCCTCGACCGGGAGGCCCTGGCCCGCGACCTCGGCTTTGCCGCCGTCTCGGCCAACGCCCTCGACGCGGTCATGGACCGGGACTTCGCGGCGGAGTTCGTCTTCGCCTGTGCCCAGCTCCAGACGCACCTGGCGCGGCTGGCCGAGGACCTGATCGCCTTCTCCGGGCCCGGGTACGGCTTCCTCACCCTGCCCGAGGCCTTCACCACCGGCTCCAGCCTCATGCCCCAAAAGAAGAACCCCGACGCCCTGGAGCTCGTGCGCGGCAAGGCCGCGCGCGTGGACGGCGACCTGCTGCGGCTGCTCACCTTGATGAAGGGGCTCCCCGCCGGCTACCAGAAGGATCTCCAGGAGGACAAGGAGGCGGTCTTCGACGCTGCCGACACCGCCGCCGCCTCGCTCGCGGTCATGAAGGGCGTCGTCTCCGGCCTGGGCCTGGCCGCGGAGGCCATGCGGCGGGCGGCCCAGAGCGAGGAGATGATGGCGGCGGGCCTGGCCGTGGCCCTCGCCCGGGAGGGAATGCCGTTTCGCCGCGCCCATGCCCTCGTGGGCTCGCTGGTGGCGGAGGCGCAAAAAACGGGCAGCACGCTCCGGGAGACGGCCGCCCGTGCCCTCCCCGCCCAGGCTCCGGCGGTGGCGGCGCGCCTTCCCTCTCTCTTCGATCCCGAGCAGGTCGTGCGCACGAAGGCCGCGCCGGGGGGAACCGCCCCCGACGCCGTAAGGGCCGCCCTGGAGGCGGCGCGAGCGCGGGTCGGGGCCATGCCTGCCCCAGGAGGGGTCGCCGGCGGGGGGCCGGGCGCCGGCCTTCCCGGGAGCGACCTCATTCAAGAGGGGCTCAATGATCTGAAGCGGGGCGTGGAGTCGGTACCCGCCCTCGTGGTTTCCATCGGCGCCCCGCGCCTGCGCCGGCTGGGCCTCGACGTGCCCTCCCCCTTCCCCACCCCCGAGTTCCGCCTCTACGAGCAGCTGCGGAAATTGGACTCCGGAGGGGCGCACGCGCGGTACAACGACCTCTTGGGGACCCTGGTCAGCTTCGAGCGGGCGGCCGCATGGTCCAACTAGCGGACAAGGATCGGATCCGAGAGTTCCTGCGCGCGCTCTCCACGGAGGCGGAGAGGGAGGCGCGGCTCTACCTCACGGGCGGCGCGACCGCCGTGCTCTATGGCTGGCGCCCCTACACCATCGACCTGGACATCAAGCTCGTGCCCGAGGATGAGCGGCTGCTCCGCGCCCTGCCCGTCATCGCGGAGAGGCTGGGGATCAACGTGGAGCGGTCGTACCCTGGAGACTACCTGCCCGAGCTCGAGGGCTGGGAGGATCGCAGCCCGCTGGCGGCCCGGGAAGGACGGCTGGCCTGCCACCACTACGACCTCTGCGCCCAGGCCCTGGCCAAGATCGCACGCGGCCACGTGCAGGACATGGCGGACATCGAGGCCATGCTCTCCCGCGGCCTAGTGGCTCCCCCTGATCTGCGCGAGCATCTTCGGAGGATCGAGCCCCGGCTGCACCTGTTCCCCGCCATCAACGCCGCCTCCCTGCGACTTTGGGTGGAGGAGGCGCTGGCGTCCAGCAGCCCTAAGCGCTCCAGCCAGTAGGGCGTTCAGAATCAGCTTTTTTCCTAGCGTTCAGGGGGGATGCCCGTTGGCCGTCAAGGCTTGACGGGAGAACTTCAAACCTGGAAGCACCAACACGGCGCCCTTAGACGCCCAGGAGCCGCAGCTGCCGCGCCGTCGTGTACCACTCCACTCCAGTGTCTTTGAAGTCGCTATCGTTCGACCACACCGGTCAGAGAAAGCCAGGGCGAGCGCAAGCAATTCAACGTCGTCAGGGTCGCGTTTCGCGATCGCCCGCTTCGCGGCTTCGAGTTTCGTCGTGTACTACTCCGGTTCACACTCGCGGACCGCTAAGAGGCGAAGCTGCCCTTCCAGGGCCTGCGGAAGCATGTCGTACTGTTTGGCAATTAGGGGAAGGTACTCTCGGACTTCTTCGAGGACGCCCCGTGTTGTTAGAACGCCGACATCGGTCCTAGTGAATACCCTGAGCGCCGCATGGCCCAAGACGGCGGACAGGAGAACGTTAGCGTCGCCGGCGACTGCGGTGATGTGCTTTTCGCCAGGTTTCGAAGTCACGCAGCGCTCTGGCCTCACTCACTCCGTGTGCCTTCAAATGACTCGCGATCCCCGCGCCCAAGCGGTTCAGGAGCTCCCGGCGCAGCTCGACAGGGATCTCCTGCGGCTCACTCAGGGGGACCAAGAGTCCGGAGAGCTTCCCGTGGCGAGTCACGAACACGAGCTCATCCCCCTTGACGAGTTCCGGCGCATGGTTTCGAAACTCCCTTACACCAGCTACGCGCACATCTTGCTCCAATCTAAACTCTATCGCGGGGGACGCGAGGTGTCACATCTGTGTACACAAACATCAACTCCTCCCCCCGGCCCTCAATGTGTCAAGGCCTGCCCATACAACTTGACGCCAACCCTAAAGCATCAACGCCGGGCGGGGCTCACGCCCCTCCCCCCGCTGAGTCAGTTGCCGATCAAGACGGTCGACGACCCCGTAACGATGACGCCGAGAGCGCAGAGGGTGGTAGCGGTGTCGCCCACCCGAGCCGCCCCCCGGCCCCCGATGAGAACGGTTGCTGACCCGATCAGAATCTGGCCGCCCACACACGGCACAACCCCGGCGACGAGGGGGTCGGTTGCGAAATCCCCGACCCGCGCCGCCGGCTGGCCTCCGATCAGCACCGTGGGCGCTCCCGGACCCGTGATCGCTCCGCCGTTGTTCATCTGATCTCCGACACGCGCAGCTGGGCTCTCCCCGAGCGCGGGAGAGGCAATAGCCATGGCGATGAGGAGCGACAGCCTTGGGATCATAGGTTTCATAGATCTTGCCCTCAGTTGATGGTGACCAGGGGGGCCGTGACCACGACGAGCGCGCCCGCTTTGACGGTGGTGTTGCCGCCCGCGTTGACGGTGGCGGTTGCGCCCCCTTTCAACTCGGCGTCGAGGTCTGCCTGAACCTTCACGCTGGTGCCCGAGACAGTCGCCGTCCCTCCCACGATCTGGATCTTCGCGGCCGGGCCCGTGAGTACGATGCCGTTGTTGGTGACGTCAAGCGAGTAGGCGCCGTTGGGACTTTGAAAGTGGCCGCTGAAAACGCCGGGCGGACCTTGCGGTCCCGTGTCCCCCTTGGGACCGGGGGGACCGGTGGGTCCCGCCCCTCCAATCGTCACCACGAAGGTAGTGGCCGCGCGGTGCCTCTCCCCTTCTTCGCCCCTTTCCTCCCGCGAGCGAGAAACGGTCACCAGATAGTCCCCCGGCTGGTTCTCAAGCCCCGCCACTGGCTGAAGAGACGCCACAATCTCCGTCCGGCTGTTGCTGACGAGAGTGAGGGGCGTTCCGTCCAGCGTGACCACGGGTCGGGATGGAAAGTTCTTGCCCTCGATCGTGACCTGGCTGACCGTGAAATCAACCGTCGTGCTCACGATGGCTGTTGATCGGTTGTTCTCGTCGGCATTGTCCTCGTGGTCGGTCCTTACCCCGGCGGTGATCGCCAACGCTGAAAAGATCGCTGCCCCGCTCAGAAGCAGGGTTCGTTTGGTTCTAGGCGCATACAAGGAACCCATTCATCTACCTCTCAGCGAGCCCGGGGAGCCTCACCCGTCTCGCAAAATCTGACGCCAACCCCGTTGAGCCCGGGCAGAGGAGACCCGGTTCACACTTGCATCGGTGCGGAGAGCGCACTCTGCACCGCCTTTGCAGGAGGGAAAAGTTGCTAGGAAGTTAGCACGCCGGCAAGGGGGCTTCAACTCTACGGATGCGCCCGGGGCCTTTGGTCTCACCCTCCCAGGGGGAACGCCCCCCTTCGACGCCACGCCCTTGGCGGGCCTTGCGTGCGGAAGACGTACAACCGGGAGGCTTCAAACGTTAACTTCAGCGTTCCCCCGAGCTCCCGGAGGACAACCGCTCGCTCGGGAGGCTCGAGCCGACCGTAGAGGAGGCTCACGTGAGGCAGAAAGGGTGCGGGGGCGCTCTCCGGGAAGACCGCGCCGGCCTGCATGTGGGCACCTCGCAACGCCTCCGTCGGCTCCGCCCGCAGGAACACGCAGCGGAAGTACTCGTCGCTAGTCTCCACGTCCACGAGACGGATGGCGATTGCCCCCAGACCGCGGGCAATGCCGGCGACCCGGGACAGAACGGCCTCCTCCGACCCCGGGATGCCCCCCAGCAGGGTCAGGTGGGGGGGGAAGAAGGGCGTGCGGTGGCGGCGCGCCAGCCCCCTGATCAGCACGCGCAGGCGGTCCCCAACCTCCCCTTCCGGCATCAGCCAGAGGGACATCCCCACCGCGGTGTCGTCCGCAGCGTGACCCATGCTAGCGTTCTACCACGCAGGAGGCCTCATGCGCGTCCGGGTGGGCACGAGCGGCTACAGCTACAAGGAGTGGAAGGGCAGCTTCTATCCCGAGGAGCTCAAGGAGGCGGAAATGCTCCGCTTCTACTCGGAGCGCCTCTCCACCGTCGAGATCAACAACACCTTCTATCGGATGCCCACCCTTCCCCTCCTCAACAAGTGGGCGGGGGAGGTGGGAGAAGGGTTCACCTTCATCCTCAAGGCCCCCCAGCGCATCACCCACCGGAAGCGCCTCCTGGACGCGGGCGACGACGTCCGTTATTTCTTCGAGACTGCGGGCGCCCTCGGCCCCAAGCTCGGTCCTGTCCTCTTCCAACTCCCCCCCTTCCTGAAGAAGGACCTGCCCCGGCTCACCGACTTCCTGGCCCTCCTGCCCGCGGGGCGGCCGGTGGCCTTCGAGTTCCGCCACGCCTCCTGGTTCGAGGACGGGGTGTACGAGGCCCTCCGCGCGCGGGGGGCCGTTCTCTGCGCGGCGGACACCGACGAGTCCGGGGACGAAGGCATGCCCCTCGTCCCCACCGCGGGCTGGGGCTACCTCAGGCTGCGCCGCGCCGACTACGACGAGGCCGCCCTTGCCGCCTGGGCCGACCGCATCCGGGCCCAGCCCTGGGAGCAGGCCTTCGTCTTCTTCAAGCACGAGGAGGCGGGCAAGGGCCCCGCCCTCGCCCTCCGGCTCCTGGCCCGCCTCAGCCCTTGATCAGGCCCGCGAGCCGGGCCAGGGCCCGCGCGAGGTCGGGCTTCTCGCTCAGGACTCCCCGCAGGGGGTCCTCCTTCTGCGCGCGGAGGCGCTCGGGCACGGTGAGGATGGTGAAGCGGGCCGGGTCCAGGCCCGCCTTGACTTCGCTCCAGGCGAGGGGAGTCGAGACCTTGGCCCCCGGCACCGGGCGCGCGCAGAAGGGGGCGGCCAGCAGCTTGCCGTGGCCGTTCTGGAGGAAGTCCACGTAAACCCGCCCTCCCCGCGAGGCGGGCAGGCGGATGGTGGTCGCAATCTCGGGGCGGCGCTCGGCGACGACCCGCGCCATCAGCTCGCCCAGGGTCTTGGCCTGCTCGAACGTGCATTGCCCGCCCAGGGGAACGAGGACGTGGATGCCGGTGGAGCCGCTCGTCTTCACGAACGATGGCGTCTCCATCTCTTCCGCTAGGTCGTGGACGGCCTGCGCCACCTTCACCACGTCCGCGAAGGGCGCGTCCTTGGGGTCCAGGTCCAGGATGCACCAGTCGGGATGGGGGATATCCGAGATCCGGCTGGCCCAGACGTGGAGGGGGATGGTACCCAGGTTGATGATGTAGAGGAGGGTCTCCTCGTCGTCGGCGATGAAGTAGTCGATCTCGCGCTGGGCCTGCTCGCTCCAGATCCTCTCCAGCCGGACCCAGCCGGGAACGAAGCCGGGGGCGTCCTTCTGGAAGAAGTTCTTGCCCGTAATGCCGTCCGGATAGCGGGAGAGGACGAGGGGGCGGTCCTTGAGGTAGGGCAGAAGCCAGGGCGAGACCGCCCGGTAGAACTCGATGAGGTCCCCCTTGGTGTAGCCCTCCTCCGGCCAGAAGACCTTGTCCAGGTTCGAGAAGGGGACCCTGCGCTCGGGGGGCGGCTCGTTCGAGGCGATGGGGGGCGGGGGGGGCAGCGGGTCGGACGTCCCCCCTTTTCCCTCGCACACGCATTCTTCGATGGGCTTGTCGTCGCGGAAGCGCAGGAAGACGGGCTGCCGCAGCAGGCCCTCGCCCGTCCACTCCTTGTAGCGGACCTCCACCACCCGGCGCGGCTCCACCCAGACCGTCCCCTTGTCCGGGGGCAGGGGGCCCGTGCAGGGGGGGGTGGGGCGGCGGTCCTGCTCCAGCTCCGCGCGCAGCGTCTGGAGCTGCTCATCGTTGAAGCCGGTCCCCACGCGGCCCGCGTAGACGAGGCGGCCCGCCTCGTACGTGGCCAGGTGCAGGGCTCCGAAACCGGCTCGCGCCCCCTGGGGGGCGGTGAAACCCACCACCACGAAATCGCCGGTGCGGTCCACCCTCACCTTCAGCCAGTCCGGGGAGCGGCCGGCCCGATAGGGGGAATCGGCCTTCTTGGCCATCATCCCCTCCAGGCGCATCCGGCCCACCTCCTTGTAGAAGGCTTCCCCCTGCTCCTCGATGTGGTCGACGAAGCGGACCGGGCCCGCGCGCGGCAGGACCTGGCGCAGGAGCCCCTTGCGCTCGGACAGCGGCAGGGGCCGGAGGTCGAAGTCCTCGAAGCCCAGCAGATCGAAGGCGTAGTAGGTGGCGGGCAGCTCCACCGCCGCCCGCTGGATGTCCGCGGGCCGGGTGAGGAGGGCTCGCTTCTGGAGGCGCTGGAAGCTGGGCCGGGCTTCCTCGTCGAGGATCACCACCTCGCCGTCCAGGACCAGCCCCTCGAAAGGGAGGGCCGACAGCGCCCGCGCCACCTCCGGGAAGATCGCGGTGGCATCGCTGCCCTTCCGGTACACGAGGCGCGGCTTGCCGTCCGCCTCCTTGCCGGCCACCACCCGAAAGCCGTCGTACTTCAGCTCGAAGAGCCAGCCGGGCGCGGAGAAGGGCCCCTCACGCGTCTCCGCCAGCATCATCTTCACCTCCGCCGCGCGGACCGGACCCCGGGGGGCGCCCAGGCGGACGAGCGTGGAGCGGCCTTCGGCCGCGCGCGCGTTGCCGTCGCGCACCTCCTCCAGCGTGAGGCCGGAGTAGATCGACTCCGGGGGGAGGACGCGGTCCTTGCCGGACCAGGCGTCGGGCTTCTTGACGAGCAGCCAGTCCTTGCTCGGCTCCTTCCCTTTGGCCTTGGTCCTAAAGAGGTGCCAGAGGCCGCGCAGCTTGTGGCCGCGGAGTTCGAAGAAGAGCTTGCCCTTCTGGATCCCTTCCTCCGGATCTTCGAGGGGGATCCAGAGGCCTTTGTCCCAGACGATGACCACGCCCGACCCGTAGTTTCCGTCGGGGATCACGCCCTCGAAGTCCGCGTACTCGACCGGATGGTCCTCCACCTCCACCGCCAGGCGCTTCTCGGCGGGGTCGGGGGAGGGTCCCTTGGGCACCGCCCAGGAGCGGAGCACGCCCCCGAGCTCCAGGCGGAAGTCGTAGTGGAGGCGGGTGGCGGAGTGCTTCTGGACCACGAACGGGCGCGGCCGCGCCCAGTCCGGGCCGGCGGCGGCCGCGACGCTCGTGGCGGCTGCGGCCCTTCCCTTCCCCCCGAAGGGCTCCGGGGTGCGGTCCGCCGATCGCTTGGCGCGGTACGCCCGCAGCGGCTCGTCTTTGGGCGGGCGCTTCCTGGCCGGCATCAGGCCCGGATGCGCCGGGCGGAGATCGCCTTGACGATCATCTCCCCGTGGAAGCGACCGTTCTCGATGAAGATGCGGCCCGTCTCCCGTCCCGAGACCACCGCCCCCGCCACGTAGAGGCCGGGGACGTTGCTCTCCAGTGTGGCCGGGTCGTGGTCGGGCTTGAGCGTGGCTTCATCGACCCGCACGCCCGCCCGCCGGAAGAGCTCGACATCGGGATGATAGCCGGTGAGAAGGAAGACGCCCTCGGAGGGGAGCTCGTCCCGCCCACCCGGGCCCTCCACGACCACGCGGTCGGGGAGGATCTCCAAGACCCGCGTCTCGAAGCGGGCGGTCACCGCGCCTTCCTTGATCCGGTTCTCGATGTCGGGCTTGATCCAGTACTTGATCGACTCCCCGAGGCGGGGGCGCCGATGCACGATCGTCACCCGGGCCCCCGCGCGGTAGAGCTCGAGGGCGGCGATGGCGGCGGAGTTCTTGCCCCCGACCACCACCACCGGCTTGCGGTAGAACGCGTGCGGCTCCGCGTAGTAGTGGGAGACGTGGGGCAGATCCTCGCCGGGGACATCGAGCCGGTTCGGGTGGTCGTAGTACCCGGTAGCGAGCACCACTTGGCGAGCCGGGCGCGAGCGCTCGGGCCCCGCCCCGGACCGGGTGAGGACGCGGAAGATGTCGTCGCGCCGCTCGATCGCGAGCACCTCCTCTCCCAGAGCCAGGTTGAGGCGAAAGGTGTCGGTCACCCGCCGGTAGTAGCGGAGGGCCTCCCCCTGGGTGGGCTTCTCGTAGGGGGTGACGAAAGGCAAGCCGCCAATCTCCAGCAGCTCCGGGGTGGTGAAGAAGGTCATGTGGCGGGGGAAATGGAAGATGGAGTTCACGAGCACGCCCTTCTCCACGACCTCGTAGTCGAGGCCAGCCTGAAGGGCGGCAATGGCGGTGGCCAGTCCCGCCGGCCCCGCCCCCACCACGAGCAGTTCACGGGGCGCCTCCGCCATGCCCCATCTTACGCGGACGCGGCCGCATCGACGAGGCGCGCCCGACGCGGTATAAGGTGGCGGGTGCCCGGGGCCCGCTCCCGGCCGGCATCACCGGGGGTAGGGCCCTCGGGCGGCAAGGCGGGGCTCCTCACGCGAGGGGCGAGACAATGACCGACAGGCCGCTCCACTCGGGCCGCGCCGAGGCCGGGATCCGACGCGGCTTCTCGGCCTTCCGCTGCTGGATCCGCGACGCCACCGCCACGTTCCGCACTGCCGGCTTCAAGGGAATCCTGAGCACCTACGGCATCCGGCTGCTCGTCGCTTTCGTCCTGTTCTATCTGGTCCGTGACGTGACGCTCTACATCGTCCTGCCCTACCTGGCTGCGCGGGGCCTGCTTTCGCTCTGGAAGTAGGCACCACCACCGATTGGTGCCCTCGGACGGCTTGACCACAAGGGCTTGCGTGGCTTTCTGTCAACAAGTCATTCAGAATCATAGGGTTGACGGTTCTGTTAGAATCGGGGTATGTCAGCTCGCTCCATCGGCACCGGCACTATTTCCTTCGGCATGGTCTCGATCCCGATCCGACTTTACTCGGCGGGCGAGTCCTCCGCCGCCATCTCCTTCAACCTGCTGCACGCCAAGTGCAAATCGAGGCTGAAGCAGCAGTACATCTGTCCCAAGGACAACGAGATCGTCCCCCGCGACCAGATGGTGAAGGGCTACGAGTTCTCGAAGGACCAGTACGTGACCTTCACGGAGGATGAGCTGAAGTCGATGGCCGAGGAGACGCAAAAGGCCATCGAGATCACCGAGTTCGTGCCCGCCTCGCAGGTGGACCCCATCTACTTCGACGGGGCCTACTACCTCGGGCCCGACAAGGGCGGGGAGAAGGCCTACAAGCTCCTCGCCGAGGCCATGAAACAGACCGGCCGCTCCGCGCTCGCGAAGTGGGCGGCCCGCGGCAAGCAATACCTGGTGCTCATCCGTCCCACGGCGGCCGGCCTGGTCATGCAGCAGCTCCTCTACGCGGACGAGGTGCGCTCCTTCGCCGAGGTGCCGGTGGGCGACGCCGAGGTCAAGGAGCCGGAGTTGAAGCTGGCCGTGCAGCTCGTGGAGCAGATCGCCTCCGACGAGTTCCATCCCGAGAACTACACGGACGAGGTGCGCAAGCGGTACCTGGAGGCCATCCAGCGCAAGGTGGAGGGGCAGGAGGTCACGACCGCCCCGGAGGCGCCGCGCGCCCAGATCATCGACCTCATGGAGGCCTTGAAGGCCAGCCTGGCCAACAAGGCCGCGGCCGCCGCCGCGGCCGGGGCCGCGGAGTCGGAGGCGGCCACCGGGACCGAGGGAGCTCGTCCCGCCAAGCGCTCGCTCAGGGCCCCCGAGGCCCGCCGCAGCGCGCGGGGGGACGGCAAGCCCAGGAAGGGCTAGGAGAGTCCCCCCGGGGCGGTTGGGCAGGAGGGTGTGCCCACCGCGGCATCCTTTCCCCCGGGTCGACCGCCGTCAGTCCCCGGAGCGCGCCGCCCTCTGTCCGTCTCTCTGCCCCCGAAACCGCGGCCTGCGGCAAGACATCCCGAGCCCGGAGCGTTCCCTTGCTTTCGAGCTCTGGTGGTGGCGGGACCCACTCTCCGTCGCGATCCTCGGTCGGGAGCCCGCGTCGGCAGGCCTCGATCTTGGCCTGACCCGGCGAAGGAAGAGGTGATCCGGAGCAAAGGCACCCGCCTACTGGCGCACGAGCAGGGCCAGGCGCGGGAAGGTGAACGTCCCCGCAACGTCGTCGATCACGTTGACCTGGCAGGTGTAGAGGCCGGGCTTGAGCGAGGCGGCGGGAACCGCGAGCTGGAGAACGGCCGCCTTGCGCTCCGGGGCGGTGAGGCGCTTCACCTCGACCAGCGGCGTCTCGTACCGGCGCATGTTGCCGCGGAAGAAGGCGATGTTCGTGAGCACCCGCACATCGCCGCCCGGGTCGCGGGCCGGATCGTAGACCTCGTAGTAGAAATAGAGTGGCTGGGTGGTCGAGACGACGTGGGTCACGCTCGGCACGAGTTCCGAGCCGTCGCGAGCCAGGGGGCTCGGGGGGTCCGCGCGGACGGCCGGCGCCAGCTGGGTGCCAAAGACGACGGAGCTGACCTTTACCGGACTCCGGCGGAGGTCGGGAACCGTGAGGTCGGTCTCGAACGAACCGAACGCACCGCCTGCGTTCTCGCGCACCACAACCTTCAGGCGGTAGGTCCCGGGGGGAAGCGTGAAACCCGTGCGGTATTGCACGCTCTTCTTCTTCACGTCGGAGCCGCTCACATTCAGGGTGTCGCGGATACGTGCCACCGCACGCTTCGCCTCGTCGCGCACGACCCCGACGAGGTCCAGGGACGTCCGCTCCTGGTCTCCCGAGCGCGCCAGAGGCAGCGCCGATCCCGGGACCGCGATCGACAGCGGCACGTAGAAGCGGTTCTCGCCGGTGCGGAAGTGGGCCGACTGAACCCAGACCGGGAAGTCCCTCGCCGACAGGTCCGTGAGGAGCTGATCCTGGAGCTGGAGCTCCCGGTCCTGGCGTCCGGCATGGCGGAAATCGCGGTCCGCGTAGTAGCCCGAGCGGTGCTCCACGCGGAGGTCCGGCCGGCTCACCGTGACCCTCACCCGGCGGAACTTGCCGTCCTTCGCGATGTTCGCGCTGGTGTAGCCAAGCACGTAGTACACGGAACTGTCCTGCACCACGCGCTCGTAGGCGCCGGCAAAATCATTTGTGTCGAAAAAGGTGCGTCCGCCGGTGTCGCTAGCCAGCGAGGCGAGCGTGTCCTGGGAGGCGAGTTGCTGGTCGAACTGCCGCGTCAGGGCGCGCCCCGCGTACACGTCGGTACCGCTCGCACTGGCCTGCCGCGCGTCACCGCCCGGCACCACCGCCTCCAGGCCTCGGGAGTCCACGGGATATACGGACAGGTTTGCCTTCACCGCGCGATCGATCGCGGCGCGGAGCTCGACCTGGTTGTCGGCGCCGGCCCCGGCAACGCCGCTGCTAAAGTAGATGACCGACTTCTTCTGGGTCACCGGGGCCAGCGCCTTCGAAAGGTCTTCGATGGCGCGGAGCCTCCGATCGATGTTGAACAAGTCCAGCTCGCTCGTGTCGGGCGCGAACGCATCGGCGTCGGAGGCGGCGTCGCTGGTCGGGTCCGCGGCCGTGTCGGCGGCATCGCTCGTCCCGCTCGCCCGATCGAGGGCACGCTTCAACGCACTCCGGTCGCTGGTGAAGTCCTGGAGAACCTGCAAACCCGATGCGATCGAGGCCACGGCGACCATGTCGGACGCTGTCATCCGCGTGTCCACGTAGGTCCGCGCCGAGGCCACCGACCGTTCGAGCTG
>Ga0210410_10003789_pt1 | contig 13368 bp, 10 predicted proteins | sample IncBWC4MmetaG_FD_161058 | JGI IMG/M metagenome (GOLD analysis project Ga0210410, IMG submission 161058) | Forest soil microbial communities from Barre Woods Harvard Forest LTER site, Petersham, Massachusetts, United States - Inc-BW-C-4-M | ecosystem: Environmental > Terrestrial > Soil >... | reverse complement strand
CGATCGTGCAGATATTTGGTGGTCGACCTCTACGATCCTTACCTATTCGAGCACCTTGCGCAAAAGGGCCGGAGTTTCGCGATCTGGCGCTACCTGCGACAGTGGCATCTGCTGAATCAGCAGCTACAGCGCGGCGACTTTTTCATTTGCGCGAACGAACGGCAATGGGACTTCTGGCTCGGCTGCCTGTGCGCACTGGGGCGGCTTACTCCCGAGGAACACGAGCACGATCCCAGCTTCAGAAGGCTGCTTTCGGTTGTACCCTTTGGCATCGAGCCGCAGCCTCCTCGACATGAGCGGCCCGTGGTGAAGGGAGTCATGCAGGGGATTGCAAAAGACGATATTCTGCTAGTGTGGGCAGGCGGGATCTGGCAGTGGTTCGATCCTTTGACGATTATCAAGGCCATGGGCCAGACCAAAGATCGCGCCAATATCAAATTATTGTTTCTCGGCACGCGGCACCCGAATCCGGACATTCCCGAAATGCCCATTCTTGCCCATTCGCGCAGGCTGGCAGAAGAACTTGGCCTGTTGGGACGCAGCGTATTTTTCAGGGAGGGCTGGGTGCCGTTTGACGAGCGGCAGAATTTTCTGTTGGAGGCCGATATCGGCGTATCGGCACACACGAACACCATCGAGACGCGCCTGGCGTTTCGCACGCGGGTTCTTGACTACATTTGGACGGGGCTTCCGATGATTCTGACTGAGGGCGACTACTTTGCGGATTTAGTGGCGCGGGAGGACGTCGGGAAAACGGTTGCACCGGGAGATACAAAGGGCTGGACGCGGGCAATCCTTTCGCTTGCTGCGAGCCACGCGGAACGTCAGGCGATGAAGTCCCGCCTGTCGGCTTTGAGCGAACGATTTCACTGGGAGAAGGTATGCGAGCCGCTCGCCGATTATTGCCGCGATCCTTATCATACGCGAGGACTTTCCGCTTTCCAGATTGGCTTTTCTCGTTTGCTGACTCCAGCGTACCGGCGTCTGCTGCATCTGCGAGGAAGGGGACCGACATTGCCTGTCTCGTCCGAGAAGGATTCAACGAAGGCCAAATTCATGGATAATGGATATCGCCACGGTGAGAGTGAAGCGGGCGAACGATAGGGCCGCTAAATCGAAGGTTAAGGCGATCGAATGCTGCAACTGGTACGGGAAGCTTGGAAGAACAGAGAATTGATCTGGGCGCTGGCCGTCAAGGACCTGCGAGTTCGGTATAAGCGCTCCGCGCTCGGTTTTTTGTGGGCCTTGCTCAATCCTCTACTCATGATGGTGATTTTAACGATGGTATTTTCCACCCTCATGAGAGTGCCTGTGCACGACTATCCGATTTTTCTGATCAGCACTCTGTTGCCGTGGACGTTCTTTTCTCAATCCTTGGCATATTCCGCCGAGTCAATTGTGAGCAATGGCGAGCTTCTGAAAAAAGTGTATGTTGCGAAGTCTGTTTTCCCGATCGCTGCAGTGGTCTCAAATCTAATCAACTTCTTTTTATCGATGATTCCGCTGGTTTTACTACTCGTGGTCTTTCGATTTCCGTTTTACTGGACCTGGCTCTATCTGCTGATACCGCTCGTCAGTCTGATCCTGTTTACAATGGGATGCAGCTTTTTCTTTTCCATGGTCAATGTTTTCTTCCGGGATATGTCCCATATCCTCCAAGTTGTTCTGCAGGCCTGGTTTTATTTTTGTCCGATCATCTACTCCCTGGATTTTGTTCCGGCGCGATACCAGATGCTATTTCGTCTCAATCCGTTGCTCTATCCACTGAACGGATTTCGATTGGCGATTTATTACGGCCTGCTGCCGACAGCACAATCCATGGCTGCATCTCTGGCGTGCGGGATCGTTGCTCTGGTGATCGGCTACGGATTATTCCGGCGCTCTCAGGACACGTTGGTTTTTTATGTCTAAGGTAGGAGCAATTTCGGATTCGGAACGCATTTGCTTTCAGAGTGTGGTGCAACGCTTTCGTCTGATTCAAGAGCGGCCCGACACGTTGCGTGAAGCATTTGCACATCTCTTCCGTAACCGAGTCAGCTACCATGATTTCGAAGCTCTGAAGGGCGTTTCGTTCGTAATCCGCCAAGGCGAGACCGTCGCGATCGTTGGCCGGAACGGGTCCGGCAAGAGTACGATTTTAAAAATTATCGCGGGAGTGTATCGTCCGACGTCGGGGGGTGTGAAAGTTTCCGGTAAAGTGTCAGCGCTGATCGAGCTTGGGGCAGGTTTCCACCCGGACTTGACGGGACGGGAGAATATCATTCTGAACGGACTGCTGTTGGGTTTGTCTCGACAGGAGATTCGATCGCGGGAACAACAGATTCTAGATTTTGCCGAATTGGGCGATTTCATTGACTCTCCGGTAAAACAATATTCGAGCGGGATGTACGCCCGGCTGGGTTTTGCGGTAGCCACGGAGGTCGATCCAGATATCCTGCTGATCGACGAAATTCTAGCCGTGGGTGACGCACCGTTTCAGGAAAAGTGCCTGGCAAGGATCGATGATTTTCGCCAGCACGGGAAGACCATCGTTTATGTGTCGCATTCACTCGCTTCTGTGCGCAGACTCTGCGAAAGAGCCCTGCTGATTCACGACGGGGTTTTATGTGCAGATGGAAGTACAGATCAAGTTTTGACGGCTTATGACGACGTTCTGCAGCAAGCGGTCAACGCATGAAGTGTGGTGCGAGTTAATCGGCACGATTCGGAAGTACACTAGGCGGACTTAAAAACGCCGCACGGGACATCAGACATTGCCGGAACAAGACAAGACGACGCCTGAGGTTTGTGGCGAGTCATCAAAGAACGAAGCGTACAAACGCAGATATACCGAAGAACGTTCCAGCAGTCTCAACGCGCCGCAGGATGACCCAAACGAATTAGTTGTGAGCCAAACGCGGCTGATCTCCCGCCTAGAAGATGAACTCGAAGCCGCGAACAGCCGCGGTGAAGAGGCATTACGGAGGCTGGATCTGCTCGAGGGGGAAAAACTGGAAATCGAAGCTGCGCTGAATAGCGTGCTTCGATCGACTGGCTGGAGATTCCTGAAGAAATTTCGGAAGCTCAAGAGCCGTTTCCTGTCTCCAGGAACTTATCGGCGCGAATTATATGATTGGGCGATGTTCCGATTCGCAACGTCGATACCGCCTAGTTTGAGTCGGCCTGCGGAGAGTTCTCAACGTCAGGAGAGTCTCCCGCATACTTTCGGTGGCGTGGAACGGTCTGCGTTGCGTCCGCTCTTTGAACAGTTACAAGACGCTGAATTACCGTCCTGCTCAATCATCATTCCGGTTCGCGACCGTTCGATTTTCACGAAAGCCTGCCTACTAGCCATAGAGAAGTCCATCCGCGCGGACAGACTCCCATACGAAGTGATTGTTGTAGACAACGGCTCAAACGACGATACGCCCGTTCTTCTGAAAGCATGGTCGCAGTCGCGCACGAACGCTCGTACCCTGCGACTACCGGAGAACTCCGGTTTTGCTCGCGCCTGTAACGAAGGAGCGCGCATGGCGCGCGGGCGATATGTTGTGCTGCTAAACAACGACACTTTGCCCACGCCTGGTTGGCTCGAGAAAATGATGGAACTGGCCGTTGGTACCGCTCAGGTCGGGATCGTAGGTAGTAAACTTCTTTTCCCGAACGGTCGTATTCAACATATCGGCGTAGCCTTTGATGAAGCGAAAAATCCTGGTCACATTTATCGAGGATTTCCTCCCGATATTCGGCCGGCCAAACTCTCGCGTGAGTATCAAGCAGTCACTGCGGCTTGCCTTTTGATCGAGCGGAATCTGTATTGGTCGGTTGGGGGGCTAGAAGAGGCGTATCACAACTCGTATGAAGACATCGACTTTTGCCTGAAGGTGCGCGCACGGGGTTACCGCGTACTTCTATGCGGTGATGCTACTGTTTATCACTTCGAGAGCATTAGTGATGATCGACGCGCCCACGATTTCCGTAATAGGGCGTTGCTCAAGAACCGATGGGCACACACCATCGTGCCTGACCTGAAGGGCTGGTACGCGCGAGATGGAGTGAACGAAAATTCAACCCAATTCGAATCACATGAGAGCTACCGTCCTGAGCAGGAATATTGGCTCAAAGATCTCTGGCGACAGGTTTACTCCCGGCCCTTTCCCGAGGAGGATCTCAGCACAGCCTCAGGAACGTCACCAGATCATTGAGTGAATTTCAGCCTGACTTCAGCTTTTGGCTGTTAGCTTAAGCGAAAGTTCCTCTATGCAAACTGAAATTAATGTACGGGCATCACGCGACGCACAAATTGAGTCGCGGGAACCAACGATTTCTATCGTTATGCCCTGCCATAACCATGGCGAATACGTCGGCCAAGCTGTTGGATCCGTGTTGGAGCAAACCTACCAAAACTTCGAGATCATCATCGTGGATGATGGCTCCAACGACGAGAATACCCGTCGAAACCTCAATAGTTATGATCGTTCAAACATAAAGTTAATCCAAACTACACACCAGGGATTAGCGAGTGCCAGGAACACTGCCATTGAAGCAGCGCGAGGCAAGTACATTTTGCCATTAGATGCGGACGATAAAATTGGTGAAACATACCTGGAAAAGGCCTTGGATATTCTGGAAAGGAATGAGAATGTCGGAATCGTGTATTCAAAGGCGGAGTTCTTCGGAGAGGCCTTTGGAGAGTGGAAGCTACCGCCTTATCACTTTCCTGGAATTCTGCTCGGGAACGTCATATTTTGTAGCGCCCTTTTTCGAAAACGTGACTGGGCGGCAGTAAATGGCTATAACCGGAACATGATCTACGGTTGGGAAGACTATGATTTCTGGCTATCGCTTATTGAACTGGGGCGTGAAGTCGTTTGCATACCTGAACCCCTTTTTTTATATAGAAAGCGCTCCAATTCTATGGTCACGACTATGAGTCGCGACCACATGCTTTATTCGTATACTCAATTGTTCAAGAACCATCCGCAGTTATACACCGACAACATAGGTTTCTTGCTTCTAAATTCTGCTGAGAGGGTCGATCAGTTCCAGAGAACAATCGAATCTTCATGGTCATGGCGGTTGACAAAGCCCTTGAGAAGCACTAATCAGATAATTCGCAACATTCGCCAGCGACTTAAACGAGCGCGAGTGGGATTAAGCCAGGATTTAGGAACTGGGTAACGTAGAAGTTTTCTGTCGGACCTCCCGGAACATCCAATTGGGGATAGGATCCGCGCCGCTGTGTCAAGAGAACAGGAGACCGTACTAACAGTGCTCGGCCACTGCACAGCTTCAAATACGGTTCATGCTTTCTGACAAAGGACTGCATATTGGCCACCCAGCGGGAGGGCGGACAATTTGGCCTCAGCGGCAGCCAAAGTGGAGTAAAGGCGCTCGGGAAAATAAAGAAAATATCGCGTCGCTAGAATCTCCATTCCCGCAGCGCGCGCAAGACGCCTAATTTTTCCAGCAGTCAGTAGATGTGCGTAACGGTCGATCGGACTTCGGCGCACGATAAGGCGTGTCACTGGGTTGAGTGGGTTATGTTCAATCACACAGAGCATTCCTTTTGGTCTCAGCACGCGCGAAATGTCCGCGGTCAGGGCAAATAAGTCAGCGGTATCCACGTGGTGATACACACATGCGGCGGTAACCAAATCAAAGCTTCCATCGTGAAACGGAATCTCCCGCGGTGAGAGTTGCACCCGTATGTTTAGATGCTCGCATCTCTGCAGCATAGCAGCAGATACATCGCAACCCGCGACCTCGCTAAAGTACTGCCTTCCAATCTGTAACAACGTGCCCTCTCCACAGCCCACATCGAGCCAGATAGCCGATTGTGTCGGCTTGGAGTATTGCTCATACAACTCCCTGAGGAGCGTGAGTTTTCTTTCAAAAAAAAACCTTGAACCAGCAAAGTTGTCCCGAAGGGGATCCCGCAAAAGTTTTCCATACCCTGCTGCAGCGTATCCGTCAAATTCGGCAGGCATGTACTTGGTCCTGGGATTTACTGATCTGTGGGCTGCTGCTTGAAATGCTGCAAAGAGCCCTCTCTGACGGCATCCAACAACACGACAGGGTACTTACTCGGAACTTTTTGATGACAGCCACAGATTCCGGTCGGTCCAGCATAGATTATGGAGTGCCAGCCGATATTGTTCGGGGTCTCGTTTGAATCCAATTCCACGTATTGAGGAGTCCCTCCTCCAACGCCGTTGTCGCTTCCCAGCCTAGATACTGCTGAGCCAACGTTGAATCAAGGATGTTCACACCGACATCAATTTGACGAGCCTTTTCCTTGCAAATTCGGGCGCGGCATCCAGTGACTCGCTCCATCATCTCGATCAATGCCAGGAGCGACGTGCCGACACCGGTGCCGATATTAAAGACCCTAAATGACAGCTCCTCTTTAAGTGCCACCCTAAATGCTCGCGCGACGTCGCTGACATAGACGTAATCTCGCGTGACCGAACCGTCTCCCCACAATACAATGGGTTCTTTTCGCCTCAGTCGTTCGAGAAAAGCCCCAACGACACCCTGTTCCCCTCCAATCGGCAACCGTGGGCCGTAGCAGTTGCTTACCCTTAGAACGTTGTAGTCCAGACCGTGCTGAAAACGGAAGAGCTCCAAGTACTTCTCAATTGTTAGTTTAACGATCCCATAGGAAGATAGCGGTTCGGTCGAGTGAATCTCCGTAATCGGCCGATTTTCTGTCCTCCCATACACTGTGCCTCCAGAAGAGCAGAAGACAATCCGTCGTACGTTCTCCCGAGCGCAAATTTCCAGTAGCCTCAAAGTGGGAATCAGATTCGTGTCGGTGTCGGACACCACATCCCGATTTGAGATCGCGGGTACCGTCGTTGCAATTAAGTGGTAGACGTAGTCGCAGCCCCTAATTGCATTGGCCAACCTTTGGGTATCCCGGTAATCGCCCTCGAGCAACTCCACGCGCGCCGCGACCGCGATCAATCGGCTTGAGCAGCCGGCCGAACGGCTCAATATTCGCACTTCAAAGTCTTCCGCAACTAGAAGTTCCGCGAGATGCGACCCAATAAAACCCGAACCGCCTAGAATGAGACAACGGCCAAGACTCATGAATGTTCTTTCTCTTCTTGGTGGAAAACGCTACTTGAGATACGATCCCTTGACCCAGTAGGAAGTTCCTCGAACGGTGGTGGGGTTATTGAAGAGACGACGTAACATGGGCGCTCCATCATTCGAAAGTGCATCCTGGCGAGATACTCTCCGAAAATGCCTAAAGCAAACAGCTGGGCACCCGAAAAGATAATTACGATCGACGCGAGAAATGTGAATCCCGGCACGTCCACCCCGTGTAAGAGGTAACGACCGAGTACGTAAGCAAGGATCAACATTCCGAAAATTGTGAAACCGAAGCCACTCAGCGTGGCAAGTTGTAGTGGAAGGACACTGAATCCAGTCATCATGTTGAGCGCGTGGGTCACTAACCTCCGAAAAGTATATTGCGACCTTCCCGCACGCCTGGGGTCATACCGCACGGGAATGGAAGCGAATCGATCTGTTCCCCACGTCAATAGCACATCGACGGAAACAAAGGAGCTTTGAAAGGTGGCAAAACCATCGCGCAAGCTTGTGCGAAATGCCCTATATGGGCTAACCTTCGTCGCTGTTTCAGCGCCGAGGGCGCTTTGCAGTGCTAATTTCGTTAACCACGCGGCCGTGTTGCGCCAAAAGCCGTGTTGTCCTTCTTCGGGTGCTCCATATACCACGTCATAGCCTTCGCGCAGCTTCTCGAGCAGGCGGGGAATGTCCTCTGGCGGGTGCTGTAAATCGTCATCCATGATTATCGTGAATTCGTACTTTACACTTCTGATACCGCAGATCAGTGCGTTATGTTGACCATAATTTCGCATTAAGTTAATGCCGCGAACCCATTTGTACCGAACAGCGAGCCGGGTGATTACATCCCAACTGCCATCCCCGCTCCCATCATTGACTAATACAAGCTCGTACTGATCGGCCGTTTGACTTAGTATGGGCGCTAAGCGGCTACTGAGCTCGGGGAGGACCGTTTGACTGTTGTAAACAGGAATCACAACGGAGATGTTCGGTCTTGTGAACTCCTGTCCAGCGACAATGCTATTCGGATCAGCCATCGCGCTTCGGGCCTTTTCCAACAAAGGAATGCCGCCCGGTTTCAGTGTGCGATCGTAAGAGGGTGTCTACTCCGATGAAGCAGGCCGAGTCGGCGTTCGAGTGAAGAACCATAGCACATGACTCACCTTCTATCAATTGACTCTATGCTGGAACAGTTGGGAAACTGGGAATTTAGAGACCGAACCGCTAAGTGGCCAGAAGTGTCCAGGCTGAAGGGCGCGCCATTCGCTCCCGAGAGAGCACTGAACTAAAGTCAAAATGAAGATGCCAAGGTCGCTTTCCGTGACAAGCGCTTTCCGTCATCGTTTCTTGACGCCTGGTCCGATTCTGTTCTGGGCTGTGACAGCGGCTACTGGGCTCTTGCTTTTGACGCTGGGCTTCTTCTTGCACCGCGGCGTAATGGGTCTGTACATGGATGATTATTCGATCAGAGCGTGGGCATTTGATTTCGTTAAGAGCAAGTGGAACCTCACGCTCATCCCCTTTTACTTCTTCTGGACATGGCGACCTCTAACATACCTCCTGGTACCTAACCTGGCTAACGCCATACCCCAACACGCATTTTGGGTGCGAGTTGGGATCGTCGTTATCCATTTCTTGAATGTTTGCCTTCTAGGACGACTTGGTCAAAGGTTGAGCGGTTCACTTTTAGTTGGCATCATTTGCGGTGGCTATTTCATATTTCCGGTCTTTGCAAATGAGGGGCTACTCTGGTTTACGGCCGCGATTCAGGATACGTTCTCCTTATTATTTCTTCTTGTCGGTTTTCACCTGTTTTTAAGTTGCCGCTCATTCGCAGATTTACCTCTCCTGCTTTGTGGGGTTTTAAGCTGGCTACTAATGGTCACGTTTTATGAATCGGGATTGTTTACAATTTTGCTTCTTCCCGTCCTGTTTGGCGTTACTCAAAATGACGTTCGTAGAACTAACCATAAGTTGTGGGTATCGGCTCTGGCCGCATCATCCGTTCCCATATCCGTCTACTTGTGGTTTGGAGTACGAAGGTCATCATTCGTTATAGCGCGCGGCGGGGCCACGCTGGATTTGCGCTTCATCCTGTCACACAAAGTGCCGGACGTTGCCAGAGGTTTTTGGCGGCTACTTACAGGCTGGGGTTTATTTGGTCCCTTGCACGAAGCGTTTATATTCGGCTGGCGCGAGTGGAGATCTGCTCCCGGGGGACCAGCATTAATGGCCGCTTCGCTCGTCGGAATTTGCCTTGTTACATTGCTCTTTCCGACTGACCGGGATGAGGATTCCCCTTTTTCACGTCTACTCAAGCTAATTCTAATTGGTGTTGGATGGATGGTATTGGGGCTAGTTCCCATTGTGCTCGTTAGATCCCAGGTTGTTGATATACGCACTTTGTATGTTCCCTCAGCCGGCTTCGCTTTGAGTGCCGCAGCATTCTCGGCTTTGGGAGCTAATCTTGGTACACGAAATGGATTTTTAGTACGGGCAACGCTAAGCGTCACAGGCGCCGTGGTATTTCTGACCAGCTTAACGATGGCCGGACTGGTCGGTACATATCAATTGCGGTGGAAACTTGACGAGAAACAGGTGGCCGCAATGCGTCCGGTACTCGCTTCTCTTCCCCCCCCACAACCGTTGTGGTTGTTACCGGTGGCGTTAGACGAGCATACGGTGAGCAACGAGTGGGGTCGAGCTAAGGTATTAGATGCATACCTCTTCGGCGTTTTTGAGCATTCGTGGTCCGCCACAGATGCAATTCGCTTGAAATTCGGTGACCGGGAGATCCATCCAGTAACCTCGCACCATTTCGACAGACTGCACGTTACGGCGGTGCGGAGCTCCGGCGAGGGCTACATTACCGAGATTGTCTTTCAAGGAGAAGCTATTCCAATCGAACACCTCGTGGCGTTCACGTACCGACAAGGCGAGTTGATCCTCCTCGATCCCATAGAAATCAACGATCCGGATCGGAATCTTTCGGCAGTCATTGATTTACCGCTCATCCCTCAACTCGCCGGGACAGGCCTTAAGATCGAAAAGGTACAGTTTCAACTCGAGCACCAAGATTGATGGTCCCAAGTTCTGCGAATTCGTTTTGACATTAAACGATTGCTAGTGATGCTTTGAGTTTGTACATGGATGATTATTCGGTGAGAGCCTGGGCTTTTGATTTCGGTAGAGGCAAATGGAATCTCGCGCTCACGCCTTCCGACTCGCGTTGGGTGTCGCTGGGCCTGCCGCTTGCTCGACGAAGGGTACTGGAGTTGGGTGCCGGTATCGGCGATCACACGACCTTCTTTCTAGATCGCGATTGTGAAGTTTGCGTCAGCGATGGTCATGCCGAGAACGTCGACTTTCTGCGTCAGCGTTATCATTGGATGCGCGTCAAAATCATCGAGCTAGAGCAGCCACTAAGATTTAATGATCCTTTGAAATCGTTTACTGCTATGGTCTCCTTTACCATAACCGATTCCCCAGCAACGTTTAGGCACGTCGCTGATGGCCGTGCTGGAGACGGCGGGGTAAACGAGCATTTCGCTTGGACTGAGCCGAGCTACAGTGGCCACCTGTAGCCCGGTTGGACGTTTTCCAATATTCTCGCCCCCAGTTTCCAGACGTATAAGTGTTTGGCTGGAAACTTCAGCACCCAATAACCGGGTAATTCCATAGAGAGAGTTGTACCGTCCCACGCCCAGGTGTACGAATCGCCGACAGGGAATAGCGATGTCAGGCCCTGGTAGGGACGGCGGTTTTCAGAAAGAGGCTTTCGGCTGAAGACGGCTGGGGTAATTTCCCAAGACGCGCCGAAAACGACGATATGCTTATATTGAAACGGCCCGACGTACAGAATCGAGGAGTCAAGCGGGCAACGGCGGATCTCTTCGACCGGTGCTGCCGCGATTATGGCGCGTTCCTGTTTCCACACAGTGGCCCAGTCATCAACTTGACGGTGCTGTGCGAAGGTTAGTAGTGCGATCAGGCACAGAACTGAGAACAGCAGGCCGGCTCTGAGCATCCAAAAACCTGGGACTATGATGCAAAACAAGAGGGCAAAAATCCCGATTGTGAACGACCATGACGCGGAAAAAAGAGTACGAGACTCTATCCCGAAGGGAGCAAACCCGTAGCCGGCTATTGCATATGTGAAAGTCGCGATTAGCAACGTGGCAAAGCTTAGTCCCAGCAAAGCTAGAATACGTGAACAGAGCGGCCGGTGCGACACTTTCCCTAGGCCATGGAGAAGTAGAATCACGCCAGAACTGGCCAAGCCGATCAGCAGCCCGCGCCAGAGCGCCTGATTGCCGACGCTTGTTTCGAGAGTTTCTGGTAAATGGCGAAGATTGGACACAAACACAATCGTCCACTGCGACGAAAACGCCTTCGTAGGAGCACCAGCTCGCGCGGCATATCGATTGAAGGCTATTGGAATCGCCTGCGCACAAGAGGCAATTGCAAGCAGAGCGGCGGTATCACGTCTGGTTTTGGTCGGACCTAGCTGGCACAGTGCATAAAATAGGATCAGGGGGAAAGCCTGGAAATAAAATGCCTCATACGTCAGATAGGACCCCGCCAATAAAGCCGCGAACCGAATCATAAGACTGGAAGTACACTGTTCGTGCGTTAAGAGCAATCGAGCGGCTTCGGTGAACAGAATTTGGGCCACGAGTGTTTGCGCCATCGTGGGCCACGCGGTCACACCCAACATCCAGGGCATGGCCATCCAGGAGATTACTGCCAGGTCAGCAACCAGATTTCGATACATTGAGCTGCTTGGCATAAGGCGAGTGAGCCAGGACCGTAGTGAGAGAGCCGCAGTCAACACGAGGAGTCCGGAGAGAAGCTGCAGCCCGAAGGCGGAGGATCCGAAAACAGAACTCGCAAGGAAAGCGGTGAATCCTAGCAGCGGTCGCGGACCGTAATTCGTGTTATATCCGACGAAGTACCGAAGTCGATCAAGCGAAAATGGAGTCGTTGAGCGAAGTGGCTCTACGAGAGTCCACCAGTCATCGGAATACAATCCGAGATGAAATGGGCGCCGCGCAAACAGAGCTGCCCATGCTGAGATGACAAGCAGCGGCACCGTTGCATTCCAGGAGAGCGCCCGGCGCGCAAAGGCATTGTACCGCTCAGATCCGACCGAGAACTCTTGGAACGGTGCGGCGCTGCGGGTTATCGGTGATTTTTGCAGGCGATTCCGATCGGCCCCCGGGTAGTGTGAGGGCTGGAGGCAGTAGACCGATCTGCCATCGAGATCACATCCTACACCGAGCGATGGCAGCTTGAGAACAGCCACAGGGGCCCTGGAGCTTTCTGCCGGGAATTTCCGATTTGCTTCACTATCTGGCGCATCCTACACTCTCCTGTCCGAAAACTCAGTCGCCCGCCCGTTTTCACGAACAGCTCGCAGCAAACACGCTGAGATTACTTTATGAGAATCACCAAGGGCCCGAGGCGCCGGCTCGCGTGTTAAGCTCTATGGCAATGAAAAAAGTGAGGCGAACAGCTTATCTATTTTGGAAACGATCGATCTACTTGCGAATTTGGGTTACAAACTTCGATACTCCTATAATCCGAAGAGTCGAATCGGCGACCACGTCTGCTACATCTCGGATTTAACGAAGATTCACACACACTTTCCGCGGTGGCGCCAGGAATATGACATCGGCAGGATAGTGAACGAGATTGTTCTCCCCTACGATGCTCGGGTAGCCGCCGAAGCTCCTAGTAGCTAAGTTTCAGTTTGAGCAATCCGTAGAAGCACATTTTCAGCATGATCAGTCCATTTTGAAAGACTTTGGTCATCTTCGTGGCACCGTATATTCTCTCCTGATAGTGGACCGGTTGATCGACCACGCGAAGATTCAATTTGCCAGCTGCGAACAGCAGTTCGTAGTCGCCCCAACGATCCGTAGTGCCCCAACCTCCGATCATCGGTCGAATTCGCTCCCAATCCGTCCTCCACAATACCTTGGTGCCGCAGAGAGTATCCTTAATCCTTTGCCCAAGTAGGTATGAAAATGCGACACTGAATAACCTGTTCCCGATCATGTTTGCTGTTTTCATCGCAGCCTTCGGGACGGGATAAACCAAACGCGATCCATTCACGAATTCTGCGCCGCCTCTGGTGATCGCATGGATGAAATAGGGAAGTTCCTCGGGCATTACAGTCAAGTCAGCATCAAGGACAAGCAGAATATCTCCCGTTGCGGCATCGAAGCCCGTCCAGACGTTCTTTGATTTGCATACGCCTGGCCCGTCCAGGAGACGGATAGGGCGCTG
>Ga0210410_10003787_pt1 | contig 13371 bp, 10 predicted proteins | sample IncBWC4MmetaG_FD_161058 | JGI IMG/M metagenome (GOLD analysis project Ga0210410, IMG submission 161058) | Forest soil microbial communities from Barre Woods Harvard Forest LTER site, Petersham, Massachusetts, United States - Inc-BW-C-4-M | ecosystem: Environmental > Terrestrial > Soil >... | reverse complement strand
GCAATACGCGCAACTCCCGCTGCTCCCGCCTCGCGCAGCTCTTTCCTGTCGGAATTTCCCCCGCTCGCCTGCAGTTCCATCGCTCCACTCCGCGCGTTCAGCGACCACACTCCGGCAAAAGTCACGTCAAGATAACGCACGAAACTCGCCACGCACAAACTCAGCCCCTCGCGCAAGGTCCGTCCCCCGGTCAGCGCCGTGCCTATTTCCCCGGCAAACGCTTCCAGCAGCGCGCGCCGCGCCAATTCCAGGTCCGCGCAACGCCGCTCGCTCACCACCGCTCCCAGGCACAATCCCGTCAACCCCAGCGCCAGCAGCGCCAGTTGCAGTCGCGGCATGGCCCCCCGGTGCGCTTGCGTCGCCCAAGCTGCGAATAACATCCCCATATTTATGCCAAAGGTTGTCAGCGCGGCCCCCGGCAGCCCATAACGCACCGCCGTCCAAATAACCGGAATGAACAGCAGGTACAACGGCTGATACGGAATCGCGGGAGCAAACCCGAAAAGCAGCCAGATCGCAGCTATAACCGACGCCATCTGCGCTCCCGGCTCGAGAATTGTCCGGACTGCAATCACTCGCCGTTTCTTCGGCCGCTTAAGACTTTCTGTCCCAGGATTTATCCAGGCATTCAGCCGCGGCATGACGTGCAAAAGCAGAAACGGGGTGAAAGTTACGATCGCAATCGCGTCGCTCGCCCACCAGTCAACCGCAATCCCCAATGCCTCCGGCCTCTTCACCAGGCCATCTCCCAAAAGCGTCAGCATCCCGGTGATCGCGGTGAAGATCGCCGCCGTCAGTAACACCGCCACAAACCGCCCCACGTCCCGCAGCGTCCCAAGTTGCGGATCGATCCGCCAGCGCCCCCGCAGCAGGCTCGCCCCTCCCATGTACACGACGTAAAGCAGAATCGCTCCCGGCAATCCGCACCACGACACGATCGGCCGGTGGTAGTTCACGATCGCCGCCGCCAGGCTGGCTACAAATATCAAAGGGTAGTATCGCTTCCCACCCCACAACATCAGGGCCAGCGACAACCCCACCGGCAGGTAACAAGGCGGCGCTCCCTCCCAGCCCTGTGACGCGGTCGACGATCCGTCGGTAAGCAGGAATGCCGCTATAAAAATCCCAGCAAGCAATAATTGTTTGAATAGGGGTGCTCGATGATTAGGCTTTGATTCGGTGGCACTTTCTTTGGGCCCTGCCGCTCCCAACTGTTGAATCGAAGTCCAGGGTGGACAATGATCCGTCTCGGTATCGTTGACCTTCTTGAGGTTCACGCTCATCGCTGCACGCTTTTTCTTCTGCTCCCGAGGCCGGCACACTCAGGCAATTGCCCCAAGCCGGGTCGGACACGCTTCGAACGCTCTCCGAAGATGGCACTCCCCCGCTCTATCGGCCACGGACACACCCCGCTTTACGCTCGCGGTGTCCGCAAGAAAGCTCGTGCAATTCCCTCTCCATCAACGCAAATTCGCCCCAAGAATCTCCTCACAATTCAATCTGTCCATGGTCCGCTGTTCCAAATTGGAATCTCCTCTCTCCCGTTCCCAGGGTTCTCCTCTTCCCCACTCCTCTGCTAGACTTATCCCCGTTCCGCGCTCAACTTTCGCTTCTGGAGATTTCCCAATGAACTCGTTCGCTCCCTTCACCCGCAGGCAATTTCTCTCCAACGCATCTCAATTCGGCGCACTCTGCTCTCTGGCCGGAGTTATTCCCTTTCCCGCCCTCGCATCTTCCCTCGCGCCTTCGCTTTTGGACGACCCGCGCGTCTCCCAAACGCCCGTGGCCGACGCAGGCTTCGCCTCCGTCCGCAAAATCGGTGATGGTCTCTACGCCACCATCTCGGACACTTCCAAGGGCTTCGTCACCATCTGCAACGGCGGCTTCCTCGTCGGCAAAGAAAGCAGCCTGCTCCTCGAGGCCTATGGCTCCGCCCCCGGCGCCGCGTTCCAGATGGACACCTATCGCAAAGTCACCAAGGTCCCTGCCTCCAACGCGCTCCTCACCCACTATCACTTCGATCATTCGATGGGCAGCTCCTTTTACGGCGCCAACAGCATTCAACTCTGGGGACACGCCGCCATTCCGAAACGCATCACGGAATCCTACATCGCCATGCAGGGCGCCGACCGCGCCGCCTTCCTCGCTCCCGCGGAAAAACGCGTCAAGGACGCCAAGAACGATATCGCCCGGCAGCACGCCCAGGGCGATCTCGGCGCAATCAGCAACGTCTTTGACATGGCCAACAAAACTCCCCTCGCCTTTCCCAATCGCCCTCTCGATCCCGCGAAACTCCCGATGAATCTCGACCTCGGCCACTTCCCCATCGTCATCGAACACTATCCCGGCCATTCCGGCACCGACCTCATCGTTCGCGTTCCCGAACAAAAAGTCGTCTACGCCGGCGACCTCGTTTTCAGCCACGCCTATCCCGCCTGCTTCGACGACAAGTGCACCATGTCCGGCTGGCGCAAAACCCTCCAGACCTTCGCCTCCTGGGACAAGGACACTCTCTTCGTCCCCGGCCACGGCCCGGTCTGCGGCCAGGAAGGCATCCGAGACCTCCGCGACGTCTTCGACGACCTCTACATGCAAGCCGAAAAAATGCACCAGGCCGGCGTTCCCGTCTCCGACGCCACCGACCAGTACGTCATCCCCGAAAAATTCAAAACCTACCCAGTCTTCGCCTGGGGCTTCTGCATCGCCGGCGCCATCTCCAAAATCTACGCCGAAATGGTCACCGGCTAATCCCCAGCGCAATCAAAATAAAAAGGGCGCCTCAGATTTCGAGGCGCCCTTTCTTTTTCTCGCAGAATTAAGCCGCGTTGTCATCCTGAGTGCTTCCGAAGAGGATGCACGAAGGACCTCAACGCCAACACGATCGCAGCTCTGTGGCACTCTCCAAAATGACTGCAACTTTCGCGGCCATGTTCAGAATTTGTAGATCAAGTCCATCCCGAAGAACAGCTGATTTCTGGCCGTTCCGTTGTTGTAAGCCCGGAGGTCCCACGAGTGATCAAACCGCAGTTCAGGACGGAGCATGATCGTAGTGCCGATGTATCGGGTGAGATACAGCGTATTTTCCGTATATTTCGTGGCGAATCCGGTTCGCTGCCCTTTCTTGTCATCCAGGAAGTCCGATCGGAACCCGAGCATGAACTTGGAGCTGACTTCGCGATTGATGTAATTCACGATCGCATACTCCGGCGCGGTGCAACGCTGGAGTCCCGCCTTGCAGAAAGCCCCGTTTGCCCCAATCTCCGGCGTGATCGGATTGGCTACATTGCCCGCAACGTTCGGCACATCCCGCTCGTACATGTACCAAGCCTCGGTCCCCATGTGCCACTTGCTGTTGAACTTGTGGTACCAAGTGAAGTCGTAGTCTTGTAAGTTGTTGTACGCGTACTTGCCGTCGTTGATGCCGTTCGCGCAGCCATAAAAATTGTCGTTGTTGCTCTTTGTGGAATAGTTCAAGCAAAAGATGGCTGAGGGTTTAGCGTCACTGGTCCATGGCGCCACGTCGTGGCCCGCTGATAGACCCAGCTGAATCATCCATTGCTTGTTCAACTTGAGGGAACCGTAGATCCCGGTGTCGGTGAAGGGATCGATCGTGTAGAGCAGCGAGTGCGTCATGTTGTAGTTATTCGGCGCCAATTGCGCTTCGATCCCAGGAACCGAGAGGAACCGGCCGATTCGGATGTTTAGACCGTCCTTGACCGGGAAGTATAAGTCCACGTATTCGAGGACGGGATCAAAACCATACTGCCGGTTGAACTTCAATAGTTGTTGGCTGAAGTATCCCTTCGCGGTCGTAAAGCGATAGTCGATGCCCTCGAACGCAGTGACGTGAAATCCCCAATCGAAATGGTCATTTTGCACGGTATCAGGGAGCCGCTCGACGTAAATGACGGCCTGATTGAGTTCAATCTTGTTCGGGAAAATGTCGTAGGAAACCGGGAAGTTGTTGTGCCCGGAGGTGCTGAAGTTTATGCTCGTCGCCACCCATCCGTAGACTTTCGTGCGGCTGTTTTCCAGTCCGAGTGCGGACATCAAGGGATACGTATTCGTATCAGGTGCGCCGATGTCGGGCGAGCCGCCGTAGATCCAGTCGGAAGACGGGAAAGGAGGTGAATCCAAAGGAGCCGGAAGACCCCGTTTCGCCGGCACGTTCGCTGCCGGGTTCGTGCCTGCCCAATCCTGATGGTAGAACTGGACCAGGCGCTCGAAGAAGTTGCCCTTCAAAACGTAATTGCTATTGATGCCGGAAGTTTGCCCGCCGGCAGGTTGCGCCGTGCCTTGAGGAACTGGATTCTCCGGGTTGGCCGATGAGGAGGATTCCGCAGCTTCGTTTCGTGTGGATGTCGTTGAATCCACTGCCGCTCCACCCACCACGCCGTTAGACGCTGGCGCCGCTTGTACAGCGGTCGGCGCCGAATCAGTTCCCTTTTTGGTATCGTCCGCGCGCCCTACTCCGCAAACGCTTAGGCACGCCAGCGTGCCCAATCCAAACAACAACCCACAATTCATCCACGAGCGCAAAGCTTTTCTCCCTATCCGATTTTAGTCAACGATGTATTCAGGAACGGCACCTACCCAGTGCCGCTGAATGAAAGATGATGACGCTCTCGTTGCAAATTCACGATAGCGTCACACTCATAAGAATTCCGTGAGGTCAGAATCAGTCTTCCCTAAGATCGCTCGCTCATTTTTCTTGACGATTGTTTTACGAGTGTTTTACGAACTAAACTTTGCCGCCAAACTGTCAGATGCCGTCAATCAGCTCCGTTGTCATCATGAGCACATCCGACGGAGATGCGCGAAGGACCTCAACGTTTGCGCCCGGATTCGCACCAATGAAGTGTTTGAGCAATTCGTCCTAAACAAATTTTGATTCAATACATCAATAATTTGCGTGAATGCGCCAGTCGCACGGGTGTACATTCACCAAATCCGGGAACCAGGAATGCACATCTCGGCGAACTCAAACCTGGTACGGGAGGACAGCGGGCCTGATTCCCGTACCCGCCAAAAGTTCCAAGGAGTCGATCATGCGGAAACGAACAAACTACGTGTGGTTCATCGGGGTAATCGCAGTGTTGGTTGCGACCTTGACTCTATTCGGCAACGCGGCCGCTCAAAAGGCATCCGTTCCGAAACCGCAAAACAAACTGGCGATGGGAGAGGACGACGTCAGACACTTGCTCCCCCTCATGGACGCTGACAAGAATGGAATGGTCTCCAAGCAGGAATTCATGAAGTATATGGAAGCCCAATTCGAAAGACTGGATAAAAAGAAGATCGGGCAGCTGAACGTCAAAGAACTAACGCAATCGAATCTGAGTGCGACCCATTATGTCGGCAAGTAAGACCCCAATCTCTGAATCTGTTACCCTCGGGGGCGCGTCTTTTGCGCCCCGAAGGACCTCAACATAAGCCGCATGAAAGCACCTGTTTCAAAGTCCAGGCCGTTGCGCTCTAGAACTTCACCAGAATCGACAAATCAATAAACGATTCATTCTTCCTCAAGTCCGGAAACCACACGCCGCCGGCTCCGCTGCACGCCGCCTGCGCTCCGGCCAGACCCGTCTGCCCCGAAGACGCCCCACTGTTACAAACAAAAAACTGCGGCGAACCGGTATTCCCGGTTGGAGGCGTGATTCCCCCTTGCCCCGTCCAATACGGCACGTTCGCATGACGGTAGTCATACTCCGCCCGGAACGTGATGTATTGCTTTGGCATGTAGTCAAACGTTATCGAAGAATCCCACGCCTTGAACGGGTCACCGGGATTCCCCGTAAAGTACGGTGCATTCGTCGCCGCCGTCACCGCCGTCGCTCCATTGATTGGCGGAATCAGCACAAGATACCGCCCCGGATTGTTGATCTGCCCGCCCCCCAACGTCAGCCCGAACAAATCCCGGTGGAACCAGAACCGGTTGTAAACCATGTACCCGACGAAGCTCTGCTTCGGCCCGCCCTTATGATTGCCATAGCAACTCACGCCGGAACCATACTCGCAGCCCAGGTCCCCCGTCAGCGAAAACGCCATCTTGTCCAGGGTCTTCTCCGGCTTGTCGTAGTACTTCACCTCGATGCTGTTGTCCGTGTGGATGCGCGAGCGGCCCTTGATGAACAGGTCGTCCTCTCCAAGCCCGTAGTTGTTCGAAATGATGTTCAGCCATGGTTTCGGAGTCCATTTAATCTGCCCCCCCAGCCCCGGCCTGTGATTCGCGGAAGCGTACGCCTGCCAGCCATTGATAAACCACGGCTCAATCTTCAAATGTGCCGTCGGAAAAATCTGCACGCGCACGCCTTCAAAGAACCACGGCGTATTCGACGACACATACGATGGCTGGTACGCCCAGTTGTCGAAGTTGTAGAAGCTGAACAACCCGATGTACGACAGGAAGATTCCCGCGTCCACATTCACGCCGTGCAGCACATTGAAGTGATATCCGCCATACGCCTCCGACACATACCGGTACGCGCTCACCAGGTCCCACTGCCCGTGCCCGACACTCGGATCATTCCGGGGCGTCGTCGCCGAATACATCCCGAACTGCGTCATCAACCTCGCGCGCACATTGTCGTAGTGGAAATCGCCGCCCACGCCCAACTGCTCAAGTTGCACTTCCGATGACCGGAACAACTCGCTCGATCCGCCAATCGAGTGATCCGTCGGATGGTTGAAATCGGACACGTAATTTATGTCCGCCCGAATCTCCGGCGTGAAGAATTTCGTGTCCCAGAAAATCTCTTTCGTCCGCGGATTCCCGTTCAGCCACGTCCAGTCATAGTCCGAAAACGGCTCGATCTTTTTCTTCTCTGGGACCTGGGTCGCCGCCGGACTCGCGGACGTGCTCGATTCTTTATTTGGTCCGATAGCCGCCGCAATGCTGGTCGCCATCGAACTCGGCACTGCACCCGCCGGCGCACCCGTCAGCGTTGCCCGTGGTGCGCTGGTAGCCGGTTTCGCTGCGGGCGTCATTCCACCGGAAACACTTGGCCCCGGTTCCGCGGCCTTCTCCCGCATTGCTGCCTCCGCCGCAGCAGGCTTCGCGTCCTTCGACTCCAAGTCCGCCACGCGCTTTTCCAACTGTTCCACGCGCTCCAGCAGCCAGCGCTCCCGGTCCGTCAGCCCAGCCTCCGGCTTATTCTCAGCCGCCTTTGCCACAGACGGTTTCGAATCATTTCCTGTCTTGGTATCGTCCGCGCGCGCCAAATCACAAACGCTCAAACTCACCAGCATGCTCAATGCAAATGCCAACCCACTTCTCACCCACTTGCGCATGGCTTCCCTCCCCACCCGATTTTCAGCAACGAATTTGGCCCAGAAACGGCACCACCCCGGTGCCGCCGTCAAATGATGTCGCCGTCTTTGCCGTTTAAAGGTAGCGCACTATTCGTAAGATTTCTGTGAGGTCCAAATCAGCCTTCCCTGAGGCCGCCCCTCAATTTTCGCCTTGACAACATTTTACTCTTCTGTATAATTACCAACGGGTTAGACTGCGCTCACTCTCGTTGCAGCAGTCTTCCGGCATCTCCCATTGCTCGGGTCGGTTCTAACTCCCTTAGATTCCGCAATTCCAAAAAGCGCCCCAATAACTTCCTTAAATTTCACACTTACGAATCTCGACGGAATCTTTATCAAAACAAAAAACCTATCTAACTCCTGTATTCCCGCCACTTGCGCGACCCATCGCCAACCCGCTTGTTTTCCATAGCTTATCGACCAGGGGGTGGGGGGGTGCTCATAAGGGGTACAGACCGGGCGGATGGTTGACAGAATGGACCGAGAGGATTCCTGACACTAGGAAGGAACAATGCAGTGCCGCGCGACCTCCCGCACCCCCCTACTTTCATTCAGGGAAGCGCCGGGGCCACGACCGATATCAGCCAACGCGCCTGCCCTGAGCGAAGCGCGGTTTTTGCGTCCCGTGTGCTTCACCGGGGCCGAAGGGTTAGCGCTGGGTACACCGCCAGGGACAGCCCAAGCCCCGTAGGTGCGGCAGATTCTTACGATCTAAATGTCCGGATTTTCCCAACCGACGAAAACTTCACCACGCGTTACACCTGCGCCACATCTTCGGTCCACGGATCACGATAGACGACCCACGCTTCTCCGCCTAAACGCTCAACTTCTCTTTCTTCGCGATCTCCGCGGCCATCGTTTCCATCTCCGCGTGGATCAACCCGTTCGTCGCCAAAATCGACTTGCCGCCCAGCACATAGGGTTTGCCATCGAGGTCGGTAATCTTTCCCCCGGCCTCTTCCACAAGCACTACCCCGGCCGCCGTATCCCACGGCTTCAGTCCAAACTCCCAGAATCCATCGAATCGCCCGGCGGCCACGTACGCCAGGTCCAAAGCCGCCGACCCGTCGCGCCGCACCCCATGCGAACACAACGTGAAATCCCAGTAGTAATGAATGTTCGGATGCGCATGCCGCTTATGATTCGGAAAACCCGTGCACAACAAACTGCCTCGCAGCGCCGCGATCTTCGAGCACTGCATTCTCTTCCCGTTGAAAAACGCGCCTTCTCCCCGCGCCGCCGAGAACATCTCTTCAAAGATCGGGTTGTAAACCACGCCCAGCAGCAGTTCGTCGCCCTTCGCCAACGCCATCGAAACGCAAAAGCACGGATACCCGTGCGCAAAATTCGTCGTCCCGTCCAGCGGGTCCACATGCCACCGGTATTCCGAGCCGGTTTCTTTCCCGGTTCCCTCTTCCGCCGCCACCGCATGTCCCGGAAAATATTTCTGCAAGCGGCTGACGATCACAGCTTCCGACCGCTTGTCCGCCTGCGTCACCAGGTCGTAATCGCCCTTGTAGGAAATATCCGGCGGCCGCTGCACCTCTTCCCGCAGCACCGCCCCCGCTTCCCGAGCAATCTCAACCGCCGCCTCTAAATAATCAATCGCCATTCCGTCTCTCAATGTGGATTCTGGATTCTCTCTGACTGATTACTGATTACCGATTACTGATAACCGACGCGATCCGCCGGTCACCGCTCACTGCGCCCCAACCAAATACGCCGTCCGATGCCGCGCCGTATACCCCGGCAACATCTTCACCTCAATCTTACGATACGAATTCGCCGCTCCGCGCGGATTCGGGTAATACGCCAGCCGGTATTGCGTCCTCAACTCGGCGTCAATCCGGTCAAAAATAATCGGCAACTCCTGCGGCGAATCCGGAAAAAACATCGCGCCGCCCGTCGTCTCCGTGATGGTTTGCAGCGCGTGCTCTCCCGCGGTGTTTCGCCCGTTCTCGCTCTTCATCGCGCGGACTAAAATTGTGTACAACAATACTTCACCGCGCAGAGCCGCCCGCCGCGCCGTCTCGAAATCCGCATGGCTGGTGGTCTCGCCGCCGTCGGTCACCAGGATGATCACGCGCCGCCGTTCGCCGCCCCGTTTCGCCAACGCCTGCGAGCCCAGCATCACCGCATCGTAAATCGAAGTGCCCGCGCCGTCGGGTATCTTCCCCACCGCCTCGGTCAGCGTCTGCACCCTCTCCGTGAACGTCGTGCGCTGCGTCACCGTCTCGTCAAACGAAAACACCGCCATGCGGTCGTCCGGCCGCAGCACCTGGCGGATAAAGTGCGAAGCCGCCTCGCGTTCAAATTGAATGTCAATGTGCGCGCTCATGCTCGCGTCGATCATCAGCGCCAGGTCCAGCGGCAGCTTGGTCTCCGCCTCGAAAAATTCGATGTTCTGCGGCACGCCTTCTTCCAAAATCTGAAATGCTTCCTTCGGCAGGTTGGGCGCCGGACGCTTGTTCTCATCCAGCACGCTCGCGAGAACATTCACCAAATTGACGTTGACCTTGATCGTGCCCTTCGGCGCCGGCGTCTCTTTCTGTTTTTCCTGCGTTTCCACGGGAGGTTGCACCATTGCCCCCGGCGGGGGCGGAGGAGGCGAGGGTGGCCCGGGCTGGCCATCGGGAGGCGCCGGCTGCGGTTGGCTGGTCGAAGGCTGCGCCCACGGCGGCCGGTCGGGCTTTTCCTGTGCTTCAGCAACAAACACGCCCGCAAAAAGGGCCAATGGCACAACCCAGCAGATGGAGATTCGTGAAGCCTGGGGAATCATCAAATAGCTAGGATGCACTTTTTGCACTTGGGGGTGTCGGGGGCAGTTCGCCGTCCGCCCAAACCGCGCCATCCGCGAAATACTCTTTCTTCCAGATGGGTACCGTGCGCTTGAGCGTATCGATTGCATACCGGCAGGCGTCGAATGCCGCGCCCCGGTGCGGCGCGCTCACCGCGATGAAGACGCTCGTTTCACCGATTTCCAACCGCCCCAGGCGGTGCACGATCGCCACCCGATGAATCGCAAACTTCTCATGAATCTGCGCCGCGATCTCCTTCATCTTTCCGAGCGCCATCGATTCGTAGGCCTCGTATTCCAGGTAGCTCGTCTCGCGCCCGTGCGATTCGTTGCGCACAAAGCCGTCGAACGTCACGATCGCCCCATCCTGCCCGGCGCGGACATTCCGAACCAGCGCCCCGGCATCGATCGCCTCGCGCACCAGCTCAAATTTATCTTGTTGAATGCTCGTCGTCATATGGTGCGTCTTACGGCTACCCGAAGAGGCGCTTTCTCAGTATTCATGGAAAAAGTAAAACTTGTCATTCCGAACCCCGTTCGCCTTTTGAACGGGATGAGGAACTCTTCTCCATCGCGCGCTCTTCGCGCGATGAATCTGCTTTTTCCTTCTTCATTTCTAATTTCTATTTTCCATTTTCTGAGTTCAGCCTCCGCTCACGGGAGGCAAAAACGCAATCTCATCCCCCGCGGAAACGCGCGTATCCCACGCCGCAAACTCCTGGTTCCGCGAAACCACCATCGAGTTCCGGAATCCCGCCAGCTTCGGATACCGCTCCGCATAACGCTCAAACACCTGCGCCAAAGTCGCGCCTTCGGGCAGTTCACCAGCTTCCTCGGCCAGGCCGGTCAACTCCCGGAGCTGCCCAAAGAACAACACCTTCACCCGCATACTTGGCACAACGCTTGCCATCTCAAAATTGTAACCCAATCTCCCCCTTTAGGAGACCGGGCCCGGGTGCCCCAGATGCCGTCTTTGCACCTGGGCTCTTCTCTTCACGCAACACGGACCACAAACCACGGGTCACAATTCCTCAAAATTCTGCGCCATAATCAATCCACCAAAAAGGATCCCATGAAAGTCCTCATCACCGGCTCCACCGGCCTAGTCGGCACCGCCCTCGCGCAAGACCTTCAGCGCGCCGGCCACACCGTCTGCCGCCTCGTACGTCCCGGCACCTCCGTTAAGGCGGTCCGCGCCTCAGAAGGCTTCGATGTCAACTGGAACCCTGCCACCGGCGAACTCGGCGGAGCCGCTGTCGGCGCCGACGCCGTCATCAATCTATCCGGCGCCTCCATCGCCGATGGACGCTGGACACCCCAGCGCAAAGACCTCATCCGCTCCAGCCGCATAGACACTACCCGCGCCCTCGTCCACGCGCTCGCCAAAATGTCCGCGCGCCCTCGCGTTCTCGTCTCCGCCTCCGCCACCGGCATCTACGGCAACTGCGGCGACGAAACCCTCACCGAAGCCAGCCGGCCCGGGAACGATTTTTTAAGTGAAATCGCAAAGGAATGGGAATCCGAAGCCCTAAAAGCCGAAGCTCTCGGGATCCGCGTTGTCCGTGCCCGCTTCGGCGTAATCCTCGCCAAACACGGCGGCGCGTTACCGCAAATGATGCGTCCATTTCAATTCGGAATCGGCGGAAAAATCGGCACCGGCAAACAGTGGCAGAGCTGGATCACCCTCAGCGACACCGTCGCCATCCTCGGTCTCGCACTTGAAAACGCCAACCTCACCGGCCCGCTCAACGTCGTCTCGCCGCAACCCGTGACCAACGCGGACTTCACCAAAATCCTAGCCGCCGCCCTGCACCGCCCCGCGCTCTTCCCCGCGCCCGCCTTCGCCCTCCGCCTCCTCCTCGGCGAGATGGCCGACGCCCTGCTCCTCTCCAGCCAGCGCGTCCAACCCGCCCAACTCCAAAAACTCAATTACCAATTCCTCCACCCCGAGCTGGCCGACGCGCTCGCCAGCATTCTGCAAATCTAACCCGCCCCAGTGGCGGCCACCTTCAGGTGGCCCCTCTTCCTGCCCTCGGCTCGCCCTCTGTGCTCCGAACTCACCGTCCTCTGTGTTAATTCTTCTCTTGGGGCGACAAACCGCGAGCGGGGCAAGGTAGCCACTAAATATTCAACGTTCCTAACAATGCTTCCAAATTCGATCCATCCACCACCAGCCGCACCTCGCGTGCCGCCTCCGCCGTCAACGGAACCACGCCCTCGTCAAATGCCTGGAACAGCCGCATCTTCGCCACCGCATACTCTTCGCTGCTCGTCAGCGCGCGCCCATTCACCGCGGCCCACGCATCCAGCGCCGCTTGCATCACAAAAATCCGCAATCCAAAACTCGCGCCGCGGTCCGCCGAAATCGCGTAAACAAATTCCCCTGCCGCTTCGCCATCCACCGAAACCCGATTCAATTCGTAAAAGTAATACTGATACACATACCCATTCGCCGCCGAGTAGCTCTTGATCCGTCGCACCGCCTCAGGCTTCGCCATGGCGCGATTATTCGAGCCGCCCCAGCGAATGTCAATCCGCTCATCCTTCGCAATTGGGTGCAGTTCGAGAGAGTGCTCGGCACAAGAGGTAGCGCCGGCATCTTGCCGGCCCGCGTGCTTGCCGCCAGGATGGCGGCGCTACCCAGGCGCCACTTATGACTACAGCTCCGATTCCCGGTTTGGGAATGCATCCTAAGAACCCCGTTCAATTCGGAACGTTCCGCAAAGTTTCGGAACATCGCGGCGCGCTCATTTTTCTTCCCATGCGTTCTAGTTCCCAGGCTCCAAGCCCTTCGTTCAACGCACTTTAAAGGAAACAACTTCTCGACAAGCGCTCGGCCACAGTTTCCACGACGCCTCGTTCATTCGCTGGCCCTTCGTCTGCAATCGCAAACGTCATGCGCCCTCTCTCGCAAACGCGCTCAAAACAAGGACCCTTCAGTCGGAGCCCGATCGCCCATCGCTCCACGGCACAGACGATTTTCTTTCTGGCGATCGCTCTTTTTCTTGCCGCCTGCGGCGGCGGTGGCGGCGGCAGCGGCTCCACAACTCCTCCCCCGCCGCAGATTGCCGTCAGCATCACGCCCAATTCCGGCACCGTGTTGCTCGGCAACACGCTCGCTCTCTCCGCCACGGTCACTAACACCTCCGACACTTCCGTCTTCTGGAGTGTCAACGGCGTCGTCGGCGGCTCGCCACAATTCGGCACCATCTCCCCTGATGGACTCTTCACCGCCCCCGCGGATCTTCTCCCCGGCAGGAAGG
>Ga0210410_10003785_pt1 | contig 13373 bp, 14 predicted proteins | sample IncBWC4MmetaG_FD_161058 | JGI IMG/M metagenome (GOLD analysis project Ga0210410, IMG submission 161058) | Forest soil microbial communities from Barre Woods Harvard Forest LTER site, Petersham, Massachusetts, United States - Inc-BW-C-4-M | ecosystem: Environmental > Terrestrial > Soil >... | reverse complement strand
GATGCGACCGGGAGATTACACTGATCTGCGACGTTATGGCCATTGATATGCCATTGAACGAGATTTGAACGTTCCCCGAGGTAAAGCCCCGGGTTTTGGCCAACTGACCAAGGTCAAAGCGCGACGGGAGTTGCGGAGCGAGCTCCAGTGTCGGAAGGACCAGCGCTTCTCCCTTCATGTTGTACAAAGTTACGGTCGCAGTCGCGACATCGGTCATATTATTGTTGAGAGTCAGGATCGAAGTCATCCCATCTAAAGTGGTGAAGTACGGTATGTGGACGATGTGCTGCTCGACCACCATCTGGGGTTTTGAATGCGTCAGCAAGCCTCGATAAGAGGTGAGACCTCAAAGCCCTGGCTTCTCACAGTTCGCCAGTCTCGCACGCTGGTATACAGAGAACCACTGTTTTGAGCTTTCTTGCATAGTAAATCTAGCCAGAAACCTCCCCGTTTCGCCGTACCCTCGGCACGTTGAGCTTCTCTTTCATTTGTCATCTTAGGGAGGTCCGAACCGGTATGATCAGACCCCCTGCTATTTCACGCAGATAACGTCCGGCGGTGAGGCGGTCCCTAATATACGATACCTTTGTTGCGAATTTCCAGGTCAACGATACTGCTGTAATTCATCAATTGTCAAGTAGCTTCCGCTTATGGTAGTGGGGTATTTACCCCACTACCCCGCTTATGACCACCAGACGAGCAACGATCACAATAAAGGTTAAGCGGGCGAAGCCCTATACGTTTACGAAGGCCGGTCTCATCCCCAAAACGCAGCAGAGATCGATGTAGATAACCTGTGAGACCTTATCTGCGACACAGTAAGACAGGCATCGGACAATGAACACATCCAGATCTTGCTCTCCGTGCCGCGCCTTTTGCCCTCTTGTCGCCAACCAATACATCGAGTCGACGCGACAGCCATCTCGCATCCGTTGCCAGATAAGTGGACTACATAGGCCCCCACCATATTTCCATCGACAAATCCGCCCGCTTGCGTTAGTCTGCCGCCATCCGGCTTTTGAAAGGCTATCCGCCGCGCGGAACGCATTACTGAGGTCTCGGAGGCCTCTCCCTGTATTTGCGAGGCCATTGCCAGGTAGTTGAAGCTAGAGGAGGGAGCGCATTTATGACTTCTGATCGGGCTGTAGCTGTGCGGGGTGGAGTCTTCATATGCTTGTGTTTTCTATTCCTGCTTATCGCTGCCCCTTCCATTCGGTCAATCGTCTCGGCAGCCGCTCCGGAATACGACATCGCGATTGTAAACGGCAGAGTAATTGATCCCGAGTCCGGCCTGGACGCTATTCGGAACATCGGCATAAGCAACGGAACCATTCAGGCTATCAGCGAGAAAAGCCTGAAAGCCCGAACCACGATCCTGGCAACCGGACTGGTGGTCGCGCCCGGATTCATCGATCTGCACTCACACGGTCAGGACCAGGAGAACTACCGCCTCAACCTGCTTTGTTCATCTGCGCTTCGCGGGAATGAAAGAACCGGGTGCGGTCGATGCGCTTGAAGAAGTGATCTCTGCGGCGCTCATTAGCGGAGCTGGGCTGCACGTAGTTCACATTTCGAGCACCGGTTTGCGCGCCACCCCGGACTTACTGCAGTTGATCGCTGAGGCCCGGTCGCGCGGCCTGGATGTGACGACCGAGTGCTATCCTTACACCGCAACGCAAACGGCGATGCCGATATCACGGTGTTCGATCCCGAGCGAGTCATCGATAGGGCAACATACGAAGCGCCGGCTAGATACTCGGAGGGAATCAAGCACGTGCTTGTAAACGGTATCTTTGTGGTGAAGGATGGCCAGCTTCAAAGCGGCGCCGCGCCGGGTCGAGCGGCCCGCTCCCTCGGTAAGCGCCAACTAGCATCACTAAGGAGAAAAAGGATTGCCGAGTCGTCGGGCCGTCGGGGTGTAGAACGTTTGTACAAATGTCAATATGTCAAGCCTGGGTCGTGGTCGTGGGCGTACCAGTGGAACCTTGGTTCGTTTTCCCTCGCGCTCAGATTATTCTGGCGTTTCTGCAGGCGGTGAGAAACGGCTTCTTGAGAAAGTTGGCGCTGTCATACGGAGATCGGTCGGCGGCCCTGAGCACGTAGCCCAACAGTTCTTCCCTTGTCAGACCCCCGTTTTCCGCTTCTTCGACAATGTGTTGTAGCCAGGCTTTGCCGTCGTTCTTCCCGCAAAACTTCGCCTTGTAACGCTCCTCGATGCCGAAGACGTCTTTCCACGCTTCCACCTCTTCGTCGCGCCCTGCTGCTGTGATTTGGAGATCGATATCCCTTGGTTGCAGATTAGTGACGTCTTTGGTGTTTAGAGTCACGGTGACCGTGATGCCTGAGGCAACCGTAGCGTAGCTGTAAAAGGCCTTTCTACGGGTGCCCGCGTGACGGCTGATTGGATCGATGTTCCTCGTCGGATCCCTCGTAAGCTTGTAGCTAGAGTTGCATTCGTTACACATCGGAGCGAGGTTACGGAAGTTCACCGAATTGAAGGGATAGGTGCCTTTGGGAAGAAAGTGATCGTACGCCTCGCGGCGGGTGTTATGCATGCCCTTAATGTCGCCGTAACCGCAGTAGGGGCATTTACCTTCTTTGTTTTCTGCGACGAATGCTTTGTAATGTCCGTCGATGTCGCCAATCCGTGAGGTGACTGCTTTCAAGTGGATGACGTCTGTAAAAAGACTCTTGCAGAAGTTCTTTAAGGCCGTTTCCAGATCGGCGTTAATGGCGCGAATGTCGGCATAGGTTGCCGGCTGTCTGTCCGGATGGCACGCGCAAAGAGCTTCAATATCGTTGTTATGGTCATACCATTTCGACACTTGCTGACGTTGGTCCGCTGTGAGCTGCGTCCTGAAAATCTCATAGATTCGTTTGATCGGACCATAGAGGTGATCCTTTTCGATCGCGTCATCGTTGGAGATCGCTTCGACAATCGTCTTCAAATCAGGATGCAACAAATCCAGCGAAAAAGCAGTGGACGCTTTGCACCAGACTTCTTTCACGACGTGATCCAGATAAACCTGAAGCCTTTCGATGCTGTTGTTCACGTAACGGTAGTTGAAAAGCATGGTGTTACTTGCCCTCCTTCTTATTGAGGGCCTGATTAATAAAGAGCACCTTCTCCACGGACTCTCCCAGCTCCTTCCCTGCTTCGTCGATGAGGGCGTCTGGAGGGTCGCCGCTTTCGAGGCGTTGCCTTAGGTCATCGAGTTTGCTACGTGCGTAGTCGCCGATCGTCTCCTTCCTGCCGAACACCTTAATGGTGATCGCATTTGCGGATGCACCGAACGTATTGAAATCAGGGTTCCGCCACTCAACTAGCCCTTCCTCATTCTTCTCGAAGACCAGCACGTTTTCCTTCCGGCAGTCGGAGACAATAAATGGAGAATGTGAAGTGAGAAGGACTTCCCGCATCACGTTTGTCGCTGCCGCATCTGCCTCCAGCGCAGCTCGGAGGGTGGAAATGTAAGACGCGCGCCAGTCGGGGTTGAGGTGGGTCTCTGGCTCGTCCAGCAGGAAGAGCGCAGACTCGTGGCGGAAGAGCAGACAGAGGCCTATGGTATGAACAAGCTGGTGCTCGCCGTCAGACAAGGCCTTAACGAAAATGGCGGCGGGCACACCATCCTTCATTAACGATCCCTCCTTGAATCGCATGATTCGTTCGTGGGACGCAGGCGTCGAAATGGTTTCGTTAACGTAGAGGCTCCCCGACTGGTAGAGCTCCGCCTTCGTCTCGTCGTCTACTTTGTAATGGTTCAGAGTCAGCAACGTCTGGAATGCTTGGAACAGATTCAAAGCGGACTTGGCCCTCGACAACTCCTCTGACCCCTCGACTCGCTCACTGAAGTGGAACTGGAACGCCTGTTTCGTCGCTTCGTCAACCCAATAATCCAGATACAAATCGCAGCCCTCGCCATCCGTGTAGGACGAGTAATCCTCGTAATATGTAGTGGAACACTTGATCAGCTTTTCGATTACTCCGAGTTGGCCGGATAATTTGGAGGTCAATTCGACAGTTGTTTTTATTTTGTCTTTCTTGTCTTCCTCGGACATCGATTCACGTCGCTCATCTGCGATCTCCAGACGATGACCCCGGCGAATAATTATACGAAAACGCTGAATGCCCTTGAGTCCGATCTTTTCTTCGAAAACCCGCAGAATTGCGTCGTTTGGGAAGAGGAAGTGGCAGAGCAGGATGGCCTGGCTGAACTGCTCATCCAGATAGATCATTCGGCCTTCGGGTTTGCCATCATAGGGGACGTCTTTGGTCAGGTGGTCACGGTATTCATCAAAATGGATGAATCGCATCTTGAAGAAAGGCAGGCTCAAGATTTCGTTGTGCCCTGACGAGTATCCTAGGATGTAGGTTGGCAAGTAAGCTTTGACTTCGGCACGCGTTAACTCGGTTTCAGTGATTTGCCCGGAACTCAATCTGTTCAACCAAATGATCTGTGGGCGCATGCCCCCTTGCTTTGAGATTCGGATGTGAAATACGGGCCAATCCTCTTGCTTCGGCCATGGATTGCGAGAAGCGACCCGGTCATTCGGAATAAGGTATTCGAGTTCGAAGGCATCTGGCGTAGCTTTTTCCGCCCGGAATCCATCCGGCCTGCCTTCCGTGTCGTACTCGAAGCCGTCAGGCCTATAATCTAGGTAAATGCACTCGACATGATAGAAAATGGCGGCAATAGCTTCGAGGACATTGGACTTGCCACTACCATTTCGGCCTGCGAGGCAATATGGGTGAAATTCGAAACATCGCTCGTAGTCCCACTCTCGGAGGAAATACACCTCGAAACCTGCGGCCAGGCTGCGAAAGGGAACATCCAGCTTGAGGCGCAGGAGTTTCATGCTGCAGGCCCGAAGACAATCTCCTTGCGACCTGAGGATTCTTTGGTGTTTTCGTCGATATGCAGGTCGAAGCTCTGGCTTAGGATGGCGGGCCCGTCGCCTCTGCCGAGCAGATCCAAAATCATGTCTTTGATCTCTTTGTAGGGCGGGTCGTCAAATACAGTCGCGGCCCTTTGCATCAAGTCACCAAAGCTGAACGGGACCTCATGTGCTCCCAGGATGCGGAATTTAAAATAATCCGGTGACCAAGGGATCTGCTCGCCCTCACTAATTGTTTTGTCGAGCTGATTGAGAGCCGCTTCTACGTCCTTTGCAGCCCGAAGGCTTAGCGTCGCGGCCTTGGACGTGATTACTTTGCCGGTTGGCGTTTGCGATGCGAGCGCAGCAGGCGATACGCTCGGCAAATGGAGAACGAGGCGGCTAAGATCAAGCTCGCCCCGGAAGACGCGCTGCTGTATTGCGCGAAAAAGATATTCCAGGATCTTTTGAGATTCCTCCGAATCGACTCGATGTCGATTGGAAACAGAAACAAAACGTTGGAATTGCTCCTGCAGCTCAATAGGCGGCAACGGAAACTGCAAATCTTTAATAATGGCCATGTTCAGGCCTGGCATAAGCGCACCTTTGGCTCTCACACCCATCTGGCGAAGCACTGCTGGGTGGTACAGTAAACAGGCGTGTAGAAACTCGGGGATGCATTTATTATGGTCCAATGTGATACAGCAAAGGTGCTTGGTATTGATTGCGTCTCCAATGTCGTCCGGAACGATCGCGCAACGTCCCAAAGTACCCATGATGGTGATGATGAGATCACCCGGAAAAACCTTGTACCGCTTGAGATCCTGATACTTCGCTGGTGAAATGAATCGAGGCCGTCCCCAATCGAAACGATTCTTAACTGCGTTATCGATGCCGAGAACAGCGATGCCCTGGTCCACGAATTCGGAGTGCAAGAGCTGGCTACCAAACGGTCCTGTCCGAATGGCGTTCCTTCCTTCTTTGGCCATCCACTCAATTGGACGAGTGGTCCAATGCTCCGTCTCTGGATTCTGTACAAACATATCGAGGAATAACGATTGGAGTAGCTTTTCGTCGAGTTGGAGCGATTCCTGCCGACGGCAGAGCAACGCATCAGCCTTATCTAACACCGCCGCTATTCGCCTCTGGCCGTCGAGTGGGGGGAGGGGGATTTCGAGGCGCTCAAGCTTGGACTTGTTCAGAGTCTTGCCTTTGGCCACGGCACCGACCTTCTCCTCGAGGCGGATACTACGAAGCGCCCAGAAAAGAAAATCTCGGTCCAAGACGTCAGGTTTCGCAATGGGTAGTGCGGCAATCGCTTCGTTTGTGTAGATATCAATGTCTGAGACTGCAACCTTGCCTATACTCAACTTGAAGCTGAGGAGCACAGTCCCCCTAGGAACCAACCGGCTCCCGGATTCTTTTACCCCAAGCGTCGTGATTTTCTCTTTTGTTGTGCGGATACGTGACCCTCGAGTCATGTCAGCAATAGAGAGCCACGCATGTTCGTCACCCCACAGCTCGGGTCGGTTCCTGCTTGGAGTACGTCCAATAATAATCTCGCAGAGCACTCCTAGTGGCTCTGTGGGCCATGCACCAAAGGGGGCTTTTTGGATCTCCGTCATCCCAGAATGTCCTCCAGTTCCGTGATACCCTGCTGAATCTTTTCCTCAAGTGCCTTGAGCCTCTGGAGAATCACTCGGGGCTCTTCATAAACTGTTTGGTCACGTTCTGCTTCGTGATAGCGGTTGAATGAGAGATCGTACTGTTCGGCGCGTATCTCCTGCGCGGGAACGAAGAAGTGCCTCGCTTTGCGGTCGCCGAGTTCCTGGGAATCGCGAGCTTTCCACAGCGCGACGACTTCTGGCAGTTCGCTGCCAGGGATGCGCTGGCGCTTGTCATCCAGCGAAAGACCGTCGTTTTCGAGATCGTAGAACCAAATGTGCTCAGTCTTTCCGCCTCGTGTGAAGACGAGGATTGCGGTAGCGACGCCCGCGTATGGCTTGAAGACACCACTCGGCAAAGAGATAACGGCCTTAAGTTCGGCGTTTTCGACCAGCTTCTTTCGTGCTTCGACGAATGCTCCGCCCGTGCTGAATAGGACACCCTGCGGCACGATGATTCCAGCAGTGCCGCCGATCTTGAGCAGGTTGAAGATTCGTTCAGTGAATAGCAGCTCCGTTTTTGTCGTTTTTAGATGAAGACTCTCGTTTATATCACCTTTGTCAATGCTACCAGTGAAGGGTGGGTTCGCCATGACGATGTCATATTCCCCTTCCTCCGTGAAGCCTTTGCTGAGAGTGTCCTGATAATCCACGCTGGGATTATCAATGCCGTGCATCATGAGATTCATGAGAGCAAGGCGAACCATCGTCGCGTCAAAGTCGTATCCGTGGAGGCTCCGTTCCAGGACATCCTTGTTGTTCGGGGTGAGCAGACCACTCATGCTAATGCGGATGAAGCCATCGTCATCAGGTTTGAAGACTTGATTTTTCTTCGCTTTCTTCCGTGCAAGCTGCGTGACTATGTATTGGTACGCATCGAGCAAAAAACCCGCTGTGCCGCAGGCGGGATCGCAGATTTTGTCACCGAACTGCGGATTCACGAGCTCGCTGATGAGCTTGATAATGTGGCGCGGAGTGCGGAACTGGCCATTCTTCCCGGCGGTGCTGATCTCATTGAGCAGCATTTCGTAAACATCGCCTTGGATGTCCTGGAAGAGGTGGCCCTCCTCGCGGGATTCGCGTTCGACTTCAAGAAAAATGTCGTCGATGATTGCGATGGCACCGTGTAGGAGGTTGGCGCTCGGAATGAGAAAGACGGCGTTGGCCATATGCCGGGTGAAGGCAGTGCCCTGGCCGTTGAGTTCCTTGATGAAGGGAAAAACCTTCTGCCGGACGTGGGGCAGCATATCTTCCGCTTTCATCTGCTTAAAATTGCTCCAGCGCAGCGTGGATTTGTTGATCGGCTCCTTCTTCTTGATATCGGAAGGCAGATAGTATTTGCCGGAGAACCGGGATTTGAATCTGCGGCGCCCGAGTTTGGCATCGCGCTGGTGCTTGAGGTCGAGCTCGTCGAGCCGCTTCATAAACAGCAGGTAAGTGATCTGCTCGATGGCCGACAGCGGATTCGAGATTCCCCCGGACCAAAACCGGTCCCAGAGTTTGTCAATGAGGGTTTTGAGTGTGGCGTTTAACTGCATTAGACGGCCAGTCCTTGGGTTAGCCTAAGGATTTCGTTGATCTCGACCGACAAGAAGATGCCGCATACCCCTCCCGGATGAACAACCGTAAAGGGGGCCTGTATCAGATCACGACTCTCAACACCCCCGCGATGAATGATGTAGTCACGAAGCAGATCAAGGAACTGAAGCTGATGGCTCGTCAAAGTGGGGTGCTTGCTGATGAACTGGTCAATCGAGCGTGACACGGTGTCCGGAAAGCCTTCGAGAGCGTCGATGCCCAGAATAAGGCGAATGAGTTGGAGAAATGGAGCCGTCCCATGTGTGAAAGTGTCGATCATGCGGGGTGCGGCTGCGGTATCGCCCATGAGCCCCTACCATTTTCGGACCGGTTGAAACGTCACTTGCCCTCCAGTTGGACATGACGATAAATCTATGTGCTGAGACATGCAAGTGCTGCATGATCCCGAACTACTAATAGACGGCCTTCCATCTCCGCCGTGTTTCGTTGAAGCTAGTGAATCCGTCGCACCGGGATGAGAGACCGGAAACGCCAATGTGGTTTATCTTCAATCTAACTTCATTTCCCAAGCGGGACAGTCGCGGGTCCTACTCCCGTCTCCCACTCCTTGCTTTTCTACGAACCTGATTGAGTCATCGGGTTATATCAACGACTTGCATAAACCCGTTTCGGTCTGTGCTCCCCCTGGCAAAGGTCGTTCGCCCCATGGCTACGGCTGCCGGCAACTCAATCATACAGAGACTCGTGTCTGGTCTCTATGCCATTTCAGCCGGGCCGGCCTATCCTGGTGCCATCACCATAGAAGCGCTGACGGCTAGATGAAAACGCCGGGGACGCGCGGCTTGATCAGCAGGGCCCTAGGCGATCTGGAACAGGCCGGGCGGCGTGCTCGCGGTACCCGAAATTGACAACCGCGCCCTCGGTGGTCACCTCAAAACCGGCCAACCAAGTCTTCGCCTCGTTGCGTCTCTGTTTAGAGAACCTAGCGGATTTCCTTCACTCATAACGCAACGCGACGGTCGGGTCGATTCGGGTCGCTCTTCGCCCGGGCAGACAGCACGCTACCGCGCCAGCCAGGGCCAGAGCCTGCCAGGGCCAGAGCCTGCCGACAATCAACGTCGTAAGGTGAGATCCTATAGAGGATTTCAGCTTCCCGGGATGGAGCTGTGCGGCCCGCGTCAAGCCAGAGGTTTTGCGGTGTAGGTAGGAGAACGCGGCTATACTTTCAAATCGAGCACGGCGCGGTCTACGCCGGTTCCTTTTGCGCCGAAGCCTGTCGCCTGAGCGGCTCGATCTGGCGGCGGTGCCTGAGGATGTGCACGATTCCGTGCTCCGGCAGTTGTTCGAGGTAGTATCTCACTCTCCACCTTGAATGAATGAAGGTGCGCGTAATCTCATCGTCACGCATCTCCCACCTGCCATCTAGTGTGTTGGCGGTGTAGTCGAGCATCGCATTGATCTCGGCTTCCGCGTCCTGATGCGGGGGGGGCCGACGACGGGACTCGATCGCGAGGTGCTGAGTTGCTCGCGAATGTAATCCGCATAGCTGTATCCGGATTGAACCACGTGCGTGACTATTGTCCGTACCGAGCGGCAGTTCTCATCCTGGGTCTGCGCGTCGATGACCGCAGTGAAGTCAGGCTCGGAGATACTGCTAAGCAGAAGCTTGAGGTCTGCCGAAGCCCGCTCGTATTCATCCATCAAAGCGCCAACGGGACCTTTTCGATAAGCTCTCATTCGGACTCCCTCGTAATGCAGCTCCTTTTCAAAATCCAGCCGGTAGGCCACTGGCTACCATCCCGCGAACAGGCCGTCGCTCTCTGAAGTCAGGCGCACCAGGAACGGGTTGTCGACGCCATTTTGGCTGGCTTGCTCATGCGCTTCGCGAATTGTCCCACCGTGCCCGACGAGCACGACGCCATCCAGCGCCACGTATTGGCCGGCGTATTCTTCTCGATGCGACTTGAGCCACTCAAGCCGCTCCTGTCGGATTTGTTCGTCGTCGCGCTGGCTGCAGATTGGCCCAGCGAGTTCCTGACCTGGTTCGCGCAGCAACTCCATGTCGAGCACCTGCCGCAGTCGCAGCCTGTCCGCCCGGGACAATGACCGCGTTTCTTCGATGATGTGCTCCAATCTTGTCATTTGCCTCTCTCAATCTTTAGAACTCAATCATATCAGAAAACGCCGAAAGACTTTGAACCTAACTTGGTTTTCGGGACCACACACCCCCGCGGCAGTTTTGCCGAACCGCCGACAAGGTTGGGACCAAGTGTTAGCGACGCGGAGCCTCTTGACTCTCCAGTTACGGGAGACTGTAGACTGCCCATTGTGTTTAACAAGCCGTGACACCGGGTTAGTGTCCTATTTGGTGTTGACCAGCAACACCAAAATAGGAGACTACCTGATATCGAGGAGAAGCGATGTTCAGAATCGGAGATTTTTCCAGACTGGGGCATATCTCAATCGCCTTGCGCTTTTATGACGAGGTAGGGCTGCTCAAGCCCACATTCGTGGATACTGCGACCGGATACCGTTACTACTCGGCCAATTTGCTGGCGCGCCTCGATCGCATCCTGGCCTTCAAGCGGTTGGGCTTTTCGCTGGATGAAATCGCGCTGCTGCTGCGGGAAGACCTACCAGTCGAACAGGTGCGCGAAGCGCTCCACAGCAAGCGCGACGATCTCTCCCGCCGGATTGCTTTAGAACAGGCACGGTTGCTGCAGGTCGAGGCGTGGCTGACCTGGATTGAGCTGGACGGCGGCGAGAAGCGTGGCGAAAGATGGCATCTTGCGGGCTGCAGCCCCGGTTACGAGATCAGGCTCCGGCAAGTAGCGCCGCAATTAGTCGCTTCGCTGCGCGGCAGCCTTACTTCTTATGACGAGGCGGTGGAGCTTTTCGCCGAACTGACTCTCCATTTGAAAAAGCACCAGGCCCACGGGCAACAGGCCGCCATCTGGCACACGTGCGCGGACCGGGCGCAGCAAATAGATTGCGAAGCGCTCGTTTTGCTCGACCGGCCCGTACCCAAAGGGAAGCGAATCGCCGTTTATGAACTTCCGGGCGGCGTGAATGCCTGCGTGATTCATCAGGGACGCGACGAGACTATCACCCAGGCTTACGTCGCGGCGCATTCGTGGATCAAGACGAATGCTTATTCGATTGCCGGGCCGCTTTGCGAGGTGTATTGGCAGGGCGGTGTTGCGCAGATGGATGGCTCCGGCGTGACCGAGATTCGGTATCCGATTCTCAAAGCACAGGCCAAGTCGCTAAGCCATTGATGACCCGGTCGCTACTGCGCCTCGGAGGCGAATTGCTCGCGGTACTGAGCAATCGGTCGGCCAGGAGACAAGTTGGGGAGTTCGGAGTTCAACCTTTAGGTTGCGCTCAGTCCTTGGTTTCCCAAGCTCGCCCGGCTGACACACTACGGCCAGGAGGAATCCAGTATGAGCCATATTGTTATCGCAAAAAGGATGATCATCATTTCGCTGTTGGCATGTGCGGCAGCGTTCGCCGCGGCATGGATTCAAAAGGAGAAGGAGAAAAAGGTTATGCCGGAATCTCAAGCAAAGGTTCGCTTCATCAATCGCTCACCGCTCGGTTATTCGCACGTAGTCGAGGTGCGCGGAGGACGCACGCTTTACATCGCCGGGCAAGTCGCGCTCGACAAAGAAGGGAAACTGGTGGGAGCCGGCAACGTTCGCGCGCAAGTCAAACAGGTCTTTGAAAACCTGAAGGCCCGGTTGGAAGAGGGCGGAGCCTCTTTCAAAGACGTGGTCAAGCTCAACTACTACCTCACCGACGCATCCGATTTGCAGGCGCTTCGCGATACGCGAGACGGCTACATCAACACGGAAACCCCGCCGGCCAGCACGCTGGTCGTAGTGAAACGGCTTGCGCGTGAAGAGTACCTGGTCGAAATCGAAGCGATCGCCGTCGCCGCGGAGTGAAAAGATGCAATTTGGTGTTCCGTTGCCGACTTTCCGGGAGGCAGCTTCGCCTGAAGCGATTCGTCAGGTAGCCGAGGGCGCCGAAGCCTTAGGTTTCGATTCAAGGCGCTTGGTGTGCCGTTCGAGGAGCGGGGGGCGCTCAGCGATGAATACCTTCACACCATCAAAGCGCTTTGGACACGGGAGCAGCCGAAGTTTCACGGGCGGTATGTGCGCTTCGAAGATATCATCTTCGAGCCCAAGCCATTGCAGAAGCCTCACATTCCGCTCTGGATCGGCGGCAACAGCAAAGCCGCCATTCGCCGGGCCGTGGCTCTGGGCGATGCCTGGCATCCGACGCGTGCGACGGTCGAAGACATCAGAGCGGGTGCTGCCTACATGAGAGAGGTTTGCAGCGAGCAGGGTCGTGACCCGGACTCGATGATGATCGCGGTTCGCTTGCCGCTCAAGTTTTACGACGGGCAGGAGGCGGCGGTGAATCGGCGGCCTCTTCTTGGCGGGACACAAAAGATCATTGACGACATCCGCCTATACCGCGACGCCGGGGTCCAATACATCCTGTTGGATTCCTTCTACAGCGCATCCGAACTGCAGGGCGAAACGGCGGAAAGCGTCGTGGCGACTATGGAGCGTTTCGGGGCCGAGGTTATGCCGAAATTCAGTCTAACGCAGGTCACCCGGTGAAAACCGGGTGTGAATCTGCCAGACGAACTCGGTAGACCGATGAGCGAGTCAGACGAACTCGGTAGACCGATGAGCGAGTGCGCTTCGCGGATTGTCCGACCGTGCCCGACGAGCACGAAGCCTTTGCTGTAATCGGGCGAGAAGTGTACCCACAACTTCGCTGGAACCTGGCGAGAAGTCTATTCAAAAGAAGAACGTCTGAGCCGCTCCATAACAAGAGCTGGCCCGCCGCCGAGCCTTCTCGCTCCCTGAGGAAACGCGATGAGTCAAATGACGAAGTTCAAGATCGAGATGAGTGCCACCGGAGCCGAATTCGGCGCTGGGCGGCCATTTTGAGAGGCCCATGTCGAGCGAATGGCTGAAAGCCAAACCGAATCAACAAGATAATGCTTCCATTTTTTGTATTATCTCTCAAATCCTCTCAAAAGCTCTCATTTTTGCTGGCGGCGGCCCTTCAGAATTTGCGAATTCGACGTTCGCAGCGTCCAATGAGGCGCGCCCGCCCGACCTATCTTCATTTGTCGGCGAGGGCCAACCCCCAACCTGAACAAGCCTGAGTCATCTTGGGGGAGACGGCTCCGTTGCCTCGACTCGGTTAAAGCGGACGTGAATCTGCGATCCGTTCCCCAGAAATGGCCTCTGGGCCAGGGATTGGGGGCTTAGA
>Ga0210410_10003784_pt1 | contig 13375 bp, 21 predicted proteins | sample IncBWC4MmetaG_FD_161058 | JGI IMG/M metagenome (GOLD analysis project Ga0210410, IMG submission 161058) | Forest soil microbial communities from Barre Woods Harvard Forest LTER site, Petersham, Massachusetts, United States - Inc-BW-C-4-M | ecosystem: Environmental > Terrestrial > Soil >... | reverse complement strand
CGCTCAGGGTCTTAGCATTCCCGATGATGTGACATTTGGCGGCAGAGTTGAGATGTCGTCGCATGCGGAAGTAAGCGAGGGCAGCGAAGGAAGCGTTCCTCGACTTCTCTTCAGTTGCAGTCTCGATGGTCCAAAGGTCGTTTGCCCGTTGTAATTCCGCCCAGCGGGTCAAAACGGCTAACGTGCAACCGTCTGGACTCCGCTGCATGTTCTGGTCCGCCAAGTGATAACTATCACTTTATCGCCACCATCTGGCTGCCTGCTTCCGTACACACGGACAAGCACATTTTCGTAGGTGTACTCGGTTGTGACGGAAAGACCGTCGATGGTTCCGTGGAATCGCCCTGTCAAATCTCGCCCGCGCAGTCCTTCCGGTACTAGATCATCCACAAGACTGTGCACTTCCTCATTCGAGAAAGAATCGACAAAGGGAATGCTGGTATCGGTCCGTTCTCCCTTCTCCAACGTCATCTTGCACACTTGGCCGTCGGCGGCGAATCTGGCCGTCATTAGAACGTGAGGGCGGACTCTGTAAGCTATGACGTTAGGGTATTTGGCTCTCAGGTCGGCGGACGTCTGCCCCAAAGCGGCAACTGCGAGAGCCAGAAGCAGAATGCAAATCCTAGCCATACTGACTTCACATCCTGACCAGCCATTCTAGACCGATTATTGGCGGATTGGCGTAACAGTGCGGTGCGCCCCGAAAGCCGCTGATCCACGGTGGGAGGAAACCTCCACCGGACTCGATCTGCGCCAGATTCCTGCTCGACGGACCTGCGGTAGAGTGCTAACTGTTACCACCTGTGACGAATTCGGAGCTACCAAACGAAGTAGTATTTCGGTTCAAACCCCGAGACGATACACCCGCCTAGAATCACTTCGCCGCGTTTTGCGCGTTCTGCGGTTTCGCGAGTGGGAAGACCCATCACGAGAGGAACGAGCCTCAGTGGTCCTCCCTTCGGGATGGGGAGAACGTCAATTGGAGAAAAGGTCAGCATCAGCCAGACCGTCCATGTGACCAATGATGGACGAATTCTATTGCGCCCAAACCTGAGAAAGAATACCCACGCAACGATCAAGAACGGGAGGCTCGCAAATCGGAGTGCAAGCAGCGAGAAGAACGTTGACGCCAGAAGAACGATCAATGCGCTGATCCAGCCGATTCGAGCTTCATGCGTCATTTTCGTAGCCGCCAAGGAAGGGCCCACCAAATCTTAGGCTCAATGGATGAACGCGATTCCAGCTACGTCTTGCATTTCAGAACCCGAGCGCGTCAATTTGGCGTAACAGTGCGCCGTGAAAGGCGCTGGACTTCAGCAGCGGGCAAAACGGGAAATCGCCTGTCGTGAACAGTCACCGACAGCAGGGGAGAACTGATGGTAAATTGTTGCCGTGAACCCCTTGCCCACCACATTCGTAGTCGTCCGCCAACCATGATGGAAAGACTCTGGTATAACACCCCCGTATTAGCGAGAAGTTGGAGCCTGGTCGTTGTCTTTGCGATCTTCGGGTTGGTCGTATCGGGAATGTTTTCGTCAGAGCCGGGACGCGCCGTGGCATCCGCCCTGTGCATGGCTCTCGTGATCCAGTCTTGGGTCATGCAGCGCAGATATGCGAAAAACCGTGAACGGCTTGTACTGCTTACGCTTGCTCTGACCCTTCCGGCCTTGGCGTCCCTATGGCTTGGATTGAATGTATTGCGGTTCTATGCATACGCACCAGAGTCGCGAGCGCGGCTCTACTCGGCAGTGGTTCGTCTCCAAGATTTGATTCAGAGCGTGGCATACGCTATCGGTTTAGTGGTTGTCTTCTGGACGATTGTTGAACTCAGTTGTTTTTTGGCCGAGCGCATTTCCGTCAAGCTAGTCGGGCGCAGGGAGACTTGGTGGAACCGACGATTCAAGGGAACATGGCTTTTGGGCAGCCCAATCGGTTTCGGGCTGGCTGCGTTGATCAGTTCAAGCCTTCTCCGTTGGTTAGTAGTTGCACTCAGCGTGTTGGGCTGCTTTTTCGCGATAATTTTTCGGCTCACTCGACCTCCCGACGAAATATGAAAACGATACGATCCGTCCTCGACGTGCGCCGTGAAAAGGCGCTGGACTTCAGCGGGTGCAACTCCCGCCCGGGAACTGGGTTCGCTCCGTCACCCGGTAGCGAGGCTGATGCCACATCCAGTTCCGACGTTCTGAAGCGGACGCTCTTTCATAATGCGTTGACCCGGCTGAGGGGGTTTTGTTATGACCTGATCAACAGTTACGGCAATGCCCCGCGCCGATTGCGTTATGATTCAATGTCTGCATCGTCGTTCGACATGCGTATCTGGCAATCGAAATTGCAAATCGCCGCGCTGGTCGTTGTCGCCCTAGTTTTGTTGGCTGCGCTTCTCCTTTGGCGTTCGAAAGTGAGAGCGGACCGTGTTCAAGCCGCACAGGATGTAAGCGATGCCCAGATTTTGTCAATGTTTCAGCGAGACCTACACCTCGGAATGCATCGGTCAGAGGTGTACGATTATCTAAGGGGTCATTCGCTACGTTTCGGCGAAGCAAACGGCAGGGATGCACTCGTTGCGATTGGCAGAGACCCCGCCCCAACTAATTCGATTTGTGAGTTTTTTTATGTTTCGGTGTTATTCGAATTTAACGAACTGCCACATCAGCGGGGGCCATTGCCATTGGATAATTTGAAAGCCATTTCCCTCTATAGGGACTGCCAGAAGTGAGTGTCGTACCATAGTTGGTGAAACAGTGCGCCGCGTAAGGCGCTGGACTTCGGCGGCGGGCAAAACGTGAAATCGCCTTGGCTTCGCCAGCTACGCGGGCGGGGACTTCACGCGACTGGCGGCTCTAAGGTAGGCCCAAGCTAGTCCAGCAGCAATCTGCAAACAGAGAAGGCTTTGCTTGGGTTCTCTTCCCGTCGCGACCTCCGCAATTCCAAACGCAGCGCAGCCAACGTATAGGAGAGCCAGCCGGAGCAGAATTCTGCGCCTATGCCGTGAATCGCCTTCGGCACGCTCTGTTTCCTTCCAAACTGTCAAATCAGGGCAGGTAACAACGAGGACGTTCTCAAGTACCTTGACCTTCAGGAGGCGAACCGTAGCGGGTTTGAAGCGAGGACAAAAGCACGGGCGGAATTGCTGGATGCCAATGCCAAAGCACGGGCGCAGGCGTCTATGGTTGCCAAGGCTAAAAAATAGCCTTTAACTCTTCTCGGTACTCGTCCTTGCCATAAAGGTCAGGTGGGTACAGGTAGGCTTCCACTTCCGCAGGGGTGGGGAACTTGCCCAGCCTGTTCAACAACGCTTGGTACTCTGTGATGCTTTTCTGTCGCATCGCTCGGTCTGGAGGGAACTGAATTAGGTTTGCGATTTCTTCGAGCGCCTGTTGGTACTTAATGACCGCTGCATCGGTGTTCTTCGGAGATGCCGCAGGTTCTTTTCATAAAAATCGGGTTCGGCGAAACCTAACATCTTTGCCATACCCCAAGCATACAGCGGGGCACCCGTTTCCGCTGGTTTCAACGACCGTAGACGAGAGGCGAAAGTAATCCCTGAAGTAACAACAATCGCTTGTTAGTGGGAGTTATCGGACGATCTGAAGCGGATGCCGTGTTAGCTACGTTAACTCTTGCCGTAGTTAGGGTTTTGCGGGTCCAACATGGCCATCATTTCTTCGCGCCATTTGCGGCTGGCGGCACCTGTGTAGTTGTCCAACAGGGTTTTGCCTGAGATAGGTAACTCCACTATCTGGCAAGGCACCACACTGCGGTAAACCAACTCCTCTGCGGTGGGCTCTTTCGGAGTCTTTTTCAGGATTTCCATTAAGGTTGCCATACCTACAGTATACAGAGCCCATGCCCGTTTTAGTTAGCTGGAATCAGGTCTACCCGAAGGGTGTTACTAAAGTGTTATCGATTGACGTGGCCAACGGCGTGTTCGCTCAACCACCTTTGCATGTATCGGGTGGACGCTCTCATTCTTTCTAGAGATTCTTGGGCTTCTAGGCGGTCGGCTTGCGTTTCCTCGATCTTGCCCCAACTACGATTCGGTTGGTCGGCATCACTGGTTCGGGCTTCGGTGAAGGCGGCGTGCGGAACTTTAATAGTTTCCCCATGCTTCAAGTCTACGCCTACTCGAACCGTTAACAGGGACGAAGGTAATCCCCCAAGGCAACCAATGTCGCTCACGGTAACTGCCAATTTGTGTGACATCACCATCGACGCAGTGTGACAGATGAGTGAAACATATGATGACCTGACCGATTGAAGGAACGCTGGGCTGGACTCCCGTGGATTGAAATTCATTCCGTTGCGAAGTGTAGATTCGCAAGCGTATGGTTTGCAGCATGGAATCACCCGGCAACTCGGCACATATTTATCGTCTTGATGACGGCAAGTTTCGGCTGACCTTTATCTACGCATCTCCGGGCGGCGCGAGCGTGTCGAGCGAAATCGGAGACTTCACCCGCTCGGAGCTTCATGACTGGTTGAAAGATTACCTGCATCCTTCGACCGATTTCGACGGTTTGCTGACGTCGTTCCAGAAACAAACCGAATCTACGGTTGCGCTCGGAGTGACGCTGCTGCGAACGCACTTCGAGGACGGACAGCTAGTGAAGTCGCCCGCGTCCAAAGAGGACGTGTGCCAGTGGATGGGCGAATACCAGCAACGCTACTTTGGCGACAGAAAAATCACGATCATCGCCGAGGTGATCGGCAATAGGAACCTGAAAGCCACGGCGCGGTTCTCCCCCACACTGCGGGATGGCGGTGCTATAACCGTTTCTTCAGAGTTGATGAAGTTCGGTAGCGCTTTGAGGATTTCGCTTCTGCACGAACTGATTCACGCAAATCTGCATGCGAGTGGGAACTATGATCCCGGCGACGATCACGGTGAGCTATTCAAAGCCGAAGTGAAACGCCTGATGAATATGGGAGCATACGATCCACTTCGTCGGCAAGAACCGCGTTTCTGTCCAACAGGTCGAAACCTTGTACGCGCATGCGTTCAAATATCGGCTTCAGCAGGTCGAGGTCGCGGACGATCCACTGCCGTGTGGTTCGAAGCAACCAGACTCCATCCTTGCGGCTCCAACGCGATTCCCTGTCAATCTGACGAAGCTGGCTCTCGTCCCGTGCGACCAAAGCAGCGACGCCGATGGAGCGTTCACGCGCATCCCGAACAATCTTGTCGATGTCGCTCTCGGCAATGACCGACTTGTCCTTGTTGTCGATCAGGATTTTCGGCTCGGTGGGGTCACCATTCGGAGCACGGTAGCAAAGGATGAAGTCTCCGTTCCGCGATAGCTTCTCCGATATGCAAATCCCAGCCCAAGTCCGCGCCTCCTCGGCAAAGTCCATCTCTTCACGCTTGCCGACGCGGGCGACCTTCGCCATTTCGGTCTCCAGTTCTTGGTTTCTTTCCCTAAACTGAGCGACTTCACGCAAGCAATCTTCGACACGCCGGGTAAGGTCATCTCTTTCGGATTGAGTCGAGCGCAGTGCGTCTTTGTGCTGCTCCCTGATCTCGGCGACACGCCTCGTGAGTTCCGTCTCGAACCGTGACCATGCGCTCTGGTGCTCACGGTCGTGCTTGCTCTGAAGGAGGCGAAAAGCCTCCTCGGCTGAAAGCTGGGCGACGCGGGCGAAGTCACGAACTCCGAGATGATCCAGAATCTCGGCGCGGGTCAGTTCGCCTGCGCCAGCGCACAGCGGGCATTCGACTGTCTCGGTGGGCAGATGAGATCGCATAGTCATGATCGTTTGGAGGTCTGCTACAGCTAGGGGGAGGACGGCGCTCAAGAACGTGCTCGGCTTGCTCTTCCACCTGAAATATACGTCGGAAGCGGACGGGACGGCTATTTCTGGACGGTAACATGGTGAAAATCTTTGGTTAGGTTACCCGCATTTCCAGCCGACCCCGCCGACTCCGACGTATATTGCGAGTGGGGAAACGAGTGACCATCCGCGAACTCATACAAGAGCAGCGACGCTGCATGCGTTCCCCCAATCCGGCAGAGCGACTAGCCGCAGCACTGCTGATTCCCCACGCACTCGTAAAGCAATTGCGAGAGATTCGGGATTTCGACCTCGGGCAACTATTAGATGACGAGGTCTGTTCGAGGCTTAACCTCTTGGCTCCAGAAGTGACGATCTGTACGGAGGCTGCTGACCGCCTTCGCCGACCAGCCCTCTCCAAAGTAGACAGCGAGTAAGGGAGAAGAACGCCTATGAAACAAGCCGCATTTTATGTCCGGGTTTCCACAGTAGACCAGCATCCCGAGAACCAGATAAGAGACCTCCGCGAATACGCTCAGCGCCGTGGGCTGAGCGTCGCACAAGAGCAGGAGTATGTAGACCACGGGATCGGCGGCACGAAGGCACGCCGCCCGGCGCTCGACCGAATGCTGGAAGATGCCCGGAGGCGACGCTTTGATGTGTTGATTGTTTGGTCGTGTGACCGCCTTGCACGCTCAACAAAGCACTTCCTTCAGGTTCTCGATGAACTTGATTCGTGCGAAGTCCAGTTCGTTTCGTTGCGCGAGGCGTTCGATACAGCAGGTGCATTGGGTCGCGCATTTCTCGGCATCGTCGCGGTGCTAGGCGAGATGGAAAGAGCACTGCTAATAGAACGTGTGCGCAGTGGCATGGCCCGCGCCCGTGCAGAGGGTCGCCAGATCGGACGCGCCCGGCTCGACGTTAACCGCCAGCAGGTCATCCAAGATCGCCGCTCCGGCATGTCGCTGACGCAGGTCGCCAATACGCACCGCATCTCGCGGGCGTCCGTCTGCCGCTTAATGAAAGAGGCAACCTCGACCTCGGGTGCCCCAGTTCCCGCGCTCGCTGGGAACGTGCCGAAGCAAACCAGCGCGGCGGGCGGCGTTCTATGAACAAAATGCAGATCGAAACGGTGGGAAAGGTCTTTCTCGCTCTTGCCAACGACCTACGACAGTGCTTGGTCTGCGACGGGCTATTCACGCGAGAAGCGGCTGCCAAGCACGCCATAACCCTCTGCTGTCCACCTACGAAATCCGAACAGGGCGCAGCGTACACTGATCCGTGCTCTCCATTTCTCCCACCGATAGACTCTTCGTCCTCACCGGGGCAGGCGTAAGCGCCGAGAGCGGGATACCGACGTTCCGTGGCGTCAATGGTCTGTGGCGGAACTACCGGATCGAAGAGGTAGCCTCGCCGGATGCGTGGCGTCGCGATCCCCGGCTGGTGTGGGAGTTCTATTCCATGCGTCGGCGGATTGCTTCGGTAGCCAAACCGAATCCGGCACACCTCGCGTTGGCGGAACTGGAGCGGAGGTTGGAAGACCGCCTGTTCCTCTGCACGCAAAATGTGGATGACCTTCACGAGCAGGCTGGATCGAAGCGCGTCGTCCACATGCACGGCGAACTCTTCAAAAGCCGTTGCGACACGTGCAGCCGACCGCCGTTCCGCGACACCAATATCTACGAACCACCCGCCGAGATTCCCCGGTGTGACTGCGGAGGTCGCATTCGACCGCACATCTGCTGGTTCGGCGAAGTGCCGTTCGACTTGGATCGCATCTTCCGCGCTCTGGACGAATGCACGGTCTTCATGGCTGTCGGAACATCGGGCGTTGTGGAGCCAGCGGCGAGCTTTGTTGCTCACGCGGGTGGTCGTGCGCGGACGATCTACGTCGGAGCAGAAGAGCCTGCTAACACATCAGCGTTCACCGAGTGTCATTTGGGTAAGGCTGGAGAGGTTTTGCCAAACTTGCTCGGTGCCTTGTGATCGGTCGAAACCGCTATTGCAGCTTCGCGTACTCGGCTTTGGCTTCGTTCAGGATGGGGATGTCGTGAGGCGCGATTCGGAAGCGGGCGGCAGGAAGGTGCGGGGGACACTCGCAACCGGGTCGGTGAGTGCTATGGGGATGTTTCGCCAATCGACTGTGGGCGCTATCCAAATCCGCAAGGCTGATTGTTCTGGATGTGGCGCAGTCCTTTTCTGGCGTCTGCCCTCACTGGGTAAAACTTGCCCCCATCGCCGCCATCAAACGCTGGGCCGTCTGCCGGAAGAATGAATGGGTCAGTCTTGGCCACTTCTTGCAATAGAGGAACAAAGTCCTGCCGATCTTTGCGGCAGTCGATTGCGCGAATGACAATAATTCGGACTGTAGGATCAGGATCATTGAGCGACGAGCGAATTAGCTCTTTTATGCGAAGCTGTGAGACAAGGTGGTTGGGAGCTTCCAGACTGATTACCATGTCCAATGAACACATACGCAAGGAAGAATTTCGGCTCTTGAGTTGTTCGAGTACAGGTGCGAGGGCCTTGTCGCCCAGCGCTAGCAACGCCTTTGTGACGCTGTCGCCCCAACACACGGCACCCGCCAAGGCCGGAATCGCCCGTTCGTCGTTGAAGCCCTCGACGGTAGAAATGAGTCTCTGGATGTACCTTGATGACTCGAAGTCGGCGTCTTCGTCATAGGCTTCTCCGTCGCCAGCACAATTATCCGCGCCGTTTCCACAACCGCTGGTTTTGGCGACCTTCGCCATTTCCTCGTCGGGGAAGTTCTTGGCGTTCTCGGAGGTCAGCAATCCGATCATCCCCAGTCGCAAGCGCTCGATATCCTTCGGAGCCGGGTTCTCGGAGGCCAAGAGGTTCGACCCTTCATCAAACGCGTTCTCCCGCTCGTCCATCTTTGAGCTGCCCATCTTTTTCAGAATGTCCGAAACCGTCGTTCGTTCCGGGGGTTGCTGAGCGGCTAGTTGGACGACAAGGAACAAAATCGGGACTGCTAAGAAATAGGCTCGCATTTGGCTATCCTTGGATTCATTGTGAGGCTGATTCGAAGCGCGTGCGAGTAACTTCTGTAATCAGACCGGTTAAACACTCAAAACCCCCGGCACGGGCAGGAAATCCTAGCCAGCGGCGAGCGTATACTCACAGCGATGAGCGACAAACCCTCTTCCAAGATGACCGATGAGTTCTTCAAGAAGATGGAGCACCATGCTGCTGCTGAGGTGATCCGTTTGCGGAAACCCACCCACGGGAAACTCCGCCTCATTGGCATCGCCATCGGCATACTCGTCGTGATTCTGTTAGCCGTTTGGCTGGCAGACCACTGATACAGGCGCTCAACTGTCGCTATCAGTCGATTTCACTCTTTTGACCCGATACCATGCGGGAAACGCGCAAAACTGCACCATTTCAGGATTTCCTGACCCTGCCGCCCGGCTGGTTCGCAAGGGGTCGAATTTCGAGAGCCTTTTATGCGGCCTTTCGCCCCCTGTTTCGCCAAGTCGGTCGCTAGCCCACGGGTATACCTTCTGAGGCGACGAGAATCCGCCCTCACCCTGACGGGAGTCTGTCTCTTTATCATCCTCGCATCTATGACAGCAAATGTCGGCTAGGTGCCAACGAACGTTGTCCAGATCATCGCAATGGTAAGGACGACCATGACAACGCTGGTCGTCAGTGCGACCGCATTTGCCAGCTTCGAGTTCGTGTATTGCCCCATCAAGTCAGACCTGTTAATCAGCTTCAACATGAAGAAGAGCACGAATGGAAGCAAGACTCCGTTCGCCACCTGCGAGAGCAAGATCAGCTTGATCAGGGGGACATGCGGGATCAGCACAACTCCGGCTCCGAACACAATCAGCAGAGTATAGATGGAATAGAAAACCGGGGCTTCCCGCAGATGCTTGTTGACGCCCGACTCGAAGCCAAGCCCCTCGCAAATGTTGTACGTGGTCGCAAGCGGGAGAATCGCCGCCGAGAGCAGTCCCGCATTCACCAGACCGACAGCAAACAACAGTGATGCAAACTGTCCTGCGAGTGGTCTCAGGGCAACTGCGGCGTCTGCGGCATCGGCAATGTTGTGAGTCCCGTTTAGGTACAGAGTCGCACCGCAAGCCACGACAATGAAAAAGGCAACAATGTCCGTCACAAAGCAGCCCACGATCACATCCCAGCGGCTCAGAGCGTATTGCCGCTTCGTTATCCCCTTCTCAACGATGGAAGCTTGCAAGTAGAACTGCATCCATGGAGTGATGGTCGTACCGATCAAGCCCACGATCATCACCAAGTATTCCGACGAATGAAGGGTCATCCCTACGGGGATGAACGTCTGCTTGAGTGCTTCGTGCCAGTCAGGATGCGCAAAATAGGCTGACACCGGATACGCAAAGTAGATCAGTGAGAACAGCAATAAGATAAGTTCAACGTATTTGTACGACCCCTTCACCACCACAAGCCAAACAAGCACAGCCCCCAGTGGAACGCAGATGTATTTGCTGATCCCGAAAATTCCCAGACCAGATGCGATCCCGGCAAACTCGGCTGCGATGTTTCCGAGGTCGGCCAAGCCGAGAACGAACATCGTGAAGAACGTTGCCCTCAGACCGAATTCCTCTCGGATCAGGTCAGATAACCCCTTGCCAGTGACCGCTCCCATCCGGGCGGCCATTTCTTGAACGACCACGAGCGCAATCGTCGTTGGAATCAACGTCCACAGCAGGGCGTAACCGAACTTTGCCCCTGCTTGCGAGTACGTAAGAATCCCACCGGGATCGTTATCCACGTTCGCGGTGATAAAGCCCGGCCCCAACACAGCAAGGAACGCCAGAAAGCGATAGCGGAGAACCTTAGTGGGGCGATGAATTCTCTTTTTGAGTTCCGCCATGGCTCCCCCTAGAAAATCGCGATGCACCCGAAAGCCGGGGACGACGCACTAGGCGCCCCCATGCTCGAATCGCACACGAACGCAGCCGTTGCGCGTTAGCACAAGGCGATTTTTGGACGGTGGAGACTAGACGGTTTTGACCAGAAGGTCGGCCTAGAATCACTCGCTCGGGTTGAAGTCTTACCCCGTCGCAGCGAGTGGCTGACATTGATGTCAGGCAGGTGCTAACGACAGAGCACGATTAAGCAAATTACTCGGAGGTTCGGATTTAGTCGGCTCAGTCATTGAGGTTTACAGAATAACACGGGCCTATCGCAATTGGGAGGGCAAGAGTTTCATCCTCATTCGCCACGTGGTTGACTCTGGCGCTCACCGGATAGCACCGCATATTGGCTGGCGTCATACGGCTTCAGCATTTCGGAGATCGCCGCAACATTCTGCATTCCGGGGTCGAGCCACACGTCATAGTCGTCCTTGGGCAGAATCACTGGCATTCGGTCGTGAACAGTCGAGGTCACCAGATTCGGGGTCGTGGTGAGAATTGAGCAAGTCTTTACCCAATTCCCGCTTGCGTCCTTCCAGCCGTCCCACAATCCAGCGAAAGCGAACAACTCCCCGTTGTTCACTTCAAAGCAGAAGGGCTGCTTGGACGTCGGCGTCTTCTTCCACTCGTAAAAGCCGTCTGCCGGAATCAGGCACCTGCGGAATTTCAGAGGATCGCGGAACGCAGGCTTCGTGCTGACTGTTTCCGACCGAGCGTTGATCATGCTGGCACCAACCGAAGGGTTCTGTGCCCATGATGGAATCAAGCCCCACTTCATCAACGAAAGCTGACGAATCGGCTCCTTTGGGTTCTGCCGGACAACCGGAATTTGTTGGGTCGGCGCGATATTGTAGCGAGGACTCCAATCGTCATCCCAAGGGGCAGTTTCGAAGTATTCCTCGACTAGCTGCTTCCGGCGCGATAATCGGTATCGTCCACATGTCGAAAGAAATTATCGCAGATGAAGAGGCTCCTAAAGAGCCACTTGTGGCAGTGGGCCGAGTGTTCCAAACTCTTGAAATATGACTGCGCTGATACGCTATGACGCTGCCCGACGAGCGCTCGCCGCCGCCCACCGGGTCGATGAGGTGAAAACGATCCGTGACAAGGCGGAAGCAGTTCGCGTTTACGCAAAGCAAGCGGGGGATTTCGAACTCCAGAATCAGGCAGCGCAGATCAGAATCCGCGCCGAGCGCCGGGCAGGCGAGTTGCTTTTCACGGGACTCGAAGGAAAAAGCGGATTCTGCGCCGAGCATTGAGGTGGGAAGTGCTGTCGTATCCAACGCGAGCACCGTCACCTGAAGATCGCGTTCAAGTCGTCGATCTCGATCCAGTCCCGAAGACCTTTGCCGCGTCTGTGCCTTAGTCGAAAGAAACGTGCGGCTGTCCCTTTGTTCCATGTCGCCAGCAAAACCTGTCGGGCGCGGTGATGCCGAGCCACAATGCGGAGGCGGTGCCCGTCCTCCTCGGTTGGCATCGCGGATTTGCCGCCTTTGACCTGAATCAGGATTATCTGCAATCGGTCGCCACGTTTCGCACCCGGAAGCAACATACGGTGATCCTTACGGACGGCGATCAAGTCAACAACTCCCACGGATTCGCCGCCAGCCCCTCCGCAGAACGTCACCAACTGCCAGCGCGTGCGAGCGAGCGATTGTCGGATACGAACCTTCGTCATCGTCACAGCCCAACGAGCCGTCGTGGCTGCTCTCTTCTGCGCTCTTTTCCAATCGACTGCCACGTTAGCCATCCTTTGCGAGTCAGAGAACTGCGCCGCACCTTCGCTGACATCGACCGCATTGAAAGTGAATTGAAGAAGGCGACGAAAGCTCTTGGTTCGGTGGCGGGGCTGGTCTCCAAGTACAGGGGCAGATTGCAGGAACTTTGCGACACCGCCGCAGCACGGAAGATGCCCCCGATGCCCGACCGATCCCTTGCGGAGATCAGCCAATGAAGAACTCGCATAAACGCGGCCAGCGCAAGACATCGGGGCTAGTGCCAGAGCCTCACGTCGGCATCTTCTGGTTGCTCAATGGCAAGTTGCTCATCGACAGCGTGCCCCTTGGCGAGGCCGAGCCGTATGGAGATCACCTGACCCACCCTCGCAGCCATATCGACGTTTGGGAACAGTGGCGGCTGGGCGGCAAGGTGCCCGCTGAATCGGAATACGAAGAGTTCCCTCGCGGTCGGGTCATGTACAACACCAAGACCCAGAGATTCACATTGCTGGCTGACAGGTGCATTCTTCGAGAGAAGATCATGGTCACGAAGATCATGTCGGAACTGCACCTGCCCAGCGAGAATACGGACAGGGGAACCGACAGGGGAACCGACAGCCACTACCGATGCTTCGCCTGTTTGCATAGCGGAAGCGAAGACCTGTTGTAGTTCAAGCACTCAAACAAAACGGCCCGGCGCGTGGCCTTCCCCAAATTCGAAATTAGGAGGCAACTTTGGATAGTCGGACACAAGCGAACGTCAACCAGATCGCGGGCGACCTGCACCTTTTAACAGCGCCGATACCAGTACTCGCCCGCACGGTAGATGTGTTCGGGCTGACCCTCTACCTGGCTCGCCACCTGACCCGAAACGACGTACGCATAGATGAACGCCGAGTCCGAATGATGGTGCGGTGCGGAGGCGCCACCAGGTGGGTATGACACCTCCACCGCAACGAGCGA
>Ga0210410_10003783_pt1 | contig 13380 bp, 9 predicted proteins | sample IncBWC4MmetaG_FD_161058 | JGI IMG/M metagenome (GOLD analysis project Ga0210410, IMG submission 161058) | Forest soil microbial communities from Barre Woods Harvard Forest LTER site, Petersham, Massachusetts, United States - Inc-BW-C-4-M | ecosystem: Environmental > Terrestrial > Soil >... | reverse complement strand
CGATTGAGAGCGTGCGCAAGGGCGGGACCGTCGTATTGGTCGGCAATATTTCAGCGGAAGTCACGCTGCCGCTGCAGAAAGTCGTCACGCGGCAAATCCGGCTGCAAGGATCGTGCGCGTCAGCAGGAGAATATCCGCGGGCGATGGAGCTTGTGGCGGCTGGCGCAATTCGCGTCAAGCCGTTGATCACCGCCATTGCGCCGCTCGATGACGGGCCGCAATGGTTTCAACGGTTGCACGCGCGCGAGCCCAATTTGATGAAGGTGGTCCTCACGCCTGGGGAATTTTCGGGTTCGGAGGAATAGAGCGCCTTTTACTGCGGAATCATGTCCAGGATTTCCCGTCACAATCTTGCAATAGATCGCCGCATCTTTCCATTCAGACGGCAGCCTAGAGAGGCTCGGGAATCGGCTCCATATTCCCCAGTAGAAAAACATAACCGCAAATTCCCACAATAAGGAATGCCGCGGCCGCCGCAAACGCCCAGAAAAACGAGTGCGTACCCGACAGGATATAGCCGGTGACAACGGGCGCGGCGATCGCGGAGAGTTGACTACAAAAATTCATGATGCCCCCGAGTGTTCCGACGCTTTCTCTTGGCGCAATCAGCGACGGAATTGACCAGCCCACGGGCGAGGCGGCTGACAAACCTCCCAGCGCTATGCTGATCCAAAAAATGGCCTGTAAAGGAGTCTGAGCGCGCACCGCGCCTAAAATACCCAGCCCGAGGGTCGTTCCACCGATCAACACGAATTGGCGAACGCGAACGGCGTTCCATCCGCGCTGGATCAGAGAATCGGCGAGCCAGCCACCGATCACCAACTCCGTGATGGTCGCAAACAGCCAGGGAATGCCCGCGTACAGAACGGCGTGAAAGAGGTCGAGGTGATGAGTCTTCGATAGATAGTCCGGCAGCCAGGTTAGGAACAGGTAAAAACTGTAGTTGTACGAAGCAAATCCCAATGCCAGGCCACAAACTCTTCGTTGCCGCAACAAATAACCAAGAGGCGCACCTTTGGCTGCGTGCACCTTGTCTTCCGGCTGCGCTCCGCCGCGTTTGATCCATTCGCGCTCGGCGTCCGTCAAGTATTTGTCTTCACTCGGATTCTTGTAGAAAAAGTAGAACAGCGCGAAGTACACAACGCTGATGAAGCCTGTTGCCGCAAAATTCCAGCGCCATCCGAAATATAAGAGCGTCAGACCCAGCAACGGAATTCCGATCGCCGAAGCGAATTTTGCCATGGAATCAAAGATTGCCGTCGCCAGGCTGCGCTCCTTTTCGGGGAACCAATAGCCGATGGCTTTCGCGTTGCCCGGAAAGGTCGGAGCTTCGCCGACCCCCAAGAGAAATCGCGAGGCAAACATACCGCCGATTGCGGTGGAAACGGCAGCGCCGAACGAAGCGAGACTCCAGATCATCGTGCCGAGGATGCCCACGCGCCTCACGCCGAATCGATCCAAAAGTAAACCGGAAGGGAGTTGCAGAGCCGCATACGTCCAGTTGTAGGCGCTCAGCAAGTAGCCGAACATCACCGTGGAAATCCCGAAAGTGTCGTGCAGCGCGTCGCGAGAGACGGAAAGATTCACGCGATCGAAATAATTAACAAGCACGCCGAAGCCCAAGAGCAGAGCGATGCCCCAGCGTCGTTTCGGCACAGAGGAAGCTTGCAAAATCTCTGTTTGCTTCACCAGATCATCCTTCTTTCCAGGCATGCCGCGCGAAATATAGTGGAGAACCGTGGCGCGAACAAGGGCCCGATGGGGATGTTGCAACTATTGGCCAGAGCTGCCAATCCCATAGCAAGGAAACGGCGGCATCTTTGGCCCCTAAAGGACGGCAAGCCGTGCAGATGACCACGATGCCGCAGCGGCTAGAAATGCGTACGCCCAGCCCTAGCAGAACGGCAGTTTTAGTCTGGCTAAACCTCTCCTTTAAATTTTCGGCATTGACATTCTTTTGACCCTGCTCCTAATGTCCCCTCACCGGAAGTATTCAAGGAATTGATAGCGACTATCTGGAGAAGTAATGGTGCGAAGCGAGCGCATTGTCTCGTTCCGATGATGGCGCGAAAGGCGTAGCGGCCCAGTCGAGGGGAAGCGTGTTCCGCCGCAGCTGACGGGAATGGCCGGAAAGGCGTTGACGGCCGCCCACGAAAAGGAAAAACAGAAATGAAGAAGATTGTGCTCATTGTTTTTTTCGCGCTTCTGTTCGTTCCGCTGTCTTCGCTCGCGCAGGGCCTGGGTAGCATCGTCGGCAGAGTTACGGATCCTGCTGGAGCCGCGGTCGCGGGCGCACAAGTCACGGCGACACAGGAGGGCACCGGTTTTTCTCGCTCTGCCGTGTCCGATGCCGAGGGGCTCTATGTGATTCCTTCGCTGCAACCAGCGACCTACCGTATGACCACCGAGGCCAAAGGTTTCAGCACTTCGAGGCAAACCGACGTCACCTTGCTTGCCGACCAAACGCTCACTGTAAATGTCGGCTTGAAGCTCGGTGTAACGACGGAGGTCGTTACGGTCACGACCAACACCGTGCAGATAGACACCTCGACATCCACGCTGAAGCAAGTCATCGAACAAGAGCGCCTTATCGAACTGCCCCTAAACGGGAGGAATGCGGCGCAACTGACTTTGCTGGTGGCAGGGGCCGTCAACTCCCCCAACGGAGGGGCGGATCAAGGAGCCACGAAGACCTTTCCCGGCGCAGTGACGTATTCGGCCAACGGTTCGCGGCAGGACACCATCAGCTACCAACTGGATGGCGGCAACTACGTGGACGAATACACGAATGTCAACCAGCCGTTTCCGTTCCCGGACGCACTCCTGGAATTCAGCGTGCAAACCAGCAACTACAGCGCGGAGTACGGCGAAAACGCCGGCGGCGTGGTGAACGTCATCACGAAATCTGGCACCAACAATTTCCACGGTGACGCGTTCGAGTTTGTGCGCAATCCGATTTTCAATGCTCAGAATTATTTTGCGACGCCAACCACCCCGGATCGCATCAAGCGTAATCAGTACGGCGGGACCGTGGGCGGTCCGATTATCCACGACAAGACATTCTTCTTTCTCGGTTATCAGCGTACGGCATTCCGGAATCTTGTTCTGGGAAGCTCCAAAGTCGTCGGACAGACCGACATAACCAACTTCTTGGCGACCGGAGGCCCCGGTGGTACCGCGGGAGTTTTGGATCCTGGCGTCGCAAAGATGCTGGGAATCGATCCCACTACTGGAGCGTATCTGGGCTCGGCTGCAAAATTCAGCTTGGCGGGCCCGATACCGACAGGCTCGAACCCCACGGTGGCGTATTCCAAGCCGGACATTGAGAATTATGATTCGGGGATGGGCCGCGTTGACCATTCCATCGGAAAGAACGACAAGATCACGGGCCGCTACGAATATGACCGCTTTACCAAGGCTCCGGTATTCAACCCGCTCGAACTGGTGGCTTACACGGATGCGACGTTCTCGATCGTTGCGCAGAATGCGCTGATCCACGAGACGCACATTTTCTCCCCGTCGCTCATCAATGATTTTCGCATGAGCTATTCGCGAGAAGTCTCGACCAGAGGACCGGATCCCAACGCCGTGAGCATTGCGACGTTTGAAACCGTGCCTCTTCCCTTCGAGCCAAAACCTGCTGCCATTCAGGGAATCGGTGTGCAAAACGGATTTAGCTTCGGGGACAATCCCGCCGGCGTGTTCACCAGGAATAACTTCACCTATGCCGACGACGTCAGCTGGGAGAAGGGGAAGCACGACTTTCATTTTGGCGGCATGATTGAATGGAGCCAGGTGGATTTGAATAACGAGTTCAATCAACCGGGCATCGTCAATTTTTGCGCACAGGATACCTATGCGATAAATGGGTATCCGAAGGGTGAGCCAGCAGGCCTTCCTACGTATCTGAATTTTCTCTCTGGGACCATGTGCGATGGCGGGCCCTCCGGCAACGGTTACGCGTTCCAGCAAGGCGCGGGCGAGTTCAAGGCCAACCGCGATAAATTCTCCGGCATCTACGTCCAGGACAATTATCACGTGAGCAATCGCCTCACGCTGAATCTCGGATTGCGCTATGAACCGGCGCTGCCCTGGAGCGACAACGGTGATCGCTGGGCGCAAGTGAATCTTGCGGCGATGGCGGCGGATACCAGGTCCAAGGTATATCCGAACGCGCCTCCGGGAATTTTCTTTTCCCCACAGAATGGCATCAGCGATCCGGGGATGCCGAAAAACGCGCTGAATTCCAATCTGAAAGGCGTCGCTCCACGCGTTGGGTTTGCTTACGATCTGTTCGGGGATGGCAAGACGAGTCTGCGCGGGGGAGCCGGAATCTTCTACGATACGCGTGCGATGGGAATGTTGAGCAATCGCTATGTGGATGAGTGGCCCTTCAGTCCGCAATTCATCCTCTCGACCTCCGGCAACAGTTCGCCCACTCCGGGTTCCACGGCCGGGTCCTTCAGTGATCCGCTCTGTACCCTGCCAACCACGCAGGCGGCTCTCAATTGCTCCGGGGCGCAAGCCACTTTGTATCCCACGTTCCCGAGTCCGTTCCCGGCACCGACGAATTTCGCCTATAGTCCGCCGTTCAATCAGATCGCAGTGACCTATGACCCGAGCGGCGTGTATCACGTCCCGACGGTTTATGAATGGAATCTGACCGTCGAGCGTCAATTGCCTGCAGGCGTTTTGTTCCGCGCAGCTTACGTTGGTTCGCGCAGCCTTCATATCCTGGAAACCCAGTATTACAACGCAGGCGTCCCCTGCACCGACCCAGCATCTGCTGTGGCTTGCACCGGCAAGGCCAACGTTGGTCTTGCGAACCTCACGGTCTGCGAGGCCACGGGAGGCACTGTTGCATCCTGCAACGGCCCTGCGAACAAAAGTGGCGCGCAGTTCGAGCCCAATACTTTTTCCACCACGGTTCAGGCAGACATTAACGACATCAACGCCAATTACAATGGACTGCAAACTTCCGTCGAGAAGCGCATGTCACATGGCCTGACGGTTTTGGCGAACTACACTTTCTCCAAGAGCCTGGACGACCTTCCCTTCAGCGAGGGAGTTTCTGGCTTTGATACGGGTTACTCCACGCTTCCCCTAAACAATCCCAGCCGCCACAGCTTTGACTACGGACCATCGAGTTTCGATCATACTCACGTGTTCACCGGATCTTACGTTTGGGAATCGCCAAGCCTCAAGAGTTCCGGCTCGTGGATGCACTATCTCCTCGGGGATTATGAACTCGGCGGAATCATCTCCGCGGCGAGTGGGCGCCCCATCACTGTGCTGCAAGGCACGGAACTCTCCGGCACGGGGATTGGCAATGATCGCGGAACATTTATCCCCGGTGTTGACCCTTACAGCGCGACATCCTGCGGCACCACCGTAAACTGTGTGAGCTGGCTCAACCCGGCGGCCTTTCAGCCAAGTAAGGTAGGCGGTGTTAACAATCCGCTCATCTATGGCACGTTTGGTGACGTCGGCAAAAACGTTCTCCGCCTGCCGCACACCGCCAATTGGGACATGCAGCTTGCCAAGAACTTCCCGATTACGGAACGCTTTCGACTGCAGCTCCGGGTGGAGTACTTCAACGTCCTGAACCACCCCAACTTCGCACCAGAAAGCACCAGTACGGGAACAGTGAACACCACCGACCAAATCAGTTCCTTTGACAAGCTCAATAGCAACGCCGCGTTTGGCACCTTCCGGGCCGGGCAGGCGGGAGATCCCCGCATCGCACAATTGGCCGCGAAGTTCTTCTTCTAGCCCCACACCAAAGAGGAAGCGTCGGGGCGCCTTTTCGAGGGGGGCGCCCCGATTCTTATTGTAGAAGAAATGGAAACTATTCGCGGGCTTGCTGCTACTTTTGCTTAGCGGTGTTGAGGTGAGAAACGATGAAGAAACTTTGGCTACTTGTTGTTATGGAGATTCCTTCCTCGCATTGAGATCGGAGGAGCCGGTCGGCTGGGTTGAACCCTGGCAGCCTGCAGGTTTGCAGCACGCTGCTCAGGAGTTCGAGCCAGGACCGACGGCTACCACGAACTATTTCGCCGGTGTTGTTCCCACGTTTGTGATTCCGTGTTCGTCGTTGGAATGTACGAATCCGACCGAGCCGGGCCCGAGACGGTAGCTCGTACCGTTGACGGTGATTTCGACGTTCCCTTCGCGGATCAGCCACATTTCGGAATGCACGTGATGGTGTGCCGGATGGGGCGCGCCCCCGGGCGGCAGGATCGTTTCGTGAACCTCCAAGGACTCGCCGGTGGCAAGCTGTCCTTTCAGAACAGGACGGATTTCCGCACCGTTCGAAACGTGCATCGGCAGCTTTTCGAAAGGATACATTGCAGATGGCAGGGCGCTGTCTTCTGCGGCCATGCTCTCCGGACTCAGAGCTGCGGGAAGCAGGGCAGCGGGGAGCATGAGACACAAATCACGGCGGGTCATAAACATGAGTTTCTCCTTTGTCATTCTGAACCCGGTACCTTGTGAGTCGGAACCAATATTGGGTAGCGGGTCAGTCTCCGGTTTGGCAACAAACCAGGCACATAGAAACACATTGAACATGCCGCACAATTCGACTGTGGTTGCCGACTCTACAGGGCCGCTACGTCCTTGCCTGCCTCATCCAGAAAGTGGAGCTCGTAAGTCTCGGGCGGTGCGGATTCGCTTTCGGGCACGACTCTCGTCCGGTCTGGGTCGCCCGTGCGAGCAAAGCGTCGCTGGACCGCTACCGCGAGAATCAGCTCGTCTTTGACAACGCGATGGCTCGCGCCGGGATGTGCGCCCTCGTCCATGACTTCCTTGTGCACCAAGATGCCAACCTGCCAACGGCCGTCTGTCATTATGTCGCTGTAGCTCAGGCTGGTGTGTTCTCCCTCTTTAGAAAACAGCTCAATCTTCAGGGTAAACGGTTTTTTCTGTACCCACTTTTGCCACACCCAGTCACGCCCCTCACACAGCAAATTCTCGGTACTGTGGCCGGGCCGCTGAAATAGAAACATTTGGGGGTTTTTGCCCTCAATAGCATTGAAATGCTCTGCCTCCTCTGGCCGACACGCGTCATCCGTCTCCATGTACGCGCGCCCATCAAACTTATATTGGTGCTCAGATGTGTTTCCCGTAGATGCAAATCCGACCTGCACATCCGGGAGCCCATGCGTCTTTGTGTCTAGAAACCCGAGGTGGTGTGCTGCGGTGGCTAGCAGCAAATCGCAGGATTGCCCGGGCCAGCGCAATATCCAGAAGGGACTTATGTTTGCTCCACGCAGCTCGCCCGTGCCCATAACCACCAATAGCTTTTCATCGGGCTCTCCCAAGTTCACCGCACCAGCTGTAAACCACGCGCCGGGGAGTTGCGCCAGCGACAAGTGCAGCCTGTCGAGTCGACGAGAAACGTGCGCATCTCGGGCGAGCCAGGTACGCGCACACTCTGGCAAGGCCACCGCGCTGGGAAGCGAGTCTTCTTCAGAACTGAAAACCGCCGGTGAATTCGCCTGTTGGGTATTCGCCCGAACACCAGCCAGGCCAATAGCGCCAAGAAAAACTACACTTGCCCTACAGACTATTGAACGCATTACGTCCATCCTATCACCTGCTCTGTTGCCGCAAAATATTGGTGATAGAAGGCTTTGCCCGTTCCTTTATAGCCCATTCATCTGACATTGACACTCGCGGTGTTATAGGTTCGGTTGGTTTTCGAATCTTCCAGTTTTGGGCCAGCCATCGAAAAGCCCAAGTCGAAGAGCCCAAGTCAATCTGAGGAGGAAATAAACAATGAAGGCATACGCCTCGGTGCTCGCACCCGCACTGTTGATGTGCGGTATAGTGGCTCCCGTATTCGCGCAGACCCCGACTGCGCCACAAGCGGTTTCTCCGTACACATTATCTGTATTTGCCAGCGCTCCGGCAGGCCTGAGCGCGCCAGACGACATCGCAGTTCTGGATGATCACGTATTCGTAGGCTATGGCGATGGACACGATCCTGGGGGCGTCGACGGGTTGAGCAGCCAGATAGTGGAATACAGAATGGACGGAAGTGTGGTGCACACCTATACCGTGCTCGGGCATGTCGACGGCGTAAAGGTGGACCCAATTACTCACAAAGTGTGGACACTGGAGAACGAAGACGGCAATGCGCGGCTGGTGATCATCGATCCGGAGACGCAGAAAACATCGCTTTATCTCGTCGGCACAGGGCCACACGGCGGGGGCTACGACGACATCACCTTCCGAGGCTGCAAGGTGTACTTCAGCGCGTCGAACCCGTTGATCAGCCCGAATACTGCGCCAGCGATTGTCAGCGTCAAGCTGAGGAACGGAACGGTGGAGCTCGAAGGCGTACTGCAAGGCGATGCCAGTGCGATTAACATTCCTCTGGACACAACCGTCACGTTGAACTTGCAGGATCCAGACTCAATGACCCTCGATCCCTTGGGAAACCTTGTGCTGGACAGCCAGGGCGACCAGCAGTTGCTCATCGTTTCGAATCCCGGCACTTCCCATCAGCGGGTATTGCAGTTGCCGCTGTCGTACCAGACCCCGAATGGGCCGATGGGCGTGGAGGTGGACGACACCTTTTTCACTACCTCCAGTCAAGGTTTTATTCTCTTTGCCGACAAGGGCCTCAACAAGGTTTTCAAGTTGAGCAAGAATGGCTGGGCGCCGGGCGTCGCCTACACCGCTGCGGACGGCGGTCCGTTCGTGGGCACGATTGATCTAACCACCGGTATCATTACCCCCATCGTCATGGGTTTAGTGGGTCCCGGGGGATTGATGTTTGTGGATACATCCAAGCACGGCTGGCAGGACTGGAAGCGTGACGACAACGCTTGCCGCGACGACCGCGAGTAGAAACGCAACCAACTCTTCGAAGTGGTTCGCAATCAGCAGCATTTCCATGCGAAACGTCAGTGCCTGATTTACGCAGGCGTAACCGGGAACTGACTCGCTCACCACTATCGGTGTCGCTGGCGGCATTGTTTTCGCAGCATTAGATGGATGCGGCCTTTTCGGGAGTTTTTGCGGCGCGGTAGATGGATTCGATGAGCGCGAGGCTGCGGCGTCCTTCGAGTCCGTCGCATGCTGGGGCGCGGTTCTGCTGAATGGCTTGGAGGAAATCTTCGAGGACCGCTTGGTGGCCTCGGAAATCGCTGACGGCCGCGGAAGAGGCGCTTTGATTTTCGTCGAGCGGGGCGGATTCGACGGCGGCAGCTGATGCGTTTTTGAGATTCGCGGCGATGATGCGGTCGTGTTCGAGAATGACGGTGCCTTCGGTGCCGGTAATTTCAACGCGACGGGGATAGCCGGGATACGCGGCTGTGGTGACGTGGAAAACGCCGAGGGTGCCGCTGGCGAATTCGAGGAGGGCGGCGGCGGTGTCTTCGGCTTCGATTTTGTGAAGCAGGGTGGCGGTGCGAGCTTGCACGCGGATGACATCGCCGAGGAGCCAGAGGAGCAAGTCAACAGTGTGAACGCCCTGATTGATCAAGGCGCCGCCGCCGTCGAGGGCGAGGGTGCCGCGCCAGCGGGAATTCGAGTAGTACTCCGGAGGGCGATACCACTTGACGCGGGCGTCGACCAAGAGCGGTTTGCCGAGGAGGCCCTGGTCGAGCCAGTTCTTGAGCTGGCGAATATGCGGCTTGGTGCGGTCTTGAAAAATGACGCCGAGTTTTACGTTGGATTGGTTCGCGGCTTCGATGAGGGCGTCGGCGCGGGCAGTGGTGATTTCGAGCGGTTTTTCCGTAAGAACGTGCAGGCCTTGGCGGGCGGCGGCGATGCCTTGGGTGGCGTGGAGGCCGGAGGGGCTACCGAGGATGACGAGATCCATGGGGCGGTGTTTTAGGAAGAAGTCGAAGTCTTGATAGGGAGTGCCGCCGTGTTCGCGGCAGAGGCGGGCGACTTTTTCGGCGTTGGCGCCCTGGATGGCGGAGATTTCGACGCCCGGAATGGCGCGAGCGGCGCGGGCGTGGGTTTCCGTGATGTTGCCACCGCCGATGAGGCCGATGTGGAAGGTCATTGAGAGTTTTCGGTTTTCAGTAGTCAGTGTTCCGTAAGAGAAGAAGGATAGTTGGATTTGCGGTTTAGTTTCAAATCCATAATTTTTAGTTCTAAGTTAAGAAAGAAAAATAGTAGTGGTTTAGTTTCAAATTCATTTCCAAATTCATCTTCAAGTTCATTTCCAAAGGTCCGATGTAGCGCGGCGCTTGTCAATGATAGGCGGCGACGAAGTCTTTATAGGCGGCTTCGGTGGCTTCGGGGGTGGCGATCGCTGAGCTGATCAATATGCGGTACCGGAAAGTGACGCTGGCGTGGGGCGCCAGGGAGAAATTCAACTCTTCTTTTCCATTGCTAAAAACCTTCTGGCCGAGTGGGTTAACGGCAAACAGGCCGTAGCCGCGGGCGTGCCAGTAGGTGGGGAAGCCGGGATTTTCCGGGTGGTCAAGAATGGTGATGGTGACGGGCTCGTCGCCGACCATGCCACTGAGATTGCACCAGCGGCCGCGCGTGCCCCAGGCGGCGTCGCCTTTTTTCCCTTCGCTGGTGAGGTAGGTACCGTTTACGCCGGTGTTGTCGAGCTTGGGAACGGTGGTGGCGCGGCCGCTGATGTCGGTGTAGACCTTGGGCTTGTCGGAAGGAATTTCGAGGGCGCGGATGACGCGAAGGCCCATGAGGCCGTCTTTTGCGTCGGGGAAGGAAACTTTTTCATCGAGGGCACGGAGTGTGGTGATGCGGTCCACGCTGCGGAAGCCAGGACCGCCGCGAAAGACGAAGTGGGTGTGCTCGTTGAGCAAGACTTTGTTGTCGAAGGTGACCCAGTCGGTTTCGACGTCGAGTTCGCCGTGGTCGGATCCACCTTTGGCGGAGACGATGGAGCGGTGGAGGATGGTGCCCATCTTTGGGGCATTTTCCGGTTTGATGGCGTAGGAATTGTTCCAGAAGTCGAGACCGTTCACATTCTCATAGTTGAACCACAGGCCGGCGTGATGAGGATGATCCACGCGTTCGCCGGGGCGGGGCTCGAGCGGAAAGCCGCGGGTAATGATGGTGCCATTGGCGGTGCGCAGCGGATAGAGAACGGGCTTCTTGAGAGTGTCTGGCCAAATGTAAGACGTAAAAGGTTTTCCATCAATGGAGACGTCCACGCGCCGGGATTGTTCGTTGACGACAACGGAGACGCGGTCGGACGGGCTGGGGCCAGCGTTGACGAAGCAGGTGAATAACGCAGCCGCAAAGATGGCGGCTAAAAACGATCCGGTAATCGCAATGCGCATGGCTGAATGTGGCCTCCAATTTTCAAAAGGTCTGGCAGATCAAATCTCTTCCGACACGACGTACGGCGCGCGGTAGGTGCCACGAAGGAGGCGAGTGGCTTCCTCATCGCCAATGACTTCCTGTTTCGCAGGATCGAACCGCAGCGTACGCCCCAGGCGGTACGAAGCGTTGGCTAGATGCACTAATGTCGTCGAGATGTGGGCTTCTTCGATCGGAGAATGAATATCCTCGGCACGCCGGCTGCGAACGCAATCAATGAAGTTCGCGTAGTGGTCGCCGGCGCCTTTGCCTTGCGGGCCGGGTTCGGCTTGATCTGTTACCCACGTTTTGTAGGCGTCGTATCCATCGATTCCGAGATAGCCGTTTGAGCCGTAGAAAATATTGCCGACAGTGTTAGTTTTGGCGTCTCGTGGCCCAAGGGACTGTGCGCTCGAAGGCTTTTTGTTTGCATCGGCGGTGATTCCGGCAGGGGGTACGCCGCTGGCGCCATACGCCCCGGTGCCGATTTCGGCTTCGTGGTTGGTGATCCAGTGGCGGACTTCGACTTCCATCATTTTGCGCTTGCCGTCCGGAGCGTCGAAATAGAAGGTGGCGTTCAAGACATTCGGCGTTTCTTGATCGTCCTGGAACATGAAGTGTCCGCCCATGGCGGAGACTGATGTGGGGAAACCCACGCCCAGTCCTGCACGAGCGATATCAATTTCGTGGATGGCCTGGTTGCCGATTTCGCCGTTGCCGGTGTCCCAGATCCAGTGCCAGTTATAGTGAAAACGATTCTTGGTAAACGGCTTCATGGGAGCGGGGCCTGTCCACAAGTCGTAGTGGACTCCGGCGGGCACGGGCTCTTCGGTGGAGTGGCCGATGGAGGCGCGCCACTTGTAACATAAGCCGCGCGCCATGTAGACGTCGCCGATGGTGCCGTCACGCAGATGCTTCATGGCTTCCAGCAGGCCGGGGTTCGAGCGCCACTGGCTGCCGTGCTGGCAAATGCGGTTGTATTTCTTCACGGCGCGAACAAGTTGGCGTCCCTCAAACCAGTTGTGCGAGCAGGGCTTTTCCACGTAGACATCTTTGCCGGCTTGGCACGCCCAAATGGCCATTAGGGAATGCCAGTGATTGGGAGCAGCGATGGTGATGGCGTCGATCTCTTTGTCTTCGAGCAGCTTGCGAATATCGACGTAGGATTTGGGCTTTGGTAATCCAAGCTTCTCGACATCGCCGAGGCGCTGGTTCAGCACGCTCTCATCCACGTCGCAGAGCGCGGCGATTTCTGCTCCCGGCACGTGTGCCAACCCGTGAATGTGATCCTTGCCACGGCCTCGCACACCGCAAATGGCCACGCGGACGCGATCATTCGCACCCATGATGGTGGCGTAACTCGATGCCGAGACGCCCAGGGCGGTGCCCGCGACACCGGCGCCGGTGACTTTCAGAAAGTCTCGCCGCGAACCTGTGAGTACAGACATGCAACCTCCATCCAAGCCAATAGAATCCCCAGAACATAAGAATAAAACTTGATGCCTCGACCGGCCTCGGCGAACCCCCGTGCGCTGTGGCCAGGAGCTTCCCAGCGCGCTTATGGTAAGCCAAGATGGGAAATTCTGGTGTTGAGAGTTATTAAACCAATCGTTTATCAATCTTGCGTTGACTCCAGGGGAGTTGGAGCGCTAAACGGCAGCTCAAGAGCCTAGCCGGTACCAGACTTCATGCTGTGCGCCAGGCGATCGCTTCGTTCGTTAAGTCCGACTGAATTTTAACCGCAGTTTTTTCGGTTTGACACCTCGGGGGGTGACTTCTATATTTTGCGGCGTCCATAATTTTTCTTTTTCCACTGGTTTTATAAGAAGATAAACGTAGCAGACGGCCGGATACCGTATCGGTTTCGGGCCTTGTGGGTTGACTGCCTCTGGAAAGGAAGCGCTCGGATGCAATAAGTTCAGCGCATGCATATGGCAACGACATCCGTCAAACATCCGGAAGTGAAGGGGAGATCGCGGGCGGCGGGCCTGCTGGGTGGCGAGCAGATTCGGTCTGCGGTGGAAGAGGTGTTGGCATCCACGCAGTTCATTGATATTCACACCCACCTGTTTTCTCCCGCGTTCG
>Ga0210410_10003780_pt1 | contig 13381 bp, 8 predicted proteins | sample IncBWC4MmetaG_FD_161058 | JGI IMG/M metagenome (GOLD analysis project Ga0210410, IMG submission 161058) | Forest soil microbial communities from Barre Woods Harvard Forest LTER site, Petersham, Massachusetts, United States - Inc-BW-C-4-M | ecosystem: Environmental > Terrestrial > Soil >... | reverse complement strand
AACTGGCGACTGGTGCGCGGGCTGGACTACTACATGCGCACGACGTTTGAAATCACCGCGCGGGGGCTGGGTTCGCAGAATGCTGTGTGCGGCGGCGGGCGGTATGATGGGCTGGTGGAATTGCTGGGCGGGCCGCCGACGAAGGGAATTGGATTCGCGATTGGCGAGGACCGGCTGATTTTGTCGCTGCAGGAAGCGGGCAAGGGCGGCGCGGCGCAGGGGCGCGACGTTTTTGTGGCCTGGATGGGAGAAAAGGCGCAAGCGACGGCGATAAGTGCGGCGCAGAAATTGCGAGCAGCGGGATTTCGCGTGGAGTTGCCGCCGGTGGAGCAGAAATTCGGGAAGGCGCTGGGGCAGGCGGACAAGTTGGGCGCGCGGTATGCACTGATTTTGGGCGACGACGAGATTGCGACGGGGCAGTGGACGGTGAAGACGTTGGCGGATGGCTCGCAGGCGAAGATGAGCGAGGCGGAGTTTTTGGAGATGTTGAGGAAAAGCAAACCGTTGTCATCCTGAGCGCACCCGACGAGGGTCGGCGAAGGATCTCAACTGTGGAAGCGCCTCGGCTGACATTACGTTGAGGTCCTTCGCCCGCAAAAGGCGCGGGCTCAGGATGACAGGCTTGCGTATTTTTTGATGAAATTCAGGAGAGCTGAACGTGCTGGACTTTCTGGGAAATTTGAAGCGAACACACTATTGCGGGGCGCTGCGGGCGTCGGATGCGGGGCGCGACGCCACGGTGATGGGCTGGGTGGCGAAGCGGCGCGACCTGGGCAATTTGCTGTTCCTGGATGTGCGCGACCGCGCGGGCATTGTGCAGGTGGTGTTCAACAAGGAGACGCAGCCGGAAGCACACGCGAAAGCGGAGCAGGCGCGGAGCGAGTTTGTGGTGGCGGTGGAAGGGAAAGTCACCCAGCGCGGGAAGGCCAACCCGGAGCTGCCCACAGGCGAGGTGGAAATAGTCGCGTCGCGGCTGCACATTTTGAACAACGCGAAGACCCCGCCGTTCGCGATTGAAGAGGAAATCAACGCGGCGGAAGAGACGCGACTGAGATTCCGCTATCTGGATTTGCGGCGGCCGAAGCCCCACCGCAACCTGGCGTTGCGGCACAAAATCATTCTGGAAATCCGCAAGACGATGGACGAGATGGGGTTCATCGAGGTGGAAACACCGATGTTGACGCGGTCGACGCCGGAGGGCGCGCGCGATTACCTGGTGCCCAGCCGCGTGCATAATGGGCAGTTTTACGCTTTGCCGCAATCGCCGCAGATTTTCAAGCAGATCCTGATGATCGGCGGGCTGGACCGCTATTTCCAAATCGTGAAGTGTTTCCGCGACGAGGATTTGCGCGCGGACCGGCAGCCGGAGTTCACGCAACTGGACCTGGAGATGTCGTTTCCGCGGCAGGAAGATATTTTCAATGTGATTGAAAACGTGATGGTGCGGGCGTGCCAGGTAGCGGGAGTGAATGTAAAGGCGCCGTTTCCGCACATGTTGTATAAGGATGCGATTCGGAAGTATGGCAGCGACAAGCCGGACATGCGGTTTGGGATGGAGCTGCATGAAGTAACCTCATGTTTTCCGGCCGAAGCGAAAGAGAAACTGCAAATTGGCGGGAGCGTGTTTGCGTTTGCCGCGCCGGGGGCGGCGGGGTATTCGAGGAAGCAACTGGATGAATTGACGGAGAAGGCCAAATCGCATGGCGCGCGCGGGGCATACTTCGTGAAGCTGGCGGCGGAGGGAACGACGTCGACAGTGGAGAAGTTAATCGGCGCGGAAAATGTGAAGAAGCTCGCCGAGGCTTGCGGCGCGAAAACAGGTGACCTAGTCGTTGCGGTTTCGGCGAAGGAAGAGATCAAGGGCACGGAAGCCGCGGCGCTGGTTGCAGGGCAGTTGCGGCTGCAGTTGGGCGACGCGCTGGGCGTGATCGACAAGACGCAGTGGAAATTCCTGTGGCTGACGGGATTTCCGCTGTTTGAATGGAGCGAGTCCGACAAGACTTGGGTGAGCGCGCAGCATCCGTTTACGGGAATTGTGGATGAGGACTTGGAGAAGCTGGAGACGGCGCCGTGGGAAGTTCGCTCGAAGGGCTACGACCTGGTGCTGAATGGCGTGGAGCTGGGGTCGGGTAGCATTCGAATTCACCGCCAGGATATTCAGGAGCGGCTGTTCAAGGCGCTGGGCTTGAGCGAAGAGCAGTTGCGGCGGAGATTCGGATTCTTTCTGGATGCGCTTACGTACGGGACGCCGCCACACGGCGGAATTGCGCTGGGCATTGACCGCGTGGTGATGCTGCTGGCGGGTGAAAAGTCGATTCGCGAAGTGATCGCTTTTGCGAAGACGACAGCGGCCGTGGACTTGATGGCCGAATCGCCGAGCGACGTGGATCAGACGCAGTTGGAGCAACTGGGGATTGAGATTAAGAAGAAGCAATGAAGTAAAGAGGTAACGAAATAAAGAGAAGAGCGAAGAATCCGGCTGGCGATTAATGTCGAGAATACGCATATTGGCGGAGGCGGTGGCGAACCGGATTGCGGCCGGGGAGGTGGTGGAGCGGCCCGCTTCGGTGGTGAAGGAGTTGCTGGAGAATGCGCTGGATGCGGGCGCGAACTTCGTGCGGATTGAAACGGAGATGGGCGGCAAGCGCATGATCCGCGTGATTGACGACGGCCACGGGATGATGCACGACGACGCGCTGCTGGCGTTCGAACGGCACGCGACGAGCAAGCTGCGCTCGGCGGACGATTTGACCACCATTTCAACATTGGGATTCCGCGGGGAGGCACTGCCCTCGATCGCGTCTGTTTCACGGTTGCTTCTGGAAACGCGCGACGCGAACGAGGCGGAAGGGACGCGCGTGGAATTTGCCGGCGGAAAATTGGTGGGTGTGAAGCCAGCCGGATTGCCAACCGGGACAACAGTGAGCGTGGCGGATTTATTTTATTGCGTGCCGGCGCGGCGAAAGTTTTTGAAGTCGGACACGACAGAACTCGGCCATATTGCCTCGCTCGTCACGCACTACGCGCTGGCGAATCCCACGAAGCAGTTCACGCTGACGACGCCGACGCAGGAAATTGTGAATTGTCCGCCGACGGAGAAGCTGGCGGACCGCGTATACCAACTGTTCGGGCGGCAGGCGCTGGACGAACTGGTGGAAATCCCCAGTGTTTCCGCGGCGTTTCGCGCAGCCATCACCGAGCCGGAGATGGAAGCGGGAGAAGAAGCGGCGACGCTGACGGTGAGCGGCTTCACGTCGCGGCCGGACATCCAGCGGCCGAACCGCAATGGAATTTACGTGTTCGTGAACCGCCGATTGGTGCGCGACCGGCTGATCCTGCACGCGATTCATGAGGCTTACCGGAACATTCTGCCGCCCACCGTGTTTCCGGCAACGCTGCTGTTTCTGGAGATGCCCTACGACGAAGTGGACGTGAATGTGCACCCGGCGAAAATCGAGGTGAGGTTCCGGCGGTCGCAGTTTGTGCACGATTTTACGCGCGACGCGATCCGGCAGGCGTTGATGGGCGCGAGGCCGATTGCGAGTTTCGCGACGGCGGCCGTAGCGGCGATGGCGCCAAATCCGGCGGCGCCACCGGCTTCGTTTGCGGGCGGATTGGCGGAGGCGAATCCGGATTCGGGCGTGCCGCGCGCAATGATTCCTCTGATGGAGGAGTTGGGAGTCGAGTCGGGCGTAGGATCGGATTACTCAGCGGGGAATGGATTCGATTTGGCGGCCGCGCCCGCACAGCCCGTGCCGCAAAGATTTCCATTCGAGCCGGGAAGTTCGTTTACGGGCGGATATTCGCCGGGGGCGCTGCCTGCAGGGCAAGGCCGCGAGCCTAACTGGGCGGAGAACTTTTCGAGAGCAGGCGCGGACGTTCCGGCAACCCTGCCGCGTCCGGAGCAGATTGCGGACTTGAAGCCGCTTGGCCAGGTAAGCGCAAGCTTCATCGTGGCGGTGAACGGCGAAGGCCTCTGGATCGTGGACCAGCACGTGGCGCATGAGCGGGTGCTCTTTGAGCAGCACCTGGAAGCGCGGCGCGCGGGAAAAGTGGAAGCGCAACGGATGCTGATGCCGCTGGTGTTCGAGCTTTCACCGCGGCAGATCGTGACTTTCGAAAAAATTGCCGAGGAATTGATGGCGAACGGATTTGAAGTGGAGCCGATGGGGCCAAAGAGCGTGGCGATCCAGGCGGTGCCCGCGGGTGTGGCGGCGAACGATGCGGAGCATCTGTTGACCGAGATTATCGACGGAATCGAGCGGGAAAATGCGGCCATTTCGATTGATACCTTGCAGGCGAAAATTGCGGCTTCGACCGCGTGCCACGCGGCGATCAAGGTGAACATGCCGCTGGATCAGACGAAGATGGAGTGGCTGCTGGGCGCGCTGGCGAAAACGGATTGCCCGATGAGCTGTCCTCACGGGAGGCCGGTGGTGTTGCGGTATTCCGTGCGGGAAATCGAGCGCGCGTTTCATAGGATTTAGGCGTGACGTGCGAGGGGAACTGTTCTGAGTAATCAGTTATCAGTAATCGGTGATCAGTCGGAACGGATAACAGCGATCAGATAGCAGCGATCAGGAAACAAGAGGCTAGAACACTAGTTTGGGGAGGAAACGTGGGCGAGGGACAGAAGACGGCGGTGATATTCGGGCTGGCGAACAAGCGAAGCATTGCTTGGGCGATCGCGCAGAAACTGAATGAAGCGGGATGGCGGCTCGCGATAACGTACCAAAACGAGCGGCTGGAGCAGGAAGCGAAGGATTTGATCACGGATTTGCCGGGAGCGGACGGGTTCATGTGCGACGTGACCTCGGACGCGGAGATCGCGAAGCTTTTTGAGCAATTAAAGGCACGATACGGCGTCTTGGACGGATTGGTGCACAGCGTGGCGTTTGCTCCGGCGGATGATATGAAGGGCGAGTTCCTGAATACGACGCGCGAAGGATTCCGGATTGCCCATGACGTGAGCGTATATTCGCTCATTGCGGTCGCACGGGCGGCGGCGCCATTGATGACCAATAGCGGCGGGATCGTGACGCTGACTTATTATGGCGCGGAAAAAGTTGTGCCGAAGTATAACGTGATGGGCGTGGCAAAAGCGGCTTTGGAAGCGACGGTGCGCTACCTGGCGAACGACCTGGGGCCTAAAGGAATTCGGGTGAATGCAATTTCCGCTGGACCCATCAAGACGCTGGCGGCGAGGGGGGTTTCGCAATTGGGCGAAATGCTGAAATCGCATGCGGAGCGGGCTCCATTGAAGCGGAATGTGGATCCGGCGGAGGTGGGCGCCACGGCGGCATTTTTGCTGTCAGCGGGGGGATCTGGGATTACCGGCGAGACGCTATACGTGGATTGTGGCTACAACATTATGGGGTTTTAAGGGGGAGTTCCGGGCCGGGAGTGTTAATCAGTAAGAAGGATAGCAGCGATCAGATAACAGCGATCAGGAAGCCAGAACGAACTGGATTCGCACCATAACTCGCTGCAAGAATGCGCGAAGCGACTCACCTTAGGATGGCATTGCGACTGACGATTGCAATTGATGGGCCGGCGGGATCGGGCAAAAGTACGGTGGCGCGGCGAGTGGCGGCGATGCTCGGCTACGTTTATCTGGACAGCGGCGCGATGTACCGCGCGGTGGCGCTGAAGGCGCTGGAACGAAAACTACCGATCGAGGACGAAACTCAACTGGAAAACCTGGTACGCGAAACGCACATTGAATTGAAGCCGCCGACTGCGGATCAGGAAGCGGCGGGCCTGAAGAACCGGGTGTTTCTGGACGGCCGCGAAGTGACGCAGGAAATCCGCACGGGAGATGTGGCGCAGGCGGCTTCGCGTCTGGCGACGATTGCGGGCGTGCGCGAGGTGCTGGTCGCCGAGCAGCAAAAGGCCGGCGCGGGCGGCGGCGTGGTGATGGAAGGGCGGGACATCGGCACCGTAGTGTTTCCAAACGCGGAGCTGAAGATTTTTCTGGAGGCGTCGGCAGTAACGCGGGCGCAGCGTCGTTGGATGGAGCACCAGGAAAAAGGCGAGAAAGTCTCGGTCGGGCATGTGATGGAGGAAGTGCGCGAGCGCGACAAACGGGACCGCGAACGGAAAGTTTCGCCGCTGGTTCGAGCGAAGGATGCCGTGCTGGTGGATAACACGGCGATGGGTATTGAAGAGACCGCGCGGCTGATCGTAATGCTGGCGCGGGAGCGGGAAAAAGCCACAACCTGATATTTCCAACGGGATAAAGCTGCGATCTGGTGCGTTGATGTTTAGATTTGAGGTGACGTTATAGAAACCCTCAGGCCTGAAGGCCAGAGCTACAAGCTGACGGCGGAGGCCTTTTGGAGCGCGGACTGGTAGGAGTCGGGGACATTGTCTTCGGGGCAGCCGAGGCGTTCGGTGAAGGTGGTGAGTTTGGGCCACTCGGCGCGTTCGAGTGCGAGAAGGACTTCGTAGAGGTCGCGATAACGGTTCTCGCCCCCGCAGAGCGCGGCCTTTACTTCGGGATCGATCGGCAAGGTTTCCAGGACTTCCTTGATGGGCTTGTCGAGCAATGCGTCGGAGACGGAGAGCAGTCCCATCAGAAACAAGATGTCGCTTTTTCCGCGGAAGCCGGCCGGCGCGGAAAAGTCCTCGCAGAAATAAGCCCGGGTAAGGGCAGTGTGGATCAGTTCAGGGGGCTTGCCGGAACTCATGGCGATTACGGCAAAAATGGAGACCCAGCGGCGGAATTCCCGATCGCCAAGCAGAGTGATGGCGTGGCGGATGCTTGTGATTTCGGCGCGCAAGCCTAGCGCGGGTGAATTGAGATAGCGAAGCAGGCGGTAGAGCAGGGAGGGCTCCTGCTTGAGCAGGTTTTCGATGGCGGCGTAGTCGAGGTCTTGAGCGGCGACGGCGCTTAGGAGTTGAAGTTGAATGAGCTTGTTGCCGGGAATATCGCGGGTCTCGAGCATCGAGGGCTTGCAGAAGAAGTAGCCCTGGAAGTAGCAGTATCCCAGATTGCGCGCTTCGTCGAGATCGCCTTGTGTTTCCACTTTTTCCGCCAACAAAGAGAGGCCGTTGCCAAGATATTTTTCGGCCACGCGCTTGCGGCCATCCGCATCGAGCAGCGTGAAATCCACTTTCAGATAGTCAGCGAGCTCGACCAGCGGCTGAAGCGCAGGCTCACCAAGAAAATCGTCGAGAGCCAGGGAATAGCCATCCTGGCGGAGTTCCCGGCAGATGCCGACGATTTCGTCGGTGGGCTTCACGCTTTCGAGAATTTCGACGACGATTCGGTTGGCCGGAAGCAACCGGGGAGCGCCGAGGCGAAGCGCGAGTTCATCCACGTTGATGAATGCGCGGGCGTGGCCGGTGAGATTCTGCAGGTCAAACAGGGTCAGCGAATCGGCGATGACGCTGGAAGAGGCATGATTGCGCGCCTGGAAGAAATTCTGCGGGCCGCCGCGGAAAAGCAGTTCGTAGGCATATACCCGCAGCCGCTTGTCAAAAATCGGCTGGCGGGCGATGAATTTTTCATGCATACAGGCACCGTGGCCCGCCGCGGCGAGCCGTATCTTTTTAGAACCACGGGGACGGTGGCCAGAACACGGCCAGCGGGTGGGGTGCCGTGGGGGGACTGACGATCCTCAGGCCGGGGCAGACATCGAGTTCAAAAATTCCGCGTTGGCCTTGGACTTCGACAGGCGGCTGAGCAACAATTCCATCGCCTCAACGGTCGAAAGCGGACTCAAAACCTTGCGCAGCACCCAGACGCGGCTTAACTCGTCGGGCGGCAACAGCAGTTCGTCCTTACGCGTGCCGGAGCGCTGAATATCGATGGCCGGGAAGACGCGCTTATCGGCGAGCCGGCGGTCGAGATAAATTTCCATGTTGCCGGTGCCCTTGAACTCTTCAAAAATCACGTCGTCCATGCGGCTGCCGGTGTCAATCAACGCGGTGGCGATGATGGTGAGCGATCCGCCTTCTTCCACGTTGCGGGCGGCGGCAAAAAAACGGCGCGGGCGCTGCAAGGCGTTGGCGTCAATACCGCCGGAGAGAACCTTGCCGGATGGCGGCGTCACAGCGTTATAGGCGCGCGCGAGACGCGTAATGGAGTCGAGCAGCACGACGACGTCGCGCTTGTGCTCCACCAGGCGCTTGGCCTTTTCGAGCACCATTTCGGCCACCTGAATGTGGCGCTGGGGCGGCTCATCGAACGTGGAGCTGATCACTTCGCCCTTCACCGTGCGCTGCATGTCGGTGACTTCCTCCGGGCGCTCGTCGATGAGAAGAACGATGAGCGCGACTTCGGGGTGATTGACGGTGATGGAATTGGCGACGGACTGCAGCATCATGGTCTTACCGGTGCGCGGGGGAGCGTTAATCAAACCGCGCTGGCCTTTGCCGATGGGGCAGAGCAGATCAAGGACGCGGCCGGTGAGATTGTCCTTGTTGGTTTCCATCTTCAGGCGGCCCTGGGGATAGAGCGGCGTCAGGTTATCGAAGAAGATTTTGTTCCGCGCGACCTCGGGATCCTCGAAGTTGACGGCTTCCACTTTGATCAGCGCAAAGTAGCGCTCGCCGTCCTTGGGAGGACGCACCTGGCCGGAGACGGTGTCGCCCGTGCGCAGGTCAAACTTGCGAATCTGCGAAGGCGAGACGTAGATGTCGTCGGGGCCGGGGAGATAGTTGTATTCCGGAGCGCGGAGGAATCCGAAGCCGTCGGGCAGGCATTCGAGGACGCCTTCCGAAAAGATCAGGCCGCTTTTCTCCGTCTGCGCGCGGAGGATCTGGAAGATCAGCTCCTGCTTGCGCATTCCGCTGGCGCCGGGAATGTTCAATTCCTTTGCGATTTTCGCCAGGTCGGTGATGTTTTTTTCTTTCAGCTCAGCCAGGCTGATACTGATTTGATTGTTTCCTTCTGTACTCGTTTCTTTTGCCATATATCCTAACTTTAAGTTTTGGTTGATTGTTCCTTGACCGACTTCGACCCGGGACTGGACTGCGTGGTGGTGTACCTTCCGGCGAAAAAGACCTTTTCGCCAAGGCGGGCAACCAAACTATCTGCAACCAGAAGCCTCTCGATGCGGGAAAAACTTGCAGGCCGCAGGTGCAGACTGCTCCCGAATTGAGCTGCTTAGTTTGTCAAACTCGTGTCTTTATCCGCGCCGGTGGTAAACGGCTCCGCGACAGGCGCAACCCCAGTGGTTACAAGCGGGACGATCGGCCGCTCCAGTGCAACCTGCAAAACCTCATCCATGGTTTCCACGAAGTGCATCTTCAGGCTGGAGAGAATCTCCTGGGGGATTTCCGCTAGGTCCTTCTCATTATCCTTCGGAAGGATGATGGTACGCAAGCCCATTCGATGGGCGGCCAGGAGCTTCTCCTTGACGCCGCCGATCGGGAGAACTTTCCCGCGCAGGGTGATTTCGCCCGTCATGGCCACTTCGTGGCGAACCGGATTCTTTGTAAGCGCGCTGACAAGGGAAGTGGCGATCGTGATGCCGGCCGAAGGGCCGTCCTTGGGGATCGCGCCTTCGGGCACGTGCACGTGAATGTCGAGCGTACGGTAAAAGTCTTTTTCCAAGCCGAGGGCGGCGGTGCGAGAGCGGACGTAGCTCATCGCGGCTTGCGCCGATTCCTGCATCACTTCGCCGAGTTTCCCGGTCGGAGTGAGGCGGCCCTTGCCTTCCATGGTGGTGGCTTCGACGGCGAGTACGGAGCCGCCGACTTCCGTCCAGGCGAGGCCGGTGGCCAGGCCGATTTCGCTCTGCTTTTCCAGCCCGAATTCGCGGAACTTCAGCACGCCGAGGTACTCGTTCGTGTTTGCGGGTTTGATCTCGACGGAAGTTTCCGCGCCGTCGGCGACCACGCGGCGAGCCATCTTGCGGGCAATATTCTGGATTTCGCGTTCCAGGTTGCGCACGCCCGCCTCGTGTGTGTAATGGCGGATCATGTGCAGCAGGCCGTCATCGGTGAAGGTGAGATTCTTCTCCGTAAGGCCGGTGGCTTCGCGGGCGCGCTTCACCAGGAACCGCTTTCCGATTTCGAGCTTTTCCTGCTCCGTGTAGCCCGGAAGGCGAAGGATTTCCATGCGATCCTGCAGCGGCTGAGGGATGGTGTGCATCACGTTGGCGGTGCAGACGAACATGACTTTCGAAAGGTCGTATTCGACGTCCAGGTAATGATCCGTGAATGCGTGATTGAGCTCCGGATCGAGAACTTCCATCAAGGCGGCCGACGGGTCCCCGCGGAAGTCGGTGGACATCTTATCCACTTCATCGAGAACGAAAATCGGGTTGACCGTGCCGGCCTTCTTCATCATCTGGATGATCTGGCCGGGCAGGGCGCCAATGTAGGTGCGGCGATGGCCGCGGATTTCGGCTTCATCGCGCACCCCGCCGAGAGAAACACGGACAAATTTGCGGCCGGTGGCATGGCCAATGGACATCGCCAGGGAAGTCTTGCCGACGCCCGGAGGCCCGACAAAGCAGAGGATGGAGCCCTTGGGATTCTTGACGAGCTGACGGACCGCCAGGAATTCGAGAATGCGGTCTTTGACTTTCTCCAGGCCGTAATGCTCGGTGTTGAGGATGTCCTCGGCGGCCTTGATATCGCGAATCTCTTTCGAACGCTTCTTCCAGGGCACGGCAAGCAGCCAGTCAATGTAATTGCGGCTCACGGTGGATTCCGCGGACATCGGCGGCATCAGTTCCAGGCGCTTGAGTTCGGTGCTGGCCTTTTCCAGGACGTCTTTGGGCATGCCGGCGGAATCGATTTTCTTTTTCAGCTCTTCGATTTCATTCTTTTCGCCGCGGCCCAGTTCCTTCTGGATGGCCTTGAGCTTTTCGTTCAGGTAATACTCTTTTTGCGCGCGCTCCATTTGACGCTTCACGCGGGTGTTGATATTGCGGTCGACGTTCAGCTTTTCCAGCTCGATTTCCAGAATGTCGGAGACGCGATTCAGGCGCTCGAGGGGGTCCGCTGTTTCGAGCAGGTCCTGCTTTTCGTCCACAGGCAGCTGCAGATTCGCGGCGATTGTGTCCGAGAGGCGCGAGGGGTCGTCCACCCGCGCGGCAGCGATCATCGTGTCGTAGTTCAGGCTTTGCGAAAGCTTGATGAACTGCTCGTAGAGGCCGGTAACCTTTTGAACGAGCTGCTCGACCTGCGGAGTGGCTTCGATTTTTGCGGCCAGCAGGCGGATGGTGGCGCGAAAGAATCCTTCCTCGGAAGTGATGGAAAGGGAACGAGCGCGCTCCACGCCTTCGACCAGCACCTTGATATTGCCGTCGGGCAGCTTGACGCTCTGGACGATGTTGGCGAGCGTGCCGACGGCGTAAATCTCCTCCGGCTTCGGGTCGTCGATCGACGCGTCATGCTGGGTCGAAAGAAAAATCTTCTTGTCGCCGGCAAGCGCTTCTTCGAGCGCGCGAACGCTGGCTTCGCGGCCGACGATAAACGGGGTCATCTGTTGCGGAAAGATGACCATATCGCGTACCGGCATCATGGGTACGCGTTTCATTTCCTGTTTCTCACGAGTGAACATGCAGGCCCCTGAACTTTCTCAGACGCCCAAGAAGCCGTTAGCCAGCCTTCTCGAGCAAACTCCAATTGATTTCGTGGCCGCGGACCATTTCGGCGGTCACTACGAAATCACGCACTCTCTTCTGCATCGGCAGGTGGTACATCAGCTCCAGCATGAGGTCTTCAAGGATCATACGCAAGCCGCGCGCGCCGACTTTGCGCTGAAGAGCCAACTCCGCGACGGTCTCCAGAGCGTCGTCGGTAAACCGGAGGCGCACATTTTCGAACTCGAACAAGCGCTGGTACTGCTTCAAGAGCGCGTTCTTCGGCTCGGTCAAAATCTTCACCAGGGCGCCCTTATCGAGGTCGCTCATCACGCCCGCGACAGGCAGGCGGCCCACAAACTCGGGAATCAGGCCATAGCGAATCAGGTCGCCCGGCTGGACTTGTTCCAGCAATTCCGTGTTACGCCGCTGCGGCGAAGTCGCGCCCGGTTCTGTGTGGAAACCGAGTGACCTGCGGCCGACGCGCTTTTCGATCAGCTTTTCGAGGCCCACAAAAGCGCCGCCACAGATAAACAGGATGTTCGTCGTGTCCACAGGGGTAAATTCCTGGTGCGGATGCTTGCGACCGCCCTGCGGAGGCACATTGGCAACGGTGCCTTCGAGAATCTTCAAAAGCGCCTGCTGGACGCCCTCGCCGCTGACATCGCGCGTAATGGATGGGTTTTCGTCCTTCTTGGCGATCTTGTCGATCTCATCAATATATATGATGCCCTGTTGGGCCTTTTGGACGTCTCCGTCCGCGGCCTGCAACAGCTTCAGTATGATATTTTCGACGTCTTCACCGACGTAGCCGGCTTCCGTAAGCGTGGTGGCGTCAACGATGGCGAACGGCACATCGAGCATGCGCGAAAGAGTCTGCGCCAGCAAAGTCTTGCCGGTACCCGTGGGTCCAATCAGCAGAATGTTGGACTTGCTGAGTTCCACTTCGCCCGGCTGCTTGTTCAGGAAAATGCGCTTGTAGTGGTTGTAAACCGCAACTGCCAATTTCTTTTTGGTGCGGTCCTGCCCGATGACGTAGCTGTCCAGGAACTGCTTGATCTCCGGCGGCCGAGGCAGGCGGCGGGCCGGGGCAGCGGCCTGTTCGCGCTTTTCATCTTCCAGAATCGTCTGGCAAACGCCCACACACTCGTTGCAGATATATGCCCGGGGATAATCCGAAGGCGAACTGATGAGCTTCTCCACCTGCTCCTGCGTCTTGTGGCAGAAGGAGCAGCGAAGCGGTTCGTCTGGGGTATATTTTTTCACGTGTGTGAGGGCCTCTCCTCCGGCTCAGCCTCCGGAGACGTTGGATACCATTCTAGGCCGATTTTTCCCCAAGGTGAAAGAGAAAGTATAAGCCTTGCCGTCAAATAGAAACGCTTGTGGATTTCTTTCCGCCCCCGGCCCAGCCGGCAGGCAGCGAATTTCTACCGGTGCTTGTAGATGATCTCATCGATCATCCCGTATTCCTTGGCCTGCTCCGGGTTCATGATGTAATCGCGCTCCACATCCTTTTCGATGCGCTCAACGGGCTGGCCGGAGTGCTTGGAGAGGATGGAATTGATGGTGGTGCGCATGCGCAAAATCTCTTTGGCGTGCAAATCAATGTCGGTGGCCTGGCCGCCAAGGCCGCTCATCCACGGCTGGTGGATCAAAATGCGGGCGTTCGGCAGGGCAAAGCGCTTCTTGGGCGAGCCGCCGGCAAGCAGGACCGCAGCGATCGACGCGGCCTGGCCGACACAGGTGGTGACCACGTCCGGCTTGACGAACTGCATCGTGTCATAGATGGCAAAGCCGGCGGTGATGGAGCCGCCCGGGGAGTTGATGTACAGCTGAAT
>Ga0210410_10003779_pt1 | contig 13383 bp, 14 predicted proteins | sample IncBWC4MmetaG_FD_161058 | JGI IMG/M metagenome (GOLD analysis project Ga0210410, IMG submission 161058) | Forest soil microbial communities from Barre Woods Harvard Forest LTER site, Petersham, Massachusetts, United States - Inc-BW-C-4-M | ecosystem: Environmental > Terrestrial > Soil >... | reverse complement strand
ATGCGAACGTTTTGAATGTTGCTTTCCTGTCGGACCGAGACGTCTGCGGAAAGCGGCGCAGCGGAAGCAGCAGTCATGAAAAGCGCGCTTGCGCCGACTGCCAGAGAGATCGCGAGACTATTCATGGTATTTCTCCAAAAGTGATTGTGTCAGAAGGCCAATAGGCTCGCAGGCCAATGGTTCCACGGGGCGTCAAGAAGTCGCGTCTTCCGCGCGTGCCGCCCAAGCTCCACCCTGCGATCTTGGCCGTGCACAGCTAGCTGCAGCGCTGACTAAGCCTGCTTTCTTAACTCAGCGGGTTTCTGTTTTGATTTGGCGGGGCGTGGCAAGTTGTTGGCCGTCGCTTTCAAGCCGGTGATTTTGGGCGCGGCCGATGCAACCGGCGAGGCAAATCTGGCGGCCCACCGCCGCTCAGACCTTCTTTGAATGTAGAGAGGAATAGCGCTCATGGCCAAAGCTCCGCGTTCGTCGTCGCCCCGGTCTCGTGGGCTCAACGCGCGTGGTCGCTCAAAGGTCCGTCACGTTCTTCTCCAGCGACCAGGCTCGCGCAGGCATCGTCGAAGACGCTGAGCACGCCGGAATGCTAAACCGGCGCTCGCAGCCCGGAAGACATCCACTTCATCGAATGGGTCTCAGTGACGACGCTATCGACGTGATCGCAATTGACACCCTGAAACGTGTGCATCTCGAATCCGATCCGGGAGGGCTTGATGCGCGTCAGGATCATTGAACCCAGACATTTGGGACAAGCGTGGGGCTGAATTGCTATGCGGCTTGCGTCGAACAAGACTGCGAGAGATGACATGATGCTCACCTGAAGTCGGGCGGGAGCGTTGCAGAACTCTCAGTCACCGATAGATGCTGTGACGGGACGGTGATCGCATAACATGGCATCAGCGCTATCCCGGCGCTGTTCCATTTTGCTCACCTTCGAAAAGTTAATGAATTGGGACTCCCTGGAAAAACAGGCCGGTACAATCGCCCGGTGCGGTCCAGCGCCCGCAATTCTAAAATTAGCGACAGTGAGCAAAAGTGAACAGCGCGGCGCTGTTGGATGTGGTCGGCTTCCAATAGAAGCTGCAGCCGCTCTGCGGTTTCCTCCAAGACCCGGACGGCCTCAGTGCTCCGCCCCCGCGCTGGGGCCGTTCTTGATATTGGATCGCCTCGTCAGCACAGTTGAGCGGCGAGGGTGGAATGGCAAGAGCTTCAGGCCACAACCGATTTGCCTCGCTATTTGCAGTGGGAACTGCTACATCGCCAATATCATCGCACGCTCCTGGGCTTTTACCGGTGACTGCGATTGCCTGCAGATCGGCAGGCAGCGATGCTCAGATCGGCGGAAAGCAAGTCGTTTCACCAAGAAACTGAGACAGGACGGACGCGACATGTCGCATGTCGCACGGCGTCATCATCAAACCCGAGGGAGATTGGCATGGCTAAAGGCGAGCAAAAGGGGAATCGGGAGGCCAAGAAACCCAAGAAAGAGAAGATCAAGACCATTGCCGCTGCACCAAGTCAGAAGACCGCGGGATGGCAGCCGAGCTTCGGTTCCGGCAAGAAGAAATAGTTGAACTCAGTTCAGACGAGCTGGCGGACCGGCACATTCGCGCACGCTCCGCGCCGGCTGGCCTGTGTTGGAAGAGTGCCGAGGCCGTCGTCGCCGTGGACGGGTTTTTGGTTTGATTTGCGGACATCCGGCGGCGTGTTGCCCCCGAAAAAGGAAGATGAGATGAAGATGGCTCTCGCCGTGCTGGCGCTCTGCGCTTGCACGCAAAGCGCACTGGCCGCCGAACCGGACTGTCGCGCAATCGACAGCACGACCGGGAGACTGGCCTGTTACGATGCGGCGTTTCCTCGGCCGAGGATTGAAAAGCCGGCGGCCGTTGAAGACGACGCATCGCGAACAGCCTACAAGGACCCGTTCGTCGCGGAGGACGCCCGAACCCGCAGCAAGCTGAACAATATCTGTCGCGGTTGTTGAAAGGTGCCCGAGAGCACTGTCTTTCCACCCGCGCGTGACGTCTCATGCGGTCCTTGAGCTGTTGTTCGCGTGTCGTTGGCGGCCGAGCCGTCTCAAACGCATATTTTTGAAAGCACCCCAGAAAATGGTCGAAAGCCCACCGGAAGCCCGCGCGCTGGCGCACCTGCTCGGCCGTTATCGAGAGCCGGACAGCACACGCGGCGGTTTCGAGCTAGCGGTTACAGCAGTGCCCTTCTTCGTCATCTGGGGTCTGATGTGGATGGCTCTCCACTACGGCTATTGGATTGGCCTGGCAGGGGCGGTGCCTGCCGCAGGCTTGCTCGTCCGTCTGTTCATGATCCAGCACGATTGCGGCCACGGCTCATTTTTCCGCGGTCGTGTTGCCAACGATTGGGTCGGCCGCGTCATCGGTGTCATGACGCTGACGCCATACGGCTACTGGCGCCATAACCATGCACTCCATCATGCGAGTTCAGGAAATCTCGATCAAAGGGGCTTCGGCGACATTGACACGTTGACCGTGCGTGAGTACCTCGCGCGGCCCCGATGGCGTCGGATGCTCTATCGCCTGTACCGGCATCCGATGGTGATGTTCGGCGTCGGTCCCATCTATTTGTTCATCTTGCGGCATCGGTTGCCGATAGGGATGATGCGTGGCGGTTGGAAGCCCTGGCTCAGTACGATGGGTACCAACGCCGCCATCGCGCTTTTTGTCGCCGTGATGATTTGCCTGATCGGGTTTGGGCCATTCCTGCTGGTGCACCTGCCGATCACGATTCTGGCGTCGTCGATCGGTGTCTGGCTGTTCTATGTCCAACACCAGTTCGAGCACACCGACTGGTCCCATGACGAGACCTGGAGTTTTCACGAAGCTGCGCTGCATGGCAGCTCCTACTATCACCTGCCGGGCGTCTTGCGCTGGTTCACGGCGAACATCGGCGTCCATCACATCCATCATTTGTGCAGTCGAATTCCCTGCTATAGGTTGCCGGATGTGTTGCGGGATCATCCGCAACTCGCTGCCGTCGGACGAATCACCCTGCTGCAAAGTCTGTGGTGTGTGCGGCTGGCTCTGTGGGATGAGGACAGGCGGCGACTTGTTTCGTTCGGGCGGGCCGATATGGGCCATTCCCATGGGGCAGAGTCTGGGCTAGAGCAGCCGTAACTTTGAGAGGTCGATACATGTCATATGCATACAAGCTGAATGAAGATGTTCACCACCTGCCCCAGGGGCCACAAGGCCGCGTCGAAATCGAGCCGCCGATGCTTTACACCATCGTTCAGCGTATGCCCATCGAGGCAGACGGACGTCTTCGATATCGCATCAAGAGCAAATCGGAGAATGTCGAGCGCGTGGTTACGGAAGATCAGCTTTCGTATTATTGGCGCTCCTGACGACTGCGGGCGCCGGGGCGTGAATCCGTAAATTCAGAGTTGTGATCGGCGGCAGTCCAAATGCCTGGTGGTCTTGAGACAGACCGCCAACGCGAGCTTGGCCAATGCCTCATGCTGCCGCCGCGACCGAGCCAAGCGGCACATCCAGCGAGTAGATGAACCCACCCGGTTCGTATGTGAGCTGCACCTGGCCGTTTAATTGTTGGCCGAGAGATTCCATCATGCGGGTGCCGAAGCTCCGCCGTGTTGGGGGCTTAACCTCGGGACCTCCTCTTTCAGTCCAGACAAGATGAAGCCTCTGCTTCAGCTGGTCTATGGTCCATGAGATTTCTACGCGTCCCATCGGGACGGACAGGGCGCCGAACTTGGTCGTGTTGGTGCAGAGTTCATTGAACGACATCGCAAGCGCGACGACGGCTCCGGAGGTAATCCGGATATCCGGTCCGTTGAAATGAAAGCGTCTGGCCCCCCGACGATCATAGGGCTCCGTCGCGCTGCTCAGCGTGTGATTGAGACTCGCATTTGCCCAGCTGACCTGCATCAGCAGATCGTGGGCCCGGCCTAGTGCGATCAGCCGGCCCTCCATTGCCTTCTGGCCGTGCTCGATACTGGGCGCGGCACGGAAGCTCTGGGAGGCGATCGCGCTGACCGTCGCCAGAGTATTCTTGATGCGATGGTGAAGTTCCCCAAGGATCAGCTTCTGCAATTTGTCGGCGGCCTCCCGCTCCTTGGCGTCGATACCGGCCTGGACAAGCAGGGTCTTGGCGTCGATCCCGGCTTGCTCGAGCAACAGGCGAAGGCTGTCGTTCTCCGCCGCCAGGGCAACCTCCTGCGCAGACCGGGGTGGCGGGGCAATGGGCTCCATGTGAAGCGGCTGATCCCCCGGCCATCCGGTTGTGTTCGGGACGATCGTCAACGCGCCTGCGCCCACCATCGCCTGCAACTCGGTGATCATATGCTCGACCCCCAGCGGTTTGCCGAAAAACCGGCTATTCGCCGGCCTTTCCGCGTCGGATGGCTGCACGTGACCGGAAACCAGTATGATCTTGATGGAGGGCCAGCGGTCGTGCACCGCGTGGGCGAGCTTCAGGCCGTCCATGCTGCCGGGCATTTGAATATCGGTGAAGAGCAGGGAGATATCCGAGCGCGACTCGAGAATCGAGATTGCCTCGTCGGCGTTGACGGCCTCGACCGGGCGGAACCCGGCATCCTCCACGATGTCAACCGCGCGCATGCGCAGGATCATCTCGTCTTCGACGACAAGAACGTTCGGCACTTGGGTCAAATCTGTCGACATGAATAGCCTCGCTCTCTCACCGGCGGGCCGAGCTGGATCGGCCTCGGCGAGTTGCCCGAACTTGTCTGCAAACGTCGATCCGGCAATTGCCCGGGCCCTCGCCGTCGCGCGCTACGGCAGGACCGTTGGTGCGCCTTTCGAGCGGGGATAGCGAGCTAAATCGCGACGCCCGGCAGGCCCGTCACCTCAGCGCGTGATCGGCGGCGTCATGACCCGATCGAGTTGGGCGGGGATGGGAGCGCATCGCGCCATTGTCTCATCAGCATCGCCAGACGCGGGGGCATTCCTGCCGGCTTCAGATCCAGACTGATGCCAAGCCGTTCGCTGATTTCCTTGCGGAGCGCCGCGTTATGGGCGCGGCTGATCTCGACGTCGCCTTGTTGCGCGGGATGAGTCATGAAAAATCCAACAGGTCAGGGAAATGGAGAATTGGGAGAAGCGCTACCGGCGGGCGGTCACAAGACGAGCTTCCACGATTGTCGCGTGCGAAGCCGGGTTGCGCAGACAGGATGCGGCGAGATCCGGCCAGACCTGCGTCGAGCAATTCGAGGCCAACGGTCGGACCTCAAGCCGGTCTGCCTTGGCCAGCGCCGCGACCTCGCCCGCTTCCACTTTGGGCGCAAAAACCGGCAACGCCACCACCGACGCTCCGAGGAGCAGGAAGATCGCCAGGGCTGACAGGGATTTGATCATTTTGGGCTGCTGACTTTTGCATTTCGATCCCTCTGCTTGCGGGGATCGGCATGACAACAACCAGAATGAGAAAGGGTTCCCATAAAACAACCTGTATTTGTTCAACTATTTGCTGTCTCGTTGGCGACTTCCGCCGCGAGGTCGAAAGGCGGCATTCCGTGGTGACCGCTGCATGTCGGCTGCACCATCGAAGCGTGGCGCGCATTGCGCCTAAACGCGATTTTTCCGAATGCGCTCATTGTGTTGCGCGCGTTCAGCCAGCGCCGGCAAAAATAATGTTTCTGTTTTTCAAAATAATGCTTCCGTTTTACAGAAAGCCATGATACACCCTGCGCGTTCCGTTTCGGCAAGAGGGGCGTCAGGCCTATCGTCACCGAACGCGAGACGGAATGCGATGGACGCGAGCGGCGCGAGGCGAGTGCGCCGGTCGCGGACGGTCAAGCCGTGTGGTCCTGTCCCCCCGACGCTGGGGTCAAGCTGATCGAGATGATCGATGAGCGACGGAGGCTAACAAGCCCGGAACTCCGGGGAGAGCACGGAGCAGCCGATAAACCATTGCGCAGGGAGTGCCGAGTGTTTTCGGCTTTACCTGACTATCTTGTGTGCATTTCTACCCTTTCAGCACACAAGGCTGCGGGTGCGGCCAGCGCCCGGCATTCCCTGCGCCCTCTGTTTGAAGAGGGACACCGAATTGCAAGACTCGGGCGCAAAATCGCGCCGCGGGAATGCGGAGTGTTGTTTGAAATCGAATCCGACAGCTCAAATCGCCGGCCGTGCACCCGCGCCAAACATCACAACTCCATCTCCCAGGTCTCGCCGGTGAGATCGACGCCGAAGCTGTGATGCTTTTCCTCCGACACGCGGCGGAAGCCGGCCTGCTGATAGATGCCGCGCGCGGCGAGCAGGCAGCTCTGCGTCCACAGCCTCATTTTGGTGTAGCCCTTTTCGCGCGCGGCGCGGATGCATTGCTCCACAAGAGCTCGGCCGACGCCGAGCCCGCGGGCCTTCTTCTCGACCATGAGCAGACGAAGCTTTGCCCCGTTGTCGGAGCCCTTGACCAGGAACACCGATCCGACCGGCTCGCCGTCGACCTCGGCGATCCAGCAATGCTCGCGCGCACCATCGTACGACTTGATGAATTGCGCGCAAATCTCAGCGACCAGCGCCTCATAGCTGATGTCCCAGCCATACTCCTCGGCATAGGCGACACCCTGTCGCGAGATCACCCAGCCCATGTCGCCGATCCGATGGCTGCGCAGCAGGAACGGTGCGCGCTCGTGGCTAGCGGGCTCCAGCAGATGCGCGATGGTGGCCATCGCTTCCGTCAGGCGTCTGCCGTCATCGGGTGCAAGGGGCGCGAGCATCGCCGCGACGTCGTCCTGCGAGGCCTTGTTGAGTTTGGCGAAGGCCTGGCGGCCCTTCGCGGTGAGGCTGAGCCGGAATTGCCGCCGGTCGGTCGCAAGGGGCTTGCGCATGATCAGCCCGCTCTCCTCGAAACTCTGCACGATGCGGCTGAGATAGCCGGGATCGAGCCCAAGCTCGATGCCGATCCCTTTGGCTGCCGGCTCGTCGCGATGGGCGAGCTCGTACAGCACCCGTGCCTCGGAGAGCGAGTACGGGCTCTGCGAGAGGTGCTGGTCGAGCACCCCGAGCTTGCGGGTGTAGAAGCGGTTGAAGGCGCGGACGGCCGCGATTTGTCCTTCGGAATCGGCAAGAGACATGGCGCACCTCGATACTTGCCATTGTCAATCAATTGATTGACTTTGGCAAGTATCTAGGTTGTCACCATCATGATGCGGCTGCGCAGCAGCGTGCGCGAGGAGCGGCCGAGCTGGCGCAGCAGCTTGGCTTCCGAGCGGCGCGCATCGGGCGCATGGCCGCCGAGCCGGAAATAATGGTCGCGCGCGATCAGCAGGCCCTGGTCGGTGCGCGAGCCCGCGACCAGCCGGCTCAGCGAGTTGAGGCGGTCGCGCAGCCGCATGTCGGCATAGGGTGAGCGGGCGTAACGGAAGATGCCGGCCCTGGCGTTGCCGCTCATCGCCACGCCCTGGATGAACTGGGTGGTCTCCTCGATCCAGCCGGTGTCGAGCACCGCGCCGGCGCGCAGGAACATCAGCCACGGCGCGCGCGCCTGGCGGGCGCCGGCGGCAAGGGCCGCGGCATGCGATCCCTCGAAGGGAAGGAAGCGGCAGCCCGCGACGTCGGCCACGCGCTCGATCACGCCATTGCCGGCACGGTCGACCAGCAGCACCTCGCGGATCAGGCCGGAGGCCGCGCCGGGCACCAGGGCGGCGAGGGTGGCAACCGCAGTCCGCTCCACGCCCTCGGTCGGGATGATTACGCTCAGCATGAATGAGGCTTCGCTGGCTCAGTCCTGGGAAAAACGCCGCACTGTTATCATCTTGTCACATTGAAAACAGCAGCTTCGCTGGGGCTTTTCGGGCAAACCGTCCCAAGCCTAACTCACCAGCGCGAGGATAATGTTCTTGATTTGTTCTTATGGCGTGTTATCTAGAGGACATGAGCCGAGCATCCTCTCATGCCCTCAAGCACCCGCCGGCCGCGGCGCCCTCCGAGCCGGCGGGTGCGTCTTCTTTTCCCGAGCTTGCCGTTGCGATCGACCGCGAGCGGCGGCGCGGACGTGGCGCGCAGTCCAATACCAGCGGCCGCTATGAGGCGGAGGCGCGCGTTGCCTTCGACGACGGCTGGCAGAGCCTGGAAGAGCTGCCGCCGTTCAAGACCACGGTCACACTCGACACCGCGCGCAAAGTAATCACCCGCAACGATTCTCCCGATATCGGCTTTGACCGCTCGATCAATCCTTACCGTGGCTGCGAGCATGGCTGCGTCTACTGCTTCGCGCGGCCGACCCACGCCTATATCGGGCTGTCGCCGGGACTCGATTTCGAATCGAAACTCTATGCCAAGCCGGACGCGCCCGAGCTGCTGGAGAAAGAGCTCGCTGCCGCCGATTACGAGCCGCGCATGATCGCGATCGGCACCAACACCGATCCCTATCAGCCGATCGAGCGTGAGCGCAAAATCATGCGCGGCATTCTCGAGCTGCTGGAGCGCGCCGGCCATCCCGTCGGCATCGTCACCAAGTCGGCGCTCGTCGTGCGCGACATCGATATCCTGGCGCGGATGGCGAAGCGTAATCTCGCCAAGGTCGGAATATCCGTGACGACGCTCGATCCCGTGCTGGCGCGCACCATGGAGCCGCGCGCCTCGACCCCGCCGCGGCGGCTCGAAGCGTTGAAGCAATTGTCGGAGGCTGGCATTCCGACCATGGGCATGGTGGCGCCCGTGATCCCCGCGCTGAACGATTCCGAGATCGAGCGCATCCTCGATGCGGTCGCACATGCCGGTGCAAAAGAGGCGAGCTATGTGCTGCTGCGACTGCCGCTGGAAGTGCGCGACCTGTTCCGCGAATGGCTGATGGCGAATTATCCCGATCGCTACCGCCACGTCTTCACCCTGATCCGCGACATGCGCGGCGGCCGCGACTACGACTCGCAATGGGGCACGCGGATGAAGGGCACCGGGCCGATGGCCTGGATGATCGGACGCCGGTTCGAGATCGCCTGCGAGAAGCTGGGCTTGAACAAGCGCCGCTCGAAGCTGACCACGGATCATTTCGCCAAACCCAAGGGCCGGCAGCTCAGCCTGTTTTAGCTGACCCAGCGTTGTGATCGTCATTGCGAGCGAAGCGAAGCAATCCACCTATCCGGGGAGCTATGGATTGCTTCGTCGCTACGCTCCTCGCAATGACGGGAGAGAGTGCATGAACGAACGACTGTCAGTGCCGGTTCCGCGTTTCACCTTCATCACGCTCGGTGTTGCCGACATGCGCGCCAGCATCGCCTTCTATGAAGCGCTGGGCTTTGCGCGAAAGTTCCGCGCCACCGGCGAGGCGGTCGCCTTCTTTGACACCGGCGCGACCGCGATCGGGCTGTTCCCGTGGGATGAGCTGGCAAAGGATGCGACGTTACCGGAAAACCCTCGCCCGCAGGCATTTCGCGGCGTGACCTTGGCGTGGAACTGCAACTCGGCCGGAGAGGTCGATAAGGCCCTGCAATTCGCGGTCTCGAAGGGCGCGACGCTGCTGAAGGCCGCGCATCGCACCGATTATGGCGGCTATTCCGGATATTTCGCCGATCCGAACGGCCATCCCTGGGAGGTCGTAGTCGCGCCCAATATCGAGGTCGGCGACGACCGCCGGGTGCATCTGCCGGACTGAAACAAGTCAAAGCGCAATCGGCCCTTTGTTGAGAGCGGTGAAAGACGATTCTCTCGCCGGAGTTCCCGGTTGCGCGGCGCGGCCACCTTGCGCACGATCCCGGCGTGATTCGGGACAAGTCCGCAAAGGCACAGGCGAAGCTGCCGAAAGGCGTGATCGCGGTAGCACCGCCGAGCTTTCGGCGTGAGCGCGCGCTGATCAAGCGCGGCATCTGGCCGGTCGCAGGCTGCGACGAGGCCGGCCGCGGCCCGCTCGCCGGACCCGTGGTGGCCGCGGCCGTCGTGCTGGATCCTGCACGCATCCCGAGGGGGATCGACGATTCCAAGCGGCTCACTCCGGAAAAGCGCGAGGAACTGTTCGAAAAGATCTGCGCGACAGCATCCTTTGCGGTAGCGTTCGCCTCGCGCGCGCGGATCGATCGCGACAATATATTGCGTGCCTCGCTGTGGGCGCTGGCCCGCGCGGTGCAGGCCCTGCCCGAATCGCCGAAGCATGTGTTCGTCGACGGCCGCGACCGGCTCGCACTGCCCTGCGACTGCGAGGCGGTCATCGGCGGCGATGGTCTTGTCATGTCGATTGCGGCGGCGTCGATCATCGCCAAGGTGACGCGCGACCGGCTGATGCGCGCGCTGGCGCAGGATTGCCCGGGTTACGGCTTCGAGCAGCACAAGGGCTACAGCGTGCCCGAACATCTCGAGGCGCTGGACCGGCTCGGTCCGTCCGTGCATCACCGCAGCTTCTTTGCCCCCGTGATCGCCGCGCGGGAGAAGCACCAGCCCTGGACGATCAAGCGCGAGCCCGATCTGTTCACGGTCGACACCTCGCTCGAGGTCGCGGTTTCCGTCCCGAATTAGGGTTTCGGGGCAACAGTTGCTTCGCAGCGCGGTGCGCTTTATCAAACGTCAGGGGGCCGGTCCGAGGGCCGGCAGGGGATTTCCAGGCGTTTCATGCGTTTCACCTCGCTTGTCGTCGAACTGATCCGGGCCCGGCCGCGGCTGGTGGTCTGCATCGTCCTGTTGCTGCAGGCGGCGCTGTGGCTCTTCGTCCCGCTGGTGTTCTATTCCAGTCCGCCCGGCGACCTCGCAACCGTGCTGGCTTACGGCAGGGAATACCAGGTCGGCACCGATCTCGGCCCGCCGCTCGCGTTCTGGCTTGCCGACATCGCTTTTCGTGCTGCGGGCAATCACCTGATCGGCGTCTATTTCCTGTCACAGCTTTGTTCGGTTACGACGCTCTGGTTCCTGTATCTGCTCGCGCGCGCCATCGTCGGCGGCCAGCAGGCGGTGCTGGCCGTGCTATTGACCATGACGGTGTCGGCCTTTGCGTCATCGAGCCTCGAATTCGGTCCGCTGGTGCTGGCCCGGCCGCTCTGGGCGCTGCTGTTGCTCGACACCTGGCTGCTGATCGGCCAGAACCGGCGCAACGTCTGGTTCGCCTGGTCGATCGAGGCGGGACTGCTGCTGCTGACCACGTCGGCGGCGATCGGCCTGTTGCTCCTGATCGCGGGCTTTGCGGTTGCGACCGAGCGCGGCCGCCGCACATTGATGTCGTTCGACCCGTTGTTCGCGCTGCTGGCGATCGCGGTGCTGGCGCTGCCTTATTTGATCTGGCTGATCCGCGCCGGCGTGCTCGGCGTACCGGCGTTGCCGCCTCTTGCCGAATTGACCGCAACAGCCGTGCATTGGGCGTGGCTGGTCAGCGGCCTGCTGCTCGCGATGAGCGCGATCCTGATCTTGGTCGTGCTCAATCTGCGCCCGTTCAGCCGCGCGCCCGAGGAAGTGCCGATCATCTATCGGCCGCCAGTCGATCCGCTCGCGAGCAATTTCGTCTACTTCTTTGCGATCGCGCCCGCGCTTGCCGGCAGCCTGATTTCCGGCCTGTTCAATCTCGACCGCGTCGTCGGCGGATCGGGCATCGCGCTTTTGATGTCGGGGCTTGCCGCGATCGTCGCGACCGGCGACCTCGTGCATCTGCGGCGCCAGCGTCTGTTGCGCTCGGTTTGGTTGATCGCCATCGTCGGTCCAGCTTTCGCCGTGATCGGGACCACGCTGTTCCTGCCCTGGACCGGCGGCAGCGAGGTGGCGACATCCTTGCCGGCGCGTTCGATTGCGCAATTCTTCGGCGACAACTTCGAACGCCGCACCAACCAGCGGCTGCGCGCCGTGGCGGGCGAGACGCAGATTGCGAGCCTGATCGCGCTCGACCGCGGCCGCCCGCATCTGTTCCTCGATGCCACGCCCGAGCGCACGCCGTGGCTGAACCCGCAGAAGTTCGGCGAAAGCGGCGGCGTCGTGGTCTGGCGCGCCTCCGATACCGCGGGTACGCCGCCGCCCGAAATCGCAAAACGCTTTCCCGGCCTCGCGCCCGAAGTGCCGCGGGCGTTCGAATGGTTGGTGGACGGCCGCCAGCCGCTGCTGCGGATCGGCTGGGCCATCGTGCGGCCGAAGGGGCAGTAACTGAAATCCTCATGATGAGGAGGCGCGAAGCGCCGTCTCGAACCATAAGGCCCGTGGGTGGCCTCGTCCTTCGTGACGCACGCTGGCGCGTGCTCCTCAGGATGAGGGATTAAGCAGCGCCTTCGCGATCGCGCGCAAATCCTGCCACGACATCCGCTTGTAGGATGGCGAGCGCAAGAGATACGCGGGATGGAAGGTCGGCAGTGCGCGAATGGTGCGGGTGCCGGTGTCGTAGTCGACCCATTTGCCGCGGGTGCGCATGATGCCCTCACGCGTGCCGAGCAAGGTCTGGGTCGAGGGATTGCCGAGCGTGACCAGGATGTCCGGATTGACCAGCTCGATCTGGCGCTGGATGAAGGGCAGGCAGATTTGCGTCTCCTGCGGCGTCGGTGTGCGATTGCCCGGCGGCCGCCACGGAATGACATTTGCGATGTAGGCCTTGCTGCGATCGAGCCCGATCGCGGCGATCATGCGGTCGAGCAGCTTGCCGGAGCGGCCGACGAACGGCAGGCCCTCGATGTCCTCGTCGCGGCCGGGCGCTTCGCCGACGAACATGACGCGCGCCTTCGGATTGCCGTCGGCGAAGACAAGCCGCGTCGCGGTCGATTTCAGCGCGCAGCCGTCGAATTTTTCCAGCAGCGCACGCAGCGCCTCCAATGTCGGCGCGGTGCGTGCGGCCTCGCGCGCGGAAGCGATGGCCGCATCGGGTGCCGGCGGCGGTTCGGCGAGCCCGGTGAGGATGGGTGCGGCGGCCATTGGCCTCGCAGGTTGCGAGGGTGCAATCGCGCGCGGCGGCGCAACAGGCTCGGGCTCGGCCAGCCGGTTGACCGGCTCCTCGCCGAGCGCGCAATCCACCCCGGCCTCGACATAAAAGGCCAGCAATTGCTGCAAGGTGGGCGCGGGATCGGGCGTGATGGCCATGGCGGCAATCTAGGGCATGATCCGGAAAAGTGTGAAGCGGTTTTCCGAAAGATCATGCCCAAACAAAAGAACTAAAGCGCGATGACGAGATCATCGCGCTTTAGGAGGATCGGTGGGTGGCGAAACGCCCCAAAGGGCATTTCGGTGGTTGTCCTCCCGGTAAAAATCGGAAACAACGGGACTTTGGAAGCGTTCTCAAGAGGCCGGGTGAGATCATGAGCAGCGAAGAGTTACCCCCGCGCGAATCCATGGAATTCGACGTCGTGATCGTCGGCGCCGGACCCTCCGGCCTGTCGGCTGCGATCCGCTTGAAGCAGCTCAACGCCGATCTCGGCATTGTCGTGGTGGAGAAGGGAAGCGAGGTCGGCGCGCATATCCTTTCGGGCATGGTGATGGACCC
>Ga0210410_10003778_pt1 | contig 13384 bp, 7 predicted proteins | sample IncBWC4MmetaG_FD_161058 | JGI IMG/M metagenome (GOLD analysis project Ga0210410, IMG submission 161058) | Forest soil microbial communities from Barre Woods Harvard Forest LTER site, Petersham, Massachusetts, United States - Inc-BW-C-4-M | ecosystem: Environmental > Terrestrial > Soil >... | reverse complement strand
CTAGACAATCTGAATGCGACCGACTTCCAGGTCACGATTCCTTCCGCGAATCTTTCGGCGGTAATGAGTGACAGCGATACGAAGCTGATTCAGAATCCGCAAATTCGCGCTCTCGATGGTCAGAAGGCGACCCTTAAGATCGGTGACCGCGTTCCGGTCGCAACCGGATCATTTCAGCCCGGCATCGGCGGCGTCGGAATCAATCCGCTGGTCAACACGCAGTTTCAGTATCTCGACGTGGGCGTCAACATCGACATCACTCCTCACGTTCACGCGGGACGCGAAGTGACGCTGAAAATTGTCATGGATGTTTCCGCCGTTACCAGCCACGTCAGCATCGGCGGCATCGATCAGCCGGTGATCGGTCAGCGCAAGATCGAGCATGAGATTCGGCTGCGCGATGGCGAAGCCAACCTCCTCGGCGGCATTATGGAAGATCAGCAGACCAAGTCGCTGAGCGGCATTCCAGGCCTGGCGCAGATTCCGATTCTGAAATATCTTTTTGGCCAGACCAATCAGGATCACTCTGAAAACGAAATCATCTTCGCCATTACTCCTCACATCATTCGCGGCACCGATATAAATGAGGTGAACCAGCGCGCGATCGACATCGGGACCTCGACTACGATCGAGTTACACCACAACAGCCGGGCGGCAACTCCGCCCGCGCCCGCGGCCATGGCTCCGGCGAGTCAGGCTCCGGCGCAGGGGCCCGTGGCGCCGGCGATTCAAGTCATTCCAACTCCGACGCAGCCCGGTCCCGGAGGTCAGGCGCAAATGCCGGGAGCGCCGAATGCTGGAGCGCCAGGTGCCGGGACGACTGCGAGTTTCAATTTTGATCCGCCCACCGTGCAAGCGACGAAAGGCAACACGTTTGTCGTGAACCTGCTGATTTCAAACGCGCAGAATGTTTACTCGGTTCCGGTGCAGCTGAACTACGACCCGAAGATGCTGCAACTGGTGAATGTTTCGAACGGCCCCTTCCTCTCGCAGGATGGGCAAGCCGTCGCGCTGGTGCATCGGGAAGATGAAACCGTTGGCCAGTTGCAAATCACCGCAACCCGCCCGCCTGGCTCTGGAGGGGTTTCCGGTCAGGGCGCAGTGGTGGCGATGACGTTCCAAGCCAAGACTGCCGGCCAAACCCCACTGACTATCACGCGTGGAGGCGCCCGTGATCCGGGCCTGCAGGCGATTACGGTGAATGGGGCGCAGGCGTCGGTTACGGTGCAGTAGGGCTCGAGTGTTTAGCATATGAAAGAGAGGCACCACCACCGGCGAAACGCGCAACGAGGATTCACTCTCCTCGAATTGATCGTTGCCACGGTGATTCTTTCGATTCTGACCTTAATGGCCCTACCGCTGGCGCGCGTCACGATTCAGCGCGAAAAAGAGAGGCAGCTTCGTCAGGCTCTGTGGGAGATGCGCGACGCTATCGACCGCTACAAGGAAACCGCGGAGCGTGGCGGACTTCAGACCAAAGTCGACAGCCAGAATTATCCGCCCGATCTCGAAACGCTGGTGAAGGGAGTCGACGTGCAAGGCAAGAAGATTCGTTTCCTTCGTTCTATTCCCACAGATCCGATGACGAAAAGCAAGGAGTGGGGATTACGCTCGATGCAGGACGACCCCGACTCCGACTCGTGGGGCGGGCAGAATGTCTTCGACGTGTACACCAAATCGCAAGGCACAGGCTTGGACGACACGAAATATAAGGACTGGTAAATGCGGCGGCGCGGCCTGACAAAAGTCGATTACCGAAGCGGCGGGAAATTGCTGCACACCGGCGCTCGTCGCCGGTCGCAGCGCGGCTTCACCCTGCTCGAACTCATGATCGTTCTCAGCATTATCATGATCCTGATGGCGGTGGCCGTCCCGGTTTATAACCAGTCGATCGTGCAGGCCCGCGAATCCGTGCTGCGCTCAAACCTGAGCACGCTTCGCATGGTGATCTCGCAATATACGCTCGACAAGCAAAAAGCTCCGCAAGGCCTGGACGACCTGGTGCAAGGCGGATATCTCCGCCAGATTCCCACCGATCCCATGACCCGGCAGACCAACTGGGAAGTCACCCAGGAAGACGTGTTAATGGCCGTGGACCAGCAGGAGCCCGGCATCACCGATGTCCACTCTGCCTCCAATGGCACCGCCAGCGACGGGACTGCCTACAGCACCTGGTAGTGTTGCCGTCGCCGTAAAACGCTGCCACAAACGCCGAATCTCTTCGATGCCGCAGGCGCTGATGCCTCCTCAACGATCCGCCTTGCTTCGATCCTTACTGTCCGGTTGCGTTAAGCACCATGGTTCCAAAGCCATCCGCGACGCCGACCAGGAAGAGGTTTCCTTGGGGTAGCGCCACGCCGGCGTGGAGAACGTCGTCGATCAGTTGGACGTGCCTCGGATTCGGGCTTGGACTGGGAACAATCTTCCAGCTCGTTCCATCCCAGTGCAATACGAGGTTGGTGATGTTGCCGGAGCCTAAGAAGGCGTTCGTGTCGCCGAACGCCCATACATCGTTCGCTGAGATAGCGGTGACTCCGCGAAGCTCGTTGGAAATGGTTTGCGTGTTGGGTCCGCCGACGTTTGGACTCGGCACTACTTTCCAGCTCGTCCCATCCCAATGCTCAATGAGCGTCTTGCGTGGCCGGTCTTGATTTTGCGCCGTTACGTAAAATCCGACGGCCCAGACATCATTCGAGGCCGCACCGGTTACCGCGAAAAGTATGTTTTGTCCACCGCCGGGGCTGGGGCTGGTAGCCACGCTCCACGTCGTGCCGTCGTAGTGTTCGGTGAATGTTCCAGCAATTGCGCCCAGGGTTCCGACGGCCCAGACGTCGTTGGTTGCCAGGGCGGAGACGCCAAACATGAAACAGTCCAAGTTCGACTCATCGAGGGTGGCGGTCCAGGCAGTGCCGTCAAAGTGCTCGAAGAGAGGAAATGCAAACTGCGTTCCGCCGATCAGAGTGAGGATGGAGCCCGTGGCCCACATGTCGCTGGCGGACACGGCGGTCAGCGCGTTCAAGTCAGGTTGGTCGCTACTCTTAAAAGTCGGCCCAGGAGAGACGCTCCACTTCACGCCATCAAAATGCTCGATGATCTGATTTGGATTCTGCTGGCCGGTATTGATGTTTCCGACGCCCCAAACATTGTTGGGTGCGAGGTCGGCGACACCCGTTAGCCCACTGGTCAGATCCCCGGCGATGTCCGGCAGCGCGAAGGCCGTCCACTTGGCGCCATCGAAATGAATCGCGGATTCGCCGACCGCCCACATATCGGTGGCGGAAGACGCAGAAACAGCGCTCAGATCACTGTGGAAAGGAAACGCTCGTATGTTGGGAGTGGGAACGACTTTAAAGATAGACGAAGCCGGCCGTGGTGCGGTCTGCGCATACACCGGCTTTGACGCGAGGATCGTGGCTGAGATTACGGCAATGAGCAGGAAAACCTTCGGCATGGTTCTGACTCCCCGGGAATGGTGAATCCTAACAGCGCTTCAGGGTATCGCGAGGGACTTAGCCGGATTGTCACCAAAATGTAACGCGCAGATAAATTTTTCCAGGCCGCAGAACAACGGCCAGAATCTCCAGCCCGATGCCACAAGCTTAAACGCATCTACGGAACGAACCTGCGATCCTTGGACGTGACGCGCCGGCAAGTTGTGCGGCGCGACACAGAGCAATTACCATCTACTCATGCTCGTTGATTCGGAAACTCAGGCCCCTACTTCCATTCGTGCTCCTCGCGGTAATCAGATCACATGCAAAGGCTGGCAGCAGGAAGCGGCCATGCGCATGCTCATGAACAATCTCGATCCCGACGTTGCCGAGCGTCCGCAGGATCTCGTCGTCTATGGCGGCACTGGCCGCGCCGCCCGCAATTGGCCGGCCTACCACGCAATTATCGCCACGCTCAAGAATCTGGCGAATGACCAAACTCTCCTCGTGCAGTCGGGCAAGCCGGTGGGCGTGTTCAAAACGCACGACCATGCGCCGCGCGTTCTGATTGCGAATTCAAATCTCGTCGGCCACTGGTCGAACTGGGAGAAGTTCAACGAACTCGAACGTGCCGGGCTGATGATGTACGGCCAGATGACGGCGGGCTCGTGGATTTACATCGGCTCGCAGGGAATTGTGCAGGGAACATTCGAGACTTTCTCGGCCGCGGGCGAAAAACATTTCGGCGGCGACCTTGCGGGAAAATTAATAGTGAGCGGCGGCATGGGAGGCATGGGCGGAGCGCAGCCGCTGGCGGCGACCATGACCGGCGCGGCGTTTCTGGGGATTGACGTCGATCCGGAGCGCATCAAGAAACGGCTGAAGACCGGCTACTGCGATTTCATGGTCACCACGCTCGATGAAGCGTTGCGCATTCTGAAGAATGCTGTGCGCAAGAAAGAAAATGTTTCCGTCGGACTGGTAGGAAATTGCGCTGATGTGATTCCGGAATTGGCGGAACGCGGAGTTGTGCCGGATATTCTTACCGATCAGACTTCGGCGCACGATCCGCTGAATGGATATGTTCCCAATGGCATGTCGTTTGAGGAGGCGCTGGAGCTAAGAAAGAGCGATCCCAAGGCGTATCAGGAAAGGTCACTTGACGCCATGGCGCGCCATGTGGAAGGCATGTTGCGGCTGCAGAAGATGGGATCGGTGACATTCGACTACGGAAACAACATTCGTACTTTTGCGTTTCAGCGCGGCGTGAAGGACGCTTACGATTTTCCAGGATTCGTGCCCGCGTATATTCGCCCACTGTTTTGCGAAGGACGGGGACCGTTTCGCTGGGTGGCACTGTCGGGCGAAGCATCGGACATTCATGTGACCGACGAACTTGTTCTCGAACTATTTCCTGAGAATCGCATTCTGCGCCGCTGGATCGACTTGGCGCGCAAGCGCATTAAGTTTCAGGGCTTGCCGGCGCGCATCTGCTGGCTTGGATACGGCGAGCGGGCTCAGTTCGGAGTGACGATGAACGATCTGGTGAAGAAGGGAAAGATCAAGGCGCCGATTGTGATTGGCCGCGATCATCTCGACTGCGGCTCGGTCGCATCTCCGTTCCGCGAGACCGAAAGCATGAAAGACGGCTCGGATGCCGTCGCTGACTGGCCTCTGCTGAATGCTTTATTGAATACGGCGGCCGGCGCGTCGTGGGTATCGATCCACAACGGCGGAGGCGTGGGCATCGGATATTCACTGCACGCTGGGCAGGTCACCGTCGCCGATGGCACCGACGAGATGGCAAAGCGAATTGAGCGCGTGCTGACGACCGATCCAGGCATGGGCGTAATTCGGCATGTGGATGCGGGTTACGATGAGGCGAAGGAATTCGCTGAGCAAACTGGCATGAAGATTCCAATGAAAGAATCTTTATAAGTTTGTCGAATATATCCTGTGATCTGCACCTGCAGGAGTTATTATCTTAGCGCATCGTGCACAGCCGCGTACGCGGGCTTCCTCTGATACTTCTCATCCCACAACAGCGCCCAGCCCTGGCCTTTGTAGAAGCCGGGAATCCAGGAATGTTTGTCGGTAAATCCCCAGGTTTGGAGAAGTTTGCAGCGGGGTTGCTGAACACACAGAGTGGTGATTTCGCCGTAGAGCTTGGCCTCGGCTGCGAGAGATGCTGGGCTTGAATCGCTCAGCCGGATATCGAGTTCGGTGATGTGCAGTTCGAGTCCGAGGTCGGCAAAGCGCTGCATATTTTTGGCAAACGAGGTGAGCTTTGCGGGATCATCGAACTTCAGATCGATGTGGGCCTGAAAGCCGATGCCATCGAGCGCCACGCCGCGCTTCTTGAAGTCCTGCGCCATGGCGTAGATGGCGTCTGACTTCTTGTTTATTTCTTCGGCATCGTAGTCGTTGTAGAAGAGCTTGGCCTTGGGATCGGCGGTGCGTGCCCATCGGAAAGCTTGCTCGATGTAAGCAGTGCTAGCTCCCGCGCCGATGCCCGGCTGGTCATGCCAAAGCGTGTGGCGCATGGAACCGTCGTCGTTAAAAGCTTCGTTGACCACGTCCCAGGCGTAAACCTTGGAGGCGTAGCGGGCCATGACAGTGGAGATGTGGTCTTGCAAAACCTTCGCAAGTTGCGCCGAAGAGTAATTTCCTTTAGTCGCCCACGCCGGTACCTGATTGTGCCAGACGAGCGTATGTCCTCGAACGACCATGTTGTGAGCCTGCGCAAACGTAACCAAGGCATCGGCGCCGCTGAAATCGTAGGGCTGAGGATCGGTGTCAGGCCGGGGATGGATGAGTCCAAACTTCATCGCGTTCTCCGGTTGCAGTTGGCTGAACTCGGAGCCGAGGATATTGGCGTATTCCACCTCGGAGAGAAAAGCCGGATCCGCGGCCGCGCCGATAAGAGTGTGATGGGCTTCAGCCGCTCGACGCAACGTCGTCGTTTGAGGGATTTGTGCGGTGGCAAGAAGCACAAGCAGCAGAGCTCCGGCGATAACGGCTGCGTTTGGAAACAGAGTGAGAAGTTGTGAGCAAGTTCTGATTGAATGTTTCATGGTTCGTTGAAGCCGATATTAGCATTCCTGCATTCGATAATTGGAAGAGCCAGTCGCGTCGAGTTGCGCAACTGGACTCCGTTTCTTAAGCAGCTGCTAAACTAAAAGACACGCGTGAAAGCTTCAAATAAACGAATTCCGCAGATAGAGCCGCTTCTGTTGGTCAACATAGGCCAACTTCTAACTCTTCAAGCCTCCACTACGAAGCCAGGACCGCGGCGCGGCGCTGGACTGCGCGAACTCGGTGTCATTCGAGATGCAGCCGTGCTTTGCATCGGCGGGAGGATTGTTTCCGTAGGCACGACTCGTGAAGCTCTGAAAGATCCGTGGTTTAAGAAGAATCGCAAGAGTATAAACGAGATCGATTGCTCTAGAAGAGTCGTGCTTCCCGGCTTCGTGGATTCCCACACACATCCGGTGTTTGTAGAGCCGCGGCTCGTGGATTTCGAGAAGAGAATCGACGGCGCGTCTTACACACAGATTGCCGAGGCGGGTGGCGGCATTCGCTCGAGTGTCGATGCCGTGCGCAAGGCAGGGAAGGGAGCACTGAGCGACAAAGTATTCGTCGCGCTGCAGGACATGGCCGCACACGGAACGACGACAGTTGAGGCGAAATCGGGCTACGGGCTGACCGTGGAGTCGGAGTTGAAGTCGTTGCAAGCAATTCGCGATGCGGCGTCGCGCTGGCCGGGGACTGTTCTGTCGACTCTACTAGGAGCCCATGTAGTCCCAAAAGAATTTCAGGGTTGCTCACAAAAGTATGTTGAGCTCGTCTGTAAGGAGATGATTCCGCGGGTGGCACGGCGGAAGCTCGCCCAGTTTGTGGATGTTTTTTGCGATAAGGGCGCGTTCACGGCGGAAGAGACGGCGCAGGTGTTTCAAGCGGCCGAGCTGCATGGCTTGAAAGTTCGGGCCCACATGGGGCAACTTAGTGAAACGAAACTGGGTCCGTTGCTGCACTTCGAGCCGGTGTCGCTCGATCACATGGATCACGTCAGTGACGACGACGTACTGGAGGTAGCAAAGCGCGATACCGTCGCGACGCTGGTTCCGGGGGCGAATTATTTTTTAGGATTGAAGGAGTATCCGAGAGCGCGCAAGTTAATCGATGCCGGAGTCCCGGTGGCGCTGGCGACTGACTACAATCCCGGGACTTCGCCGACGGTGAGCATGCCGATGGCGATGTCGTTAGCGTGCACGCATATGAAGATGTCTCCGGCAGAAGCTGTAGCGGCGGCGACGATTAATGGAGCGTGGGCGTTGGGAGTTGCCGATCGGAAGGGAAGTATTGAACCGGGGAAGGACGCCGATTTGGCTGTCTTTGCGGTGAAAGACTATCGCGAAATTGCTTACTGGTTTGGGGCGAATCGGTGCAGCATGACGGTACTGAACGGCGTGGTGATGGGACCCAATTGAACTTTTGCCGAATGATGTTCGTATTGAGGTGAGAGCGCACTCGTGCGTCTTTTTGGCATGGTGATCGGCAATGCGTTATCAGGCGCTCTTCCGATTCAGCAATTTTTAGTGGAATCAGTTCCGAGTCAAATTCTTGAGGTTAACTTTATGAAGCGAATTCTTGCTGTACTGACATTTGTTGCCGCTACCCTGTCGCTTGCCGTCGCACAGCGTCTGCCCGAAGTTGCGAGGCCGGAAAACTATAAGCTGACCTTTGCGCCCGATCTGGAGAAGGCCACGTTCGAAGGCGACGAAACGATTTCGATCCGGGTCGAGAAGCCAACTAGCGAGATCACGCTGAACGCAGTCGACATCGACTTTCACGAGATCAGCATCACCAGTGGCGGTTCTACGCAGAAGGCCAAAGCCACACCCGAAAAAGAGAAAGAGATGGTGGTGCTGAGCGTCGAGAAGCCACTGGCTGCGGGCTCCGCGACGATTCACATCACTTATACCGGCATTCTGAACAACGAGATGCGCGGACTCTATCTTGGCAAGGACGACAAGGGCCGCAAGTATGCCGCGACGCAATTCGAAGCCACCGACGCGCGCCGGGCTTTCCCATCGTTCGACGAACCGGACTATAAGGCGACCTTCGACATTACTGCCGTTGCCGACAAAGATCAGGTAGCGATTTCGAATTACAAAGTGGTGTCTGACACTCCTGGTCCTGGCGATAAGCACACGGTGAAGTTCGCCACCACGGCGAAAATGTCTTCTTATCTGGCCGCGCTGGTGGTGGGGCAGTTTGAATACATCGAAGGATCAGTCGATGGCATTCCGATTCGCGTCTACAGCACGCCGGGGAAGAAGGAGATGGGGCAGTTCTCTCTCGAGGCGGCCGAATACATTGTGGGCTACTACGACAAGTATTTTGGGATCAAGTATCCGTACGGGAAGCTGGATTTGATCGGCCTGCCCGATTTCTCCGCGGGCGCGATGGAGAACATTGGCTGCATCACCTTCCGCGAAGTGATTCTACTGATCGACGAAAAGCAAGGTTCGGTCGACTTGAAGAAAACCATCGCTACCGTGACCGCTCACGAGATCGCGCACATGTGGTTCGGCGATTTAGTGACCATGAAGTGGTGGGATGACATTTGGCTCAACGAAGGCTTTGCCACATGGATGGAAACCAAGCCGGTCGCGAAGTGGAAGCCGGAATGGAATTACAAGCTCGACGAAGTAAGCGGCACTGCTGGAACCATGAATGTGGATTCGTTGGCGAATACGCGTCCCATTCATCAAGCGGCGGAAACGCCGGATCAGATTCAAGAGCTGTTTGACGGCATCGCTTATGGGAAAGCGGCGTCGGTGCTGAGAATGCTGGAGTCGTATCTGGGAGAGGAAACATTCCGGGCCGGCGTAAACGCCTATTTGAAAGAGCACGCTTACGGCAATTCCACGGCAGATGATTTCTGGAGCACTCAGGCACGGGTTTCCAAAAAGCCCGTCGATCAGATCATGCCGACGTTCGTAAAGCAGGCCGGTCTGCCGATCATTGACGTGAAGTCGCAGTGCGCGGGCAATTCGACCACGGTACAACTGTCGCAGCATCGTTATTATTTTGACCGCGCGAAGTTCGAAGCGGGGAACGATCAGCTCTGGCAGATTCCATTGTGCTTGAAGGGGTCTGGCAGCGCGCAGAAGTGCGAAGTGCTCACTAAGAAGGAAGACACGTTCACGTTGCCGGGGTGCTCGACCTGGGTTGTGGCCAACGCCAGCGCGACCGGCTATTATCACGCGGCGTATCAGCCCGAAGCGGTTCGCGGTTTGGCGAGCGATGCGGAAGCGAAGCTCACCCCCGCAGAACGCATCGCTTTGCAATCCGATATTTGGGCGTCGGTGCGAGTGGGACGCGAACCGGTCGGTGACTATCTGGCCTTCGCGCAGGGATTGCAGTCAGACCGCAATCGAGCCGTGCTGGAAGATCTTCTTGGACGGGTGAATTACATCGGGCAGCATCTGGTCAATGATGCGGATCGTGAGTCGTTCCGCACGTGGCTGCGCCAGTACCTGACCCCGCTGATCAAAGAAGTGGGATGGGAAGGGAAGGCCAGCGACACGGACGAGCAAAAGACGCTGCGCTCGCGGCTGTTCAATGCTCTCGGCTACGATGCCCGCGATCCCGAAGCGCTGGAGCAGGCTCGTAAACTGGCCGACAAGACTCTCTCCGATCCGGCGTCAGTCGATCGCCAGATCGCGGGCGTGGCCCTGGGTCTCGCGGCTCTTAACGGCGACGCTGCATTCTATGATCGTTTGATGGTGGCTCTGAAGAATCAAAAATCGCCGGAAGAGTACTACGGGTATTTGTTTACGTTGCCCCAGTTCGGCGATACGAAGTTGCTGGAGCGCACGTTGAATTTTGCAATTTCTCCGGATGTACGGTCGCAGGATTCCCTGGGAGTTATTACCAGCGTGATGGGAAATCCAGCGGGTGAAAAACTGGCCTGGGACTTCGTTCGCGAACACTGGAGCGAGATTGAAAAGGCTGGCGGACCATTCGCCAGTGCGCAAGTCGTGGGCGCGACCAGCGTTTTCTGTGATGCGGCCTCGCGCGACCAGGTTACAGACTTCTTCACCGCGCACAAAGTGGCGGCGGCCGAGCGCACCTATAAGCAATCGATTGAGCGCATCAACAACTGCATCGATCTCAAGTCGCAACAGGAGTCGCAGTTGGCGTCGTGGCTGGGACAGCACGGTACGGCTGGCGGCAAGTAGGGCCGACTTTTGTCGCAATGTCGAATCGAAGCGAGGTCCGCGATTGCGGGCCTCGTTTTTTTGCCCTCACCTTTTTTGCCCTCACCTTTTTTGCGCTCACCGTTTCTTGCGCTTACCCGGAGAGATGGTTTCGAGAAGCACGTTGAGGGATTTCCGCGCGGTTGCTATAATCGAGAACGTTCCACACGCATCCGGCGTTGTCGCTAGTATCCTGCGGTTCGCAATCCCGCCCAAACCAGCGTGCAGTGAACGACCTCGCAAGCCTGCGACGCACTGCGGGTTTCGAAACGTGGCCAGGTAGCTCAGGGGTAGAGCGCAGCCCTGAAAAGGCTGGCGTCGGCGGTTCAATTCCGTCCCTGGCCACCATTTTTTCAACCCCTTACAACTTGCCCTTCGCAGAGCCAACTCGTACCCGGGCAGTCCCAACGCTGCGAAGGTGCATCCCCGCTTTCGAGCTAACCTGTTAACGACGGGATGGGCGCGGCTGCCCATCATTAGTAATTGTTGTTTGCATGGAAATGCTCGTTTCGGCAAGCCGATTGGACTCCTGAAAGTGCCAGAAGCAGCCCCACAACGCAAGTTACAGCCACAGAAGAAATCTTTCGGGGACACATCGCGGAATCAAACCCTAGGAAGCTCAGCCCCCAGGAAACGCCGAGCGCGGCACTCCCCACTTTTCCCATATTTGTAAGTCTGTGGATTTTATTCGATAAATTCAGGTTGACAACCGATTGTAACGAAAGTACATTTTCTTCCTAACTCCGGTCTTGCGAAGTGTGGGGGCACTTCGACGGTCTCGAGATCGGATGTCGCCACATTTGGGTTGTGCCTCCGTTAGGCTTGCGCGCGCTTTGAATGTCGAGGAATAAATCTGGCTACCTATCTTATTCCCGCGTTATCACCACAAAGTGTAGCTTGCTTGCGTTAAGACATTAGTTCTTGCTGTTAGTTAACTGCGTAACAGCTGTGAGAGGACTCGTGTGTCACTTCGTCGTCCAGGATTAGATAGTGCTCTCCACCGAGTCCCTGCGGTCGCCGCACTGCTGTTGTGCTTCGCCGTCTTAGCGCAACGTTCTGCGATTGCGGCGTCTTCCGCTTCTGACGGCGCTGCCAATGGTGCGACCGAATCTGCCCTGAAACCCTCCGGCGAAACGAAAACTTCAAACCAACAGACCGCGTCAGCGTCGGTCACTCTGGTTGAGTTCAGTGATTTTCAGTGTCCTTACTGCGCAAGGATGGTTCCGGTAGTCGATGAAGTTATCCGATCTTATCCCGGCAAGGTTCGGCTTATCGTAAAGGATTTTCCGCTCCCATCTCATGCTGGCTCCGAGCTTGCTCATGAGGCTTGTCAAGCTGCGAAGGCGCAAGGTAAGTACTGGGAGATGTACCATCTACTCTTTGCAAACCAAAAACGGTTAGCGGAACCGGACCTTTTGAAGTACGCTGCGCAGCTGCATCTGGACATGTCCAGGTTCAAGATCGCGCTGAAGACTCATCGCTATAAGGCCGAGGTCGAGGAGAGCGCTACCGAGGGAACAGCGCTCGGAGTCACTGCTACCCCCACTTTCTTCTTGAAGGGGCGGAAGCTGGAAGGGGCCCAGACCTCCGACTTTTTGAAGGAGCGGATACAGGAAGCGCTCGAATTGATCAAGCCCTCCGGAACCTCTGCGGGCACGACGATCGCCGGATCAAAGCCGGAGGGCGGTGTACTGCCGAACCCACCAGTCAGAGGTTCTCCGGATGCGGCTGTCGTAATTACCGAATTCGCCGATTTTCAATGTCCGTTCTGCGCCAGCGCCCGTAGCACTCTCGATCAGCTCCTTCGCGAATATCCCCACAAAGTGAAGTTGGAATACCGAAATTTTCCACTCGCCTTTCATGCCGATTCCATGCTGGCCCATCGTGCCGCGGCGGCCGCGGGCGAACAGGGAAAATTTTGGGAGATGCATGACCTGATTTTCTCCAACCAGCGGGCCATGAAGCGCGATGACTTATTCGCCATGGCTCGAAACCTGAACCTCGACATGGATCGGTTTGCCGCGGACCTGCAAAGTGAAAAGCTTCTGCGGAAGATCTCCGCGGACTTCGAGGAAGGGAAGCGGCGTGGAGTTGATGGAACCCCGACTTTCTATATCGATGGCCAGCAATTAGTGGGCGCGGCTTCAATCGTGCAGTTTGAGGGTGCGATTACGCACGCGCTGGTTGCCAAAGGCATTCAGCCCGACAAAACGCCGATCGAAGTTGAAGCAGGTCCTGCGCGAGGGCCGGAACATGCACCGGTTACGGTGTTCTGGTATTCCGATGTGACCAGTCCGCTGGCGATTACGGCAGACCATCTGATCGGGCAGCTGCTTGAAGCCTACCCAAAAGAGGTTCGTGTGGTTTTCAAGAATCGGCCGCTTGAATTTCATCGCGATGCCATGCTTGCCCATCAGGCTCTGGTAGCGGCTGCCGAACAGGGAAAATTTTGGTCCATGCACCAGGCGCTGCTGGCACACCAGCAGGCATTGTCGGCCTCAGATATTACCGGCTATGCGGCGGATCTGGGCCTCGATACCAATAAATTTCTGAACGATTTGGGCAGCGAATCTGCCCGGGATCAAGTGCAACGGGATGTGTCTCAGGCGCGCGAAGCTGGCGTGAACGGCGTCCCGGTATTTTTCGTAAATGGGACGCGGGTGGACGGCATACAAAGTTTCTCGA
>Ga0210410_10003776_pt1 | contig 13386 bp, 8 predicted proteins | sample IncBWC4MmetaG_FD_161058 | JGI IMG/M metagenome (GOLD analysis project Ga0210410, IMG submission 161058) | Forest soil microbial communities from Barre Woods Harvard Forest LTER site, Petersham, Massachusetts, United States - Inc-BW-C-4-M | ecosystem: Environmental > Terrestrial > Soil >... | reverse complement strand
GAAGTAACCGCCGTCGGCAATGAATTACAGACCATGAACGCCACCGTTGGAAACACGGTTACGGCGATCGCCATCGACAATCTGCCCAGCATCGGCCGCGATGTCAACACCTTCATCGAGTTGCAACCGGGCGTCAGCGCCGGTGGCGATGTTGGGGGCGCGGTGAACGACCAAAGCTATTTCTCGCTGGATGGCGGCAACAACACCAACGATATGGATGGCAGCGGCGGCGTCTATACCGCTACGCAGCAAAATCTCGTTATCGGCGATCCGACCGGGGGAATGGCGACCCAAACGTTTACTTATTCCGCCCCGTCGGGCGTGATGCCTACTCCAGCGGACAGCGTAGAAGAGTTTAAAGTCAACACTGCTGGCCAGACCGCCGATTTCAACAGTTCCGCCGGCGCCGAAATCAAGGTCGTGACAAAGCGCGGCGGCAGCAGCTTCCACGGGACCGCATACGAGTATTACAAAGACAACAACTGGTCGTCGAACTCCTGGCAGAATAACCAAAATAATTGGCAAGGGGTCAGCGAATGCGGCGCCCCTAACTGCGGACATATCGGGCTTCCTTCGTATCATTACAGCCGTTTTGGCGGCGCTATCGGAGGGCCGCTCATCCCTAAGCCGGTTCTCGGCGGTAAAACTTTTTTCTTTTACAACTATGAAGGCTTCCGGTATCCAAGCGCCCAAACGATCACCAGAAACGTTCCTTCGCCGGCCTTGCGGTTGGGACTGTTAACCGATTCCTCCACCGGCCAGATTGCATACAACCTGAACAACGCTCCGGTGACGTACAACGGAACAACATACGCGGCGAACTACGGTTGCGCCGCTGCGCCGGGGGGGCTGTGTGATCCGCTCGGCGCCGGTCTCAATCCCTTGGTTCAGCAGATATGGAGCAAGTACGAGCCCCAGTCAAACGCGACTTGCAGCCAGAGTTTGTGCGACGGAGCTAATGTCTTAGGATTTGCCGGAAACCTGAATACGCCAACCACCAGCAACTTCGACGTGGTGCGTGTCGACCACGATTTCGGTTCGAAGAACCATTTCATGGCCAGCTGGCGTTATTACAACATCAAACTTGCCGGAAGCGAGCAGGTAGACATTGGCGGGTTTTTCCCCGGAGATAAGCTGGGCGTGCCGGCCTCTGCCTCGAGCGATCCGGTTCAAGACTGGTACCTAGTTGCGGGCTTGACCACCAACATCACGAGCAACACGACCAACGACTTTCACTACAGCTGGCTGCGGAACTGGTGGGCCTGGGCGCGCAACGGCGCTCCGCCACAGATTGCCGGGCTAGGTGGCGCGCTCGAATTGGATGCTGGCCAGTCGGCTTCCCAAGATCTGGCACCATACAACACAAACAATCAGCAAATTCGCCGCCGTTTCTGGGATGGGCACGATCAGATGTTTCGTGACGATCTTTCCATGCTCAAAGGCAACCACCTGTTCCAGTTTGGCGGTACCTATCAGCACAATTGGGACTACCACCAACGCAACGACAGCGGCGGCACCATCAACGCCTTTCCAGTGTATTCTCTGGGCAATGGATCTACCGGAGCGGGGCTGAACTCGCACCTATACCCTTGCGCAACTACCGGTACCATTTCGGTGAGTAAGAACGCCTGCGATTCCCTCGCCGCGACGGTGCTGGGGGTCGTATCCATCGCCTCGCAGACCTTTATGCGAGCTGGTTCAAATCTGGCCCTGCAACCCCCGTTGTCCAATGCATTCGACAAGAGCACCATTCCTTATTACAACGTCTACTTCAGCGACACCTGGCACATGAAGCCGAGTATCACCCTCACTTACGGCTTGGGTTGGGCGCTGGAGATGCCGCCGGTTGAGGCACAGGGAAAGCAGGCGCTGCTCGTAGACGCGGCAAATCAGCCGGTGAGTACTGATACCTACCTGACCAATGTCAGGAAGGCCGCGCTGGCAGGCCAGGTATACAATCCCGAACTCGGGTTTTCTCTGGTAGGCAATACCGCGAGCGGGTTGAAGTATCCCTACAATCCGTTCTACGGCGAGTTCAGTCCGCGCGTGGCCGTGGCCTGGAATCCCAAATTCGACACAAACTCCTTTGGCGGGAAAATCTTCGGTCACGATAGCACGGTCATTCGCGGCGGCTACGGTCGCAGCTATGGTCGCACCAACGGCGTGGTGCAGGTGCTGGTGCCGCTGCTGGGACTCGGCCTGGAAGAGCCCGTAGCGTGCAGGTCGAACCTGGTCAGCGCCGGAGCATGGGCCTGCGGAGCCTCGAAAGCAGGCACCTGGGGATCCTCCTCGACACAGGCCTTTCGCGTGGGGTCAGGGGCTTCTTCTGCTGGAGGCCCGACCGTCCCCCTGGTCTCGAATGTGAGCCAGACGTTGCCCCAGCCGGTTTATCCTGGCTTCAACAACTCTTTCTCCTCCGACCCCGAGGGTTTGGATCCGAATTTCAGGGCTACCGCGATTGACTCCTTCGATGTCACGGTCCAACGCCAGTTAAATCGCAGGCTTAACCTGGAAGTGGGCTACATCGGGCGCCGAATCACGCACGAGTACCAGCCTGTTGAACTGAACCCTGTTCCCTACATGATGACGCTGGGCGGGCAAACCTTCGCCAATGCCTATAAAAACGTGGTGCTGCAATATTGCGGCGGCATCGCGGGGCTCGCGGGCGGCGGCTGCGCGGCAAGTGCTGGCGCAGTGACAAAACAGCCCTTCTTCGAGACCGCCCTAGCGGGTACAGGCTACTGCACGGGGTTCACGAACTGCACCCAGGCCATGGTGGCAAATGAAGGAGCTGCCGGCTCGGGCAACCTCAACAACGCTCAGGTGTGGGGCATATGGAGTGACTTGGACAACGGGGCTTTCAACTTCCCGCGAAGCCTGCAGAGCACTCCGATTCCGGCAACCTGCAACGGGACAACTACGATCGGCTGCTCCGGCCAGTTCACCGATGGGGCCTATCAGAACGCTAGCATTGGCTACGCCAACTACAACGCCGCCTTCGTTTCCGTCAAGATGGCCGATTGGCGCGGATTGACGATGCAATCCAACTTCACCTGGTCGAAGGCTCTGGGTTTGGGGTCGCAGGCGCAGTCGTCAAGCGTCCTGACTGCCCTCGATCCCTTCAATCTTAAAGAACAGTATGGGAGACAGGCTTGGGACCGCAAATTCCTCTATAACGTGTTCCTTGTCTACCAGCCTCCTTTCTTCAAGGGACAGTCTGGATTCCTGGGACGAGCATTGGGGGGCTGGACGTTCGCAACGATATTCGCCGCCGGGTCCGGCGTACCGACCCAGGTCGGTACCACCTTTGGTGACTACCAAGCCTTCGGTGCATGCGACGGCGTCGGCTGTGGTGACTACGACATGGAGAATGCCGTACCGATTGGCCCGGTTCCCCACGTTCATGCCTACGGCTGCGGCAAAGTGACTTTCTGCCCAAATCAGGGAAACGGATACCCCGTAAATTATTTCCCGAACGGCGTAAACCAAGCCAACAACTGGCGTAACCCGATTCTGGGGTTAGATAGCCGGGATGGTGGTGCCGGAATTCTTGGAGGGCTGTCGTACTGGAATATGGACTTCAGCATCAAGAAGAGCATCCGAGTGGCGGAGAGCGTCAACCTGGAATTACAGGGCGTCTTCGCTAACGTCCTCAACCATAATCAATGGACCGATAACTACCTTGGTCTCTACAACAACGCCGGCTTTGGTGCTCTCGGAGCCCTTGGCGAGGCAGAGCCGCGAAACATCGAACTGGGCGCTCGCGTCCGCTTCTAGACAGTCAAACTGGAAGGCTCCGCATGGCGCCCTCCTTCAAGACAAAGGCCGCACCTTGGTGCGGCCTTTCACTTTTGGTCAAAACCGAGCAACAACGTGCGCGACACGCTCAGGTCTTCTCGTCAATGCCGACGTTCCAGATTCCGCTTTACCTATGCGTCAGCCCGTAGCTCACCGCGCCGGTGGAGCTTCCGATGTTGGCTACTGAGACGAGCCTTTCCAGCCTGTGGTGGCCAGTCTTGTGAAAGAAGTAGCTGAGGCTTACCACTCCTACCGTTTCGCCGATAAAGTTCATCGTCAGGCCCGGCGTGGAGGTGCCGAACATGCGTACCACAGGATTCAGTTCCTGTCCGCCACTCTGCAGGTTGGTGCGCGTCACGGCGAAGTCTGCTCCGTTCAAGGCTGCGGCGGCAAACAGTAGTGCGCAATTGGGTTTGTCCCAGAATCTGTGTTCGGAGCTCACAGTTGGGCGCGCGACTACGGCAGAGGTCTGGGCCTCGACAAACACGCTTGGTGCGCTAGGATCGGTAGACGTTAATGGAGCCTGGGCATGCAAAGCCGGGCACAGCATTGCGCTCGCGATGAGTAGAGCGGCGCCGCAGCGGAAACATAATCTTCGGAAGAAGGTCATAAGTGCCCGCCGAAACCGGCGTAGCACTTAGGGATTGGCAATTCGATGCCCTAGTTCCCGATACGGGAAATCAAGCAAGCCGCTTACAATCAGCAGTTTACTTTGCACTTCTCATCACATCGCAGGTGACTGTGCATTAGTTTGCACCTTCTTGCGGTTCACTCCGGCAAATCGAGACCGCTCACTTTTTGTAGACCACGCCGCCTTTCATTACGAACGCCACGTTCTCTAGCGCTCCAATGTCCTGCAGCGGATCGCCGGGGACCGCAATTACGTCAGCCAGATATCCAGGCTCCAGTGCTCCGATCTGGCCGTCCCAGCCCAGCAGCTTGGCTCCATTCAGCAGGTCCGCCTGCAGCAAGGCCAGCGGAGGCATGCCGTATTTCACCATCAGAACAAACTCGCGCGCCTGCGTGCCGTGCGGAAACGGTCCTACGTCGGATCCGACCGCCATCGGCACCCTTGCAGCAACCTGCTTCCTGAATTCCTGAGCCTTCACCTCGAGCATCTGATGCTCGCGCGCTCCTTGCTCCGGCGTGGCTGCGTGATCGGCAAAATATTCGAAGATGGTGAACGTCGGGACCGCGAAGATTTGCTTCTCCTTCATCAACCGCACGGTTTCATCGCTCAGCTGATCGGCATGGTCGATCGAAGCCACTCCAGCTTGCGCGGCGAAAAGCGTGCCCGGCTCCCCGGTCGCATGCACCGCTACTCGACGGCCCAGCCGCGCCGCTTCTTTCACAGCGGCCTCCAGTTGCGCTTCGGAATATTGATACGAGGTGGCGAGTTTTCCGTCCCGAACCGAATCCGCGCCCGTTTCATAGATCTTGATGAAGTCAGCACCTTCCTTGAACTGTTGCCGCATCACCGCGATCAGTTCGTCGGCTGTGTTGGCATAATTCGCGTTGGGCAGAACGCGCTGCTCCGGGTTATATCCGATCGCGTCCTCGTGCCCTCCCAGAATATTGATTGCGTTGCCGCTGATACGCAGCCGAGGACCAGGAATGCGCCCCTCATCAATCGCATTGCGGACAGCCGTATCGGCCGACCCCGCGCCCTCGGTCCCCATGTCTCGCTCCGCCGTGAATCCCGCCATCAGGTCGTCGCGCGCCGCCAGCGTCGCTGTGATGGTGCGCTGCGGCACCGATTCCTGCACCGTCTGCAAGTCCTCCGCGCCCGGATGGAGAAAAAGATGGATGTGCGCATCAATCAACCCGGGAAGCATGGTGCGATCGCCCAGGTCGATCACTTCCGAGCCTCCCGGATGCTTCACGGTCGTCCCCACCTCGACGATGTGATCGCCCTGTACCAGGATCTCTCCCGGCTTGACGGTGCGTCCCGTCTTGACGTCGAGCAGTCGGGCAGCATGCAGCACAATCGGGTGAGACGGCGTAGCCGCAGCTTGCCCGGCGGCATCGGCTACGAAAGTCACCAACGATAACGAGACTAGGGCGATTAGGACGATGCGGGTTGTCATATCGCCCGCGATGGTACCATCCCGAATCTCCCGATGCCAGAAGCCAGCTTACGGCGCTTATCTGTGATGAAAATCACAAGCTGCGGTACGAGTGGTCACACCCCGATTCGGTGCCCCCGGCGAAACTAAACATCAGTATGAACGAGTTTGGAATCCTGAATAGCCGCAAGCGCGCCTTGACCGCCCTGGTTCACTCTGTCGTCTTTCTGGGGATTGCGACGCATGGCTTCGCTTCACCGAAGGCGGGAATCCTCGTCCCCGGCCTGGTACCGACAGCCGCCATCATTCTCATCGCGATTTACGGTGCGGCGGCTGCGATCCTGGCTTGGCTGGTGAGCATTTCGCGTTGCGCGAAAGAGCGGATTTATTTTGCACTATGCACCTGCAGTGCGAGCTTAGGTCTGCTACGCACAATTTTCGGGGATTCTTCCCTGCCCGCCGCGCAGTATTTGCGCGTGATCTTGTTGAGTTCGGCCGTGGTGTTAGGCACATGGATTTTTCGTTCCTTCTCGCTTCCGATTCCTGGAGACGCCTTATCCGACTAGTTCCCCCCAAGTGCAAAAAGAAAGCTGCCCGGGATCATCTCCGGGCGGCGATCCATGTGCGAGAGACTACGCTTTGCGATTCTTGCCGTTGCCAAGTTGAATCGCAGGTCGGCCTGGCCGGAACTCGCAAACTAGAGCTCAATACCGCTACCGATCGAACTCTTCACATTTCTCCCGTCCGCTTGGTTATGATTTCTTCGCTGTGATCCTGTTCTGCCATCGAGGTGAATATGCTGCTGAGCCAGACCGCCCTGGTAACCGGAGCCAGCCGGGGAATCGGCAAGGAAATCGCGCTCGAGTTGGCGCGCAATGGATATCGCGTTGCGGTGAACTACTACAACGACCCGGCCGCTACGGTCGATGCGACCGTGGCCGAAATTCGCGCGCTCCAAGGCAACGTGGAAGGTGGAGTTCTGCCGATTCAGGCCGACATTCGCTCATCAAGCCAGGTGACAGCGATGTTCGACCGCGTCATCGGCGCTTTCGGGCGGCTTGATCTTCTGGTCAACAATGCCGGAGTGCAAACCTGGAAGCACCTTCTCGAAGTCACCGAGGAAGAATGGGACCTGGTCGTCGACACAAATCTGAAGGGTTGTTTCCTTTGCACGCAACAAGCTGCGAGATATATGAAGGATCACGGCGGAGGTTCGATCGTGAACCTGGGCTCCGGCTGCAACAAGCTTGCTTTCCCATCTCTGGTTGCCTACACCGCGAGCAAGGGCGGAATTGAGATGCTGACCAAAGAGGCCGCCGTCGAACTCGGCCCTTATGGCATACGGGTGAACTGCATTGCGCCGGGTTCGATTGAGTCGGAGCGCACCGAACAGGAAGACCCGGATTACGCGGGCACATGGTCCAAGCTCACACCCCTGGGCCGCGTAGGCATGGCCGCCGACATCGCCCCAACCGTAGTTTTTCTCGCGAGCAAGGGGGCGTCATTCATCAGCGGACAGACGATCTGGATTGATGGAGCTCTGTTCACCCAGGCGCAATGGCCCTATAAAAAGTGAGGGCCATCCTAAGACTCGAGGGGCACGAACCCGATGCTCGTAGTACACTTTCCCGCATGATGCCAAGACGCCTCAACAGCGTATTTATTATCGTTCTGTTCAGCCTATCAATCAGCGGACTCGCCCTCGCCCAGGCCAGCAAGAGACACGAGCAAGCCGTTCAGCAAAAACCTTTTGGCACGCGGGACGGGAGGCCCGTCAACTTGTATACGTTAACCAACGCAAACGGTGTCGAAATTGACGCGATGGACTATGGCGGCATCATTGTTTCGATCCGCGTCCCCGACCGCAAAGGCCAATTCGCTGATGTCGTTCTCGGTCACGAGACTCTCGAAGGCTACATTCCGAATCCTCCCTACATCGGGGCGATTGTCGGCCGCTATGCAAACCGCATCGCCAACGGCACCTTCACCCTCGACGGCAAACCCTACCCCTTGCCCAAGAATGACGGACCCAACACTCTGCACGGCGGCACCGAAAAGACATTCAACCAAGTTGTCTGGGACGGCGAACCTCTGAAAGGCAAGGCGGGGGTCACCTTTACCTATCTAAGCAAAGATGGCGACGATGGCTGGCCCGGCAATGTTAAAGTCAGAGTGACTTACACGCTGACCAACGCCAACGAACTCGTCATCGACTACGAAGCCACCACCGACAAGGCCACGCCCATCAACCTGAGCCAGCACAGTTATTTCAACCTCGCAGGCGAGGGCACGGGCGACATCCTGAATCATGAAATCATCCTCAATGCCGACCGCTTCACTCCGGTCGACAAGAATCTGATCCCCACGGGCGAGCTTCGCCCCGTCAAAGGGACGCCGATGGACTTCACCACCTCCACGAAAATCGGCTCACGTATCGACGGGAACTACGACCAACTCGTCCTCGGCCACGGATACGATCACAACTGGGTTATCAACCGCAAAGGCGAGGGCCTGACTCTGGCGGCGCGGGTTTACGAGCCCGCCAGCGGCCGAGTGATGGAAGTGAGCACCACCCAGCCCGGCATCCAGTTCTATACCGGAAACTTCCTCGACGGCACAGTCATCGGAAAGAAGGGCCACGTCTACAAGCATCGTTATGGCCTCTGCCTGGAGACTCAGCACTTCCCGGATTCTCCGAATCATCCGGACTTCCCGAACACAATCCTGAGGCCGGGAGAGACGTTCCGCCAGAAAACGGTTTTCAAGTTTTCGACGAAGTGAGTTGGAACGCGGCACGATCACCGCTTGGAATGGAAGCCATGGAAGCCAGCGAGGGTTGACCGAGTTCGGAAGATCGTCCAGAACGACTTGGCGGAGTGACGAACTTGCCGCATTCCGCCTGTACGCAGTAGAGCCATATCCTGCCTCTATTCTGCGATACGGAGAAATGGGAACGTAGTCGTCGTTGCCCGGAAAGGAGACGAAATCATTGATTGGGAGGATTTTGAGGAGGGCAGCAACCTCTCGCCAGTGGCCCCGGACGCACGAGCTCTTGAGCACTGGTGCAATCAGGACGAGCTGAACATTGGGGGAAAATCGGTCCCGCTATGCCAACTCAATGAGCAGTATGTTCTCCGGCGCCGACCTCTCACTTCCCCCCTTAACCCCTCCCGCACAGCCTCTCTACCCCCCCCCGCGATGCTCCGCCTTGAGTTTCGCTTCCAGACGTGGTGATTGGGCTTCTCACAGGCGTTATTTCAACTTCACGAACAGCAAAACAAAGATCGCCCACACTCCGACCGTCATCGGAAACAGCACCAACGACGCGTCCCTGAGCGAGCCGCCTCGAGGCAGTGCATAGGTCAGAAGCATCATGGCAAGAGCGGTGAGTACTCCGACAGCAAATCTGCCTTTCCAGTTCATACCTGTTCGGCCTCGCTTTCCGGTTTGGCCTTCGCGATTTCGAAAACGGCAGCGATTCTATACCTTTGTCCCGCTTCAAGGAGCGAATTTTCAGTCCAGTGAACCTTACCGAAGGAGCGAGCACCTCAGTCCCCTCGCAATTCTTCCAGGAGCGCCTTCTCCAACTTCTTGCAATGTTCCGTCTTGAGCTTCGCTCCCCCCCAGGTCAGATAAAACGTATCAATGGCCATCTGCCCTTCGGTATCGATCAAAGCGATCTCGATGTTGCACTTCTGATCCGACAGGCACGACGCGATCCGGTGGAGTAAGCGCGGGCGGTCCTGTGTGATGACCTGCACCAGCGTGCTCGTGGACGAACACGAATCGTCAAACTCAATCTTGGTCTCCACCTTTACCTTCGCGATGGCCCCCTTCTCCGAGCGCTGCCGGTCCCGTAACATCTTCTCCAGATCGGCCTCGCCGAGCAGCACGCTTGTGACACTGCGCCGGAAGCGCTCCCATTCGGAAAGATTCAGCTCCAGGGTCCGGAAGCGATCCGTGAAGTAGAGCGTGTCGACCACGGTTCCCGCTTCATTCGAGAATGCATTGGCCTTCACAATGTTCATTCCCCATGCCGCCAACACCCCCGCCAGCTTGGCGAAAAGAAACGGCCGGTCTCTGGTCACCATGGTCAGTTCGTACCAATGCCGACCGCGTTTCAATTCAACCTGCACCGGCTGGTCGCCCAACCCGTCGGCCATCCCCATGTGGCGCATCACTTCTTCGGCGGAATGAACCAGCAGATACCTCTGCGGGAATCCCTCCAGAAACTCTTTGAACTTGCTGCTGGTCACCGGCGCCAGAGACCTCAACCGCGCCAGCTTTTCATCGTTCACGTCGGCATGCACCCGATGGTCGGCGCTACGGTTCAAGTAGTTCTCGGCGCCCATGTACAGTTGCCACACGTTCTCGGCTTTCCACGGCGTCAACGCCTCCGGATTCACCGCCTTGATGTCGGCGTAAGTCAGCAGGCACAACATCTTCAGCCGCTCCGGGGTTCCTACTTTGTCGGCAAACGCACCCACCGTCTCAGGATTAAAAATGTCGCGCCGCAATGCCGCCGAGATCTCGAGGTGATTTTCGATCAAGAAAAGCACCTCTGCCCGCTCCTTCGGATCCACATCAAGCCGGTCCATGGCGCGGCCCGCGATTTCCAGGCTGGCTTCCACATGATTGCCGCCCGGGATACCCTTCCCGGTGTCGTGCAGCAACAAGGCGAGATAGAGCAACTCCGGATTTTCCAGTTCGCCGAGCAATTCCGCGTAGCGCTTGTCCCACTCCGACGTCGACTGCTTCAGGCGATGCAGACTTTCGATGGCCAGGAACGAATGCTCGTCTACGGTGAACCGATGATAGAAGTCACGCACCACCAGCGAGTCGATGAGCTTCAATTCCGGCAGCAGCAGAGTCAACAGCCGCAGCGAATGCATGGCGCGCAGAGCTTCCGCGGCGTGCGGTTGCAGCAAGGTTTCCTCGAAATACAGCCAGAGCTCGGCTCCCCGAGGCGGCATCGAAGCCAGCGCGGGAAGCGCCTGCTCGATGCGGTACTCGGTAGTGGCGCTCAACTTGAGCCCGTGCTGGGCCATGAAATGGAATAAGCGCAGCAACACCTCAGGGTCCTGGAGAGCGGAAGGCTGCTGCAGGAAGATGAGGCCATCCACCACAGAAAAATCCGCCGTCGCGAGCCGCGACCGCCAGCTCTGAACCTGCCGGTAAAGAGCGGACCACGCTTCCGGAATTTCTTCCAGCAGTTGTGTGACCGTGCGTTGCACAGCGCGTGCATGCCCGAAATAGATCCGCATCCAGTCGGCCGGCGAGAGTTCTGCCGAATCCGCGGCCCCGACCCTGCGCCCCGCCGCTTCGTCCTGCGCCTCCCAGCTCAGGGTGTTGTCGTCGCGCCCATGCCGGAAGTGCAGAAAGCATCGCGCTGACATCAGAAAATCAAGCGCCGAATCGAGCTGCTTACGCACCGGAGCCCGCAACGAACTTGCGTCCGGCCAGTCGTGCAGTTTATCCATCGCCGAAATCAAAGCGAGCCAGCAGGCCACATTGCAGTCGCGCAATCCGCCGGGTGCCTCCTTCAGATTCGGTTCCAGGTGATAGAGCGTCATTCCATGCTTCGCATGACGCTCTCGCGTGACTTCCGCCAACCCCTGGAGCAGAGCCTTGGATTCCCGCATCACTACTTTCGGAATGACCTTGTCATGAAGGCGCCGGAACAGGTCGGGATCGCCTGCGAGGTAGCGACAATCGAGAAGGGAAATGGTGAACTCGGTGTTGTTGGCGTCGTAGCGGTCGCACTCGCTCAACGTCCGCGTCGCCGGACTTAGCTTCAACCGCAGGTCCCACAATTCCTGCGAGAAACGGCGAATGGAATCTTTGAAGGCTTGTTCCGCCGCCCGATCCCCGAACAGAAAAAGCAGATCAATATCGGAATAAGGAAATAGCCACCCCCGACCGAATCCACCGGTGGCCACGAGCGCGAAGTTGGCAGGTTTGGCTTGGTCGGGGGAAATGATGTCCCGCCAGAGCCGCGCAAGAATGTCTTCCACCAGCCGGGTGCGTTCGGCCACGGCCGCGCGACCGTCGCCTGAGGCCTCGAACTCCCGCTGGATGCGCGCCGATTCGTCGCTGAGAGAACCCCGCAGTTCGCTGATCAAGGAAGACGCTGCCATCATGAATGTATTTCGCCCCAGTGACAACGGCCATTGGGGAGGGTCGATTCATCACTGCCTGTCAGATGCTTTCCCGGTCGCGTCCTCGGTAAAATTTATCGCATTACCCTCTGGAAACAGGCGCCCCCAAACTAGAGAGCTCCTTCGCCGCGCTCGTCATTGCGAATGCGGATTGCCTCATCCACCCGAGAAAGAAAAATCTTCCCGTCTCCAATCTTTCCGGTGCGCGCGGCTCCCAAAATGGCCTGTACAGCCTTTTCGACCATCGCATCGGCGAGCACCATTTCCAGCTTGGTCTTCGGAATCAGGTCCACGCTGTACTCCCGCCCACGGTAAACCTCGGTGTGACCTTTCTGTCGTCCGTGACCTCGTACTTCGATCACCGTCATGCCTTCAACGCCGATCTCTTGCAAAGCAGTTTTCACGGCTTCCAGCTTGGAGTTTTGAATGATTGCCTCGATCTTCGTCATAATGTCGTCAAGTCCTGTCTGCGTTCTTCACGCTGTCCGAGCGTGAGGATAGCCGAGAAGCGTCCTCGACCCTCTACGCCGACGCCTCCCAATAATATCCCTCTTCCCCGTGTTGGGAGAGATCCAGTCCCTGCACTTCTTCCTCCTCTGCAATTCGCAATCCGATGGTTACATCCACCAGCTTCAAGACCGCCCACCTCCCCGCAGTGCCCAGCGCCCACGCAATCGCCACGCCCGCCAACTGGTTCAGAAGCTGATGGGAGTTTCCTTCCAGGAGTCCGGAAGCTGAGACATTCCCTTGGGCATCCTTGAAAATCGGGGCAGGAGACACCGGCAATCAGACCGATGGCGAAGGCAGCCATCGGCTGCACAAAACCAGCCGCTGGCGTGATTGCCACCAAGCCCGCCACAGCTCCGGAGATTCCCCCCGTACGCTCGGCTTGCCGTTGCGAGTCCACTCCGCTCCCGTCCATCCCAAGGCTGCGGCCGCGGCTGCGAATTGGGCTGCCACAAAAGCGCTGGTCGCCAGGCTGCCAGCGGCGAATGCGCTTCCGGGGTTAACTCCAAACCATCCCACCCACAGCATGCAGGCGCCGATGAAACTCAGCACCACGCTGTGCGGCGCAGAACCGTTGCCAGCCCCGCGATCAAACGACACTCCAACCTTTCCCTCCTTGCCGCGATTTTAGAATGCACCGCAATCCGAACCCGCCTCACTCTACCGTCCGCGGCACCCGCACGGAAATCGAAACTATTTATCGTGCCTATCAGGTTTTGTTATTGAATCGACTCAGAACTTGAACTGCAGGTCCAATTGCATCCGGCGTGGGGGCTGGGCCGCAACTGGCCTGCCGAAAAGAGGCGAGGATTGGGTTCCAATGTAAGTCACGTAGTTGGGGTGGTTCAGCACATTGA
>Ga0210410_10003775_pt1 | contig 13391 bp, 7 predicted proteins | sample IncBWC4MmetaG_FD_161058 | JGI IMG/M metagenome (GOLD analysis project Ga0210410, IMG submission 161058) | Forest soil microbial communities from Barre Woods Harvard Forest LTER site, Petersham, Massachusetts, United States - Inc-BW-C-4-M | ecosystem: Environmental > Terrestrial > Soil >... | reverse complement strand
GCCGTAGTAGCGATACGTAAAATCCGCGCCGAACTTAATGTCGTGATGTCCCAGCCACTTCTTCAGCGGCAGTTGGACTATGGGTTGCAACTGGAATTGACCCGCTGTGCGCGCAAACGTATTGAAAAAATCTCCGCCGCGCCCTTCGGGGGTAAGAAGCATGTCCGCTGGACCGTTGGGGTTCGCGTTGCTCTGGATGCGGCTGTAGCGAAACACGGTGCTCAAACCCACGCCTGAATTGAACTGTTTGTTGTCGGTCGCCCCGATTGAGAATCCCTTTTGCCCGTCATTGGCCGCAGCGGACTGCGGCACGAGCGAGCCGATATCCGCAAAGCGCTGGTGGCGCGAAAAAATAATAATGTTCCCGTTCAAAACATGCGTTGGAGAAAGCGTGGACTGGAAGCTGCTGAAAGAATCGAACCCCTGGGTCTTGAGCTCATTGAAGGGAAACGGCAATCCGCGAATCGGTTTCCGATCGAAGTTATAATCAATCGCTTCCTTAAAATTAAGTTTCTTTTTTATGAGCGGGCCGCTGATCGAAGCGCGCGGCTTAAAATACTGTACACCGACCAAGTGATCGTTTTTTCCGCGGAAGCCCGGAAGAATATCTTCGAAATCGTGCGTCCAGGTATCCGTGGGAGGCTTGGTCTGAATGATGGCCAGCCCTCCGGAGAAGCCGCCATATTCGGCGCCGTAGGGAGTTTTGGATACGGAAAGGGTCTCAATGGCGTCCAACGGAACAGGGACGGAAAAACTGCCGGTCACCGGATCGACCGTCTCCGCGGAATCGACCAGCAACATACTCTGGCTTTCCGTGGTGCCCTTCATATTCAGAGTTCCGTTGGAGGCGCGCACCACGCCGGGCACCAGGGGCAAAGCTTCTTTGAATTTCTGCTCCGCGAGTGGGACGTCAGTTGTTTCCTTGGCGGTAAGGGTAGCGTTGGTATTGGCGCTCTGTGTGGAAATTGCGTCCGCTTCCGCGTTCACCTCGACGGATTGGGTAACGGCGGAAAGCTTCATCGCAAAATCCTGTACCGGGGAACTTTCCGGTTCGAGTTTGACGTCAACCTTGTACGCTTGAAACCCATCCAGCGTACCTTCCAGCGTGTAGTTGCCGGCGGCCAGTCCCGAAAAGGAGAAATGGCCGTGGTCGTCGGTGGTAGTGGAAAGCGGCGCCGCGCCGGCTGCGGCGGTCAGTTTTATTTGGACGCCTTGCATGACGGAGACCCGGCCCTGGTCATCGGTGCGCGTGACCGTACCTTGAATTGACGCAGTTCCGGGTTTCGGATTGGGAGGGTTTTGCAGGCCGTAAACCGATTGCGCCGTGAATACGAAAATGATGGCGATCGCGCAGACGACTGCCTGGCAACGCTTGCCGCGAGTAGCGCCAGGACTGTATTCAGAGGCCATTCAGAATCCCTTTTTTCTTTGATGCGCGCCGTAGAAAATAAATATAAATAAAATCCGACACGGCCTAGCGAACTGCCGCCGGCTTCAGGTCGAGCGAGCCGCGCGGATAGTCAATGGTTACTTCAAATCGACTGAGAAAATCATTGCCGATAATTCCGTAAAATTTCGTATCAATCAGAGAACCGAAATCGCCGAGAAAATCCCCCACGCTAACAGCGGCACCAGAAATAGAAGCGTTTCCAAGCGTAAGAGAATCTACGGTTGCCGAGAGCATCGGTATCTGCCCGCCCGCACCTGTTCCGGCACGATTTCCAATCGCGACGATTCCCAATTTTCGCGCCAGGGCAAACGAAAGCGTGGTGCGGGAAGTGCCGGTATCAACAAAGAACTGAAAAGGCCCCTTACCGTTGACGAAAACCGGCAAAACGATAAGCGGTTTTGAGGGCGTAGCGAGATTGAAAACAATTGACGTGGCGGACTGAACGTCACCATCGGTTCGTGGCTCCACGGAAGAACGGTCCAGGCGCACCACGCCACGCCGATAATCCAGCGTGAGCCGGAAATTCTTAAGGAAGTTAGATCCGAGAACTCCGTCCACTTTGCTCTGAACTGCCTCGCCCAATCTGGAAAGCTCATCGGTGATAGCAACTTCAAGATTCTCTTGTCTGGCAGTTCCGACGCTCAAAGAGCTCACGTGCGCGGAGGACATCAGTATGGTTCCTCCAACTCCCGTCGCTCGCTGCTGGGACTCCGGTCTAATTCCAACGGACATAGACAGTTCCGGTGACAATAAACACCGGTACGCACCCGTGTCGAGAATGAATTGGTACGGGCCTTTTCCTTCAACATAGACCGGCACGAGGATTAATGGATTTTGTCCGCCTGCCAAACGGAACGAGACGTCTTTGGAAGGAACACCCTCATCACTAGCTACGGCCGGTGCAAGCCAAGTGAATCCAGCGAGAACCCAGAAACAAACAGAGAGAGCAAAAAACATGTGAGTCCTTTCCGTACCCGGCTATTGTGATTTGTGCGCCGGTTCCGACTTTCGCGAAATACGCGCAACATGTCGGAGAGATTTTAGCGAACTCTCTTTCATTAGGATCAAAGTTTTATCAACGCCTGCATGGACAGCGAGCTTGTCCGGTTGCGATTTCTCAGGGACCCCGACTCTACGAATCAGAAGTGGCTCGATTGCGCGAGGAGGGATCCACTTGTTTCTCCGTTGAATTCCCGCGCATTTCGGACACCATGAACCGCGTTTCACTTTACCCGGCGCCGCGCTCCAGCGATGTCCGGCTGCGCAATACCACACAAGCGCCGTCCTTTCGTTCACGTAGGTCTGTGAAAGACAATCGCCGCCTCTGCTCGCCGCTATCTTCTGTAGCGCTGACAACCCTAGTCGCTGGTTGTGAGCGCATACCGGGCACCAAGTTCCTTGAAGAACCGATACGGGTCGAGCTTCCCATTCATGTTTGTATGCACATCGCCAAGTTAGCTTGATCTTGCTGCCCATGTAATCCGCGGAAAGACACTGCCCTCCACGTGAGCCAGCTAGTTCCTGCATCGCCTGCAGGGTTTGCTTCGCACGAAAAATCCGCCGCGTGTTGTAGCACAGCAAGCACCAAGATCCTTTCTTTCGAGTTCCACCTTTAATGTTGGCGGGGCGTGCTCTCCATCGATGGCGCTGGCTGCACTGCCAGAGAAGAGGAGTTCGGCTGTTCTTGTATTCGCTGGAGAGACACCGTCCACCCCGCTCGCGTGCGATCTGGCGAACTTGCTCGAATTCTAATTCTCGATTATGCGCGCAAGTCGGACACCAGTTGCCGGCCTTTACAGATGCAGGCCGCGCATTCCATTCGTGACCGACGGCGCATCTCCACCGCAAGGGCTTCGCCGAGCCCAAATATTCGGACGACAAACATTGACCTGACCTTCGGGCAGCGATGCTATTCATTTCGTGCAGTGTGAGCCGGGTGACGCGAGCGCACCGCGGGCACCAATGACCTCTCTTGATGTGAAGGGGAGCCGCATTCCAATCGTGGCCAGCGCGGCAACGCCAGCGCAGCTTCGTCGCGGTGTTAAGGTACACTTCCGAAATGCAAATTCCACCGCGAGACTCAGCAATTTCTCGCATCTCGCGAATCGCTCCGCGCTTTACACCCGCACAAGCGGGACACCAACTGCCCTTGCGAAGACTCGCCGGAACTGCTTTCCACTCGTGGCCAACGCCGCACCGCCATAACAAAGGTGTAACCGAATTAACGTAAAGCGTAGAAATACACCGCCCGCCCTTCTCGCTGGCGAGCGAGGACATCGCGTAAATGGTCAGCTTCTTCATTTTAGTGCACGAAGATATTAGGAAATCCGCGTGAGCCTGGGAGAAGCGAGTTCAGGCCCACGCGGAATCTTCGAGCAACTTGTTAGAAGTGGAAGCCGAGTTCTCCTGTCAGCGTTCGCGGTGTTACGTAGTGCGTGCCGCTGAACGTGGAGAAGAAGTTGTACAGTGCCACTTTGTTGGCTACGTTAATTATCGTGAAGCGCGCGCTCCATTTGTATCTATCGCCGTGAGATATATTGTGAAATACATCGTCATCGCCGATGGAAAGATCGAACAGATTGCGCGGCTGGATTCGCTGCGGGTTTTTGTCGTCGTTTTCCGTTCCCGGAGCCGGGATCTTTACAAAGATGGACCCCAGCCCTGCGGCGTCGCAAGTGGCCAGTGGGACGCCGAACGGCGTCGGAGCAGCCAGCTTGCCATCGCAGGTAAGTCCGGACTGAAACTCCTGATCGGCAGTCAACTGTTGTCCAGTGACGTTATTCACCAGCGCCACTTGGCCACCGGGAAGCGTTGAAGCGGTACATGTTGCGGTGTCAGCGGAGCACGGAATTGCGCCGGCCACGAGTCCGCTGTCATACCTCCAATTAAATCCAACCCACGGTCCGCGTTTCCACAGTTGGTACTGCAAGTGAGCTGTCATGTTGAAGTGCTCGTCGTGGTCGATACGGAACACAGCCGGAGCCGGCAAGAATGGAATTGCGCCGGTCTGCGGCGGGAAAAAGCGCGCCGCAACGCTGGACATCACCACGAGGCCGGTGAAGCCGTGGAAGTTCGGCACGCTGGCGCGAATGGCATATCCCGGAATTTTCGAGTTGTGCCATTCGATTGGAAACGCGATGGGCGTGGAAGCTACGACGCCAAAGTCGTATCCCCCGTGCGTGTACTTCCAGATGTATTCGGCGTCCACAACGAGATACTTGCCGAAGGCTTGCTGGAAGCCGGCGTGGAACTCATTGCGAAAGCCGGGAACGATAGCTCCGGAGTTGCACGGGACGTTTGGCGGCGGCAACAGGAAAGCGATAACCGGATTGTTGCAACCCGTGCTGGCGATCACCAGGTTTTCGTTGAAGGGGGACTCGAGTGTTCGCGCGTAGGAAACGCGAAGTATCGTGTTGGTCTTTTTGATGTTGTAGGCAATGCCCGCCCGTGGTTCGGCCTGGCGGGCAACGGTAATACCGTTATAGAGGTCGCCCCGGATCCCGACGTTGAACGTCCAATTTCTTACCGAGATGGAGTCCTGAACGTAAAGCGCCAACTCCTTGACGTCTGTGTGGCCGTGGAATTTGAAGGCGCCCGCAAAGAAACCGGGGCGCGTCATGTCGCTGGCCGCCAGCGTGGTGCACGGATCGGAGACGGGATTGTGCGTCACCGGATCTAGACACGAAGTCCCCGGGATGGGGTTGCCACCAGCATCCAGGGCATTAAATAAACCCAAGAACCCCGGATCGACCGTGGCTATGCTCTCATTTTCCGTAAGGAAGGTTTGTTCATACTGGGCGCCGATTTTTATGTTGTGAATCCCTTTCACGTAGGAAAGGTCGGTCCGGGCGCCGGCGTTGGTGAGCGTCCGCGTTTGCCGGATGGTCTGCGACTGCAGGTCCGGCGAGAAATCCGCGAAGGGATCGGCGCTGGGATAGAAATTGAATGTATCCTTGCGGACGAATGCTCCGAGGGTGAATACCGCGTTGTTGTTTACTACATGGGTCCAGGTCGGTGCGATATCGTATGTTTGAATCTGCGAACGCTGGTCGGTTGGGCCCAGAAGGTTGCCGTTCACGGGATTCACCGCCTGCCCCGCTCCGTTACACGCAAACCCGGCGTTGCAAGTGTGGAATTGCTGGTCGAAGGTGTTCGGGTTCTGAAACCAGGAGCGCGAATACTGGAAGTTCAACTGAAGGGTATTGTTTGTCGAGAGCTTAAAGTCCACACGGTCAAATACGTTTTGCTCGTTGCCTTTGTCGTGCATCACGCTGAACTCCGGCGCGTCCAGAAATCGGCCGGTGTTGAGGCCGTTTGCCGAAATAAAGTTGCCCCATTTATCGCCGCCGTAGCTGAGATTAAATCCTCCGGTGGCTGAACCGAACGTGCCGTAAGAAGTGGTTATGTCGCCGTGGGGAGTGTGTTGGCCCATGCCCGAACGCGTAGTGGCCACGATGATCAGACTTGTTTTACCGCCGTATTCGGCGGCTGGCGCGCCAGCCAGCACCTCCATCGACTGGAGGGCATCGATGGGGATCTGATTTGAAAAGATCTTACTCTGCTGGTCAGTTATCGGCTGGCCATCCAAAGAAAAGGAGTTCTCCGCGTGGTCGCCCATTCCATGGAAGAGGCCGTTCGAGTCCGCAGCCACTCCAGGAGTGGTGAGGGTGATCAGCGAGCTCAAAGAGGACGACTGACTTTCCAGGGGTACTTTGTCGAATAGATTGCGATCCACGTCCGAATGAAACTGGGGATCCTTCTCGAGCAAATCGCCTCCGGTAGCTTCTACGTCGACCTTGACAGTTGTGCCCGCCACCTTCAGATTAATTTTTAGCGCCACCGGCACGCTCGACCGAACGTCCACATCCTCGCTGAAGACGTCAAAGCCCTTCGCTGTGATGCTTAAATGATACGGATTGTAAGGTACGTTGGAAAAACTAAAACCGCCGGTCGCGTCGGTCAACGTGGTGCGTTCCAGTCCGCTTACCGGGTTGTGAATCGTTACGGTTGCGTTCGCGACGACAGCACCGGAAGAATCAAGAACCGTCCCGCTGATATTTGCGGAGTTGCCCGTTTGTGCTTGCGACACCGGAACCGTAGTCAAGAATGTAGCGATGATGAGTGCTAAGAAAGCCCAATGAAATCCTCTGCGAAACATTTTTGTCTCCTCCTAGGAGTTGGCCCCACCGGCCCATATGGAAATGGTTGGAAAAATGCCATACACGCTCCGCAATACGAGGAGCGGCGAGCGACACTTCGGACGTAGCTAGATGTTGCTTAAGAAACTAGGAGGCGACGGGAGGAGCGCGTGGAGATTTGGAGCTGAACACCGGCGCGGAATGGCCGGAAAAAGCGGGAATAATGACCAGGCCTTCGATCGTAAACACTGGCGGTGCCAGCGCGATTGAGACCGGTTGTGGTTTGGTGGGTGCTGAACCCACGTGGCAGACAGTGCAAGTTGCAGCTTCTTGTGCACTGCTGTGCGTATGCCAGAGGCCCGTTGCCGCTGCTGCTAACAACACCGCTAACATCGCGGTGAAGAACATCAGCGAAGCGCGACGGGATCTGCTTGAACTTCGAGTGTTCATGGCTGTCGCGTTTCAACCTCCAATCAGCCATGAATTCTACACTGGAAGCGTGTCCCCGTCACGCCAGTCAATGAGCAAAAGTGCCATTACGACAATCCCGGTTGAGGAAACGGCAACACTTGAAATTCGCCGCGCGTCGCGGGCTAGTCGAAGTACTTAAAGGTGAGGGCAAAGAAGAAGTAGAGCAACAGCACGCACAACAACACAAAAGCGGCGATATAAGCTACTGCGTCGCCGTTCAGCCAACGAGGCCAGAAGAAGCTCGATCTTGGCCGCCCATACTGCCTTTTCATCTCAGCACCGAGCGCTCCGCCGCGATCACGGTTGTCATCCGCGGATGAATCCCCGGATTGATTGGTCAGACTCAATATACTATACTATAGTATATTATATCGCAAGAGAGGTGAATCACTTGGCCCATACAACGAAAGACAAAGACAAACTCCTGAGCCGTGTCCGCAGAATCCGTGGACAGGTAGAAGCCATAGAGCGGGCCATTGATGGTGAACAGGAATGTTCAGGCGTGCTTCAGTTGATGGCTGCTTGCCGGGGCGCGCTGAATGGATTGATGGCGGAAGTGATGGAAGGCCATATCCGTTTTCACGTCCTGGCCCCTGGAAATGCGAAGAACTCTCCGCAGGCGGAGGCGGCTGAAGAACTGATCGACGTGGTGCGGACCTACCTGAAGTAAGCGGCGTCCTTTTTAGAATCGCCTGAAAACGGGGAGACGACTATGCAGGAAACAAACGTTAAGATTCCCGAAGCCGACAAAACGCTTCAAGCGGGTTTGCCAACCGTGTCGTCGTCGCAAGATGAAACCGACGGCGATCAACACTCCGCGCATTCGCTCGATTGGCTTGAGATCGGCCGTGTTTTATTCGTGGCCGTGGCCGCCGGAGCCGTTTGGTTTGCGGGGCGTCCACCAAGTATCTACGCAGTCGCCGCGGGCGTAATTTGCACACTTGCCGGAGGGTTCCCGATATTTCACGAGGCATACGAAAACATTACGCAACGGCGTATGACCATGGAGCTTTCCATGGCCATCGCCATTGTGGCGGCACTGGCAATCCGCGAAATATTTACGGCGCTGGTGATCACGCTCTTTGTGCTCGCCGCCGAGATTCTGGAAGGGCTCACGGTGGGCCGTGGACGCCGCGCAATTCAACGCCTCGTTGATCTTCTTCCGAACACCGCGACCGTTCGGCGAAACGGGGAATGGCAGGAAATAAATATCAGCGGAGTGACGCTGGACGATGAAGTTCTCGTCCGTCCGGGCAGCCGAATTCCCGTTGACGGCAAAGTCTCGGGAGGACATTCGTTTGTTGACCAGTCTCCGATTACCGGTGAGTCCATGCCAGTTGAAAAAATCGCCGGCGCTCCCGTTTTCGCCGGCACGATCAACCAATCCGGCGCGCTTGAAATCCGCATCGAGCGCCTCGGACGTGACACAACTTTTGGCAAGATCATTGAAGCGGTGGAACACGCAGAAAAATCTCGCGCTCCGATCCAGGGAATTGCGGACCGGCTCGCGGGGTATCTGGTCTATTTCGCGTTGGCCGCTGCCGCAGTCACGTTCCTAGCCACGCACAATATTCGGTCCACCATTTCCGTTGTGATTGTCGCGGGTGCGTGCGGAATTGCGGCAGGAACTCCGCTTGCGATTCTTGGCTCGATTGGCCGGGCGGCGCAGGACGGTGCGATCATCAAAGGCGGTCTCTACCTCGAAAAACTTGCCGAAGTTGACACGATCCTTTTGGACAAGACGGGAACGCTGACCTACGGAACTCCTGAAGTAATGGAAATTCGCCCCGCAAGCGGAGTGACGGAAGAAGAACTCCTGGAAGCGGCGGCAATCGCGGAATCGCAATCGGAACATCCGGTTGCGAAGGCAATTATCAAAAAGGCCTCAGAGATGAGGATCCGTCTGCTTCAGCCGGATCGATTTGAATACACGCCGGGTCGCGGGATCGTTGCGGAAATCGACGGCGCAGAAATTGTGGTTGGGAATTTGCTTCATCTTCAGCACGAAGGAATAAAGAGTGCCCGGACGATGCAGGAGGGATCAGATGGGTCCGTGCTGGTAACGCGAGCCGGACATTTACTTGGCTCGATTCGAGTAGCCGATTTGCTGAGACCGGAGGCGAGAACGGCGATCCAAGACCTGCGCGCCATGGGGCTGAAGACTATTCTACTTACAGGTGACGCACGGAGAGTCGCCGAAACTGTTGGGAAAGGGCTGGGAGTGGACGAAATTTCCGCAGAGCTGCTGCCCGAACAAAAACTTCAGCGCGTGGAAACATTGATGGCCGAGGGCCGAAAGGTCGTAATGGTCGGCGATGGCATTAATGATGCGCCGGCACTCGCACGAGCCACGGTCGGGGTAGCGATGGGATCGGGAACGGATGTCGCTCGCGAGAGCTCCGATATCGTGCTGATCGGTTCAGACCTTGGCAAACTAGTGGAAACGATTCGCATTGCGCGACGCTGTCATCGCACGATCATGCAAAATTTTGCCGGCACCCTGATAGTTGACGCGATCGGCATGGGTCTGGCCGCGTTCGGAATTCTGAATCCGCTTTTGGCGGCATTCATTCACGTTACTTCCGAGCTGACTTTCATTCTGAATTCGGCGCGGCTGCTGCCATCGGTTTCTTCGGCCAATGAACGCGTGCGCGGATTTTTCTCGCAAGCGCCCGCAGCGGCTGGCGATTAATTCAGAAGTACTAGACCTGCAAGACATCTCCATCTTTTGCGACCATCTGATACAACGCTGGATTGACGAAAAATCCGAGGACTAAGCGCGAAATTAATCCGGCCACAACTACGATTGCAAAAGGTTTTTGCGTGTCGCTGCCGACTCCGGTGGACATTGCCGCGGGCAGCAATCCGAGGCAGGCGACGAGAGCGGTCATCATGATGGGCCGCAGCCGAAGCAAAGACGCGTTCAGCGTCGCTTGCTGGATTCCCATTCCTTCCAGCCGCAACTTGTTAATGTAACTGACGAGGATCACGGCGGTTTCCACGGAGACGCCCATCAGCGCCAGCAAACCGAGAATGCTGGAAACGCTGAACGGTGTGTGCGTCAATTTCAAAGCGATGAGCGCGCCGACTGGCTCGGTCATGACCACGCCCAGCGCGATGGTGATCGGAAATTTAAAATTTCCGTAGAGCGCGAAGAGGATCATGAAAATCAGCAGCACGGTGAGCGGGCCGATAACGATGATTTGTGATTTCGCTTCCAGCAGTTCGCTATATTCGCCGCCCCAATCCAGGCGATAACCGGGCGGAAGTTGCACGGTTTTATTCACGGCAGCCTGTCCGGCGTTGACGATGCCTTCCAGGTCCCGGCCTTCCACGGAGAATTGCACGCCTATATAGCGCGAATTATTTTCGCGATAAATAAACGAAGCGCCGCTGCCTTGCTTGATGGTGGCCAGAGCGGAAAGCGGAATTTGCTGGCCGGTGGGCGTAGGCACTAACAAGTTGCCGATTTCCGTGGCGTTCGATCGGAACTGCGGTTCCATGCGTACCACCAGATCGAAAAGTTTTTCGCCTTGAATGACCTGCGTGGCCGCCTGACCACCGATTGCGGCTTGCACAACGTTTTCGACGTCGGCGACGTTCACGCCGTAGCGCGCAAGTTCGGGGCGGTTGGCGTCAATGATTAAACTTGGCTGGCCCAATTCGCGAACCACAGTTAATTCAGTGAAGCCCGGCGTGCGATCCAGCACGTTTTTGATTTCCACGGCCTTCGACTCCAGAACATTCAAATCGTCGCCGAATATTTTTACGGCCAGGGCGCTCTTCAATCCGGTGAGCGCCTCGTCCACGGCGTCCTCGGCGGGTTGCGTGTAATTGAAAATCACGCCGGGATACGATTCAAGTTTTTTCTGAATGGCTTCGGTGAGCGCAGCTTTATCGTGGAAATCGCTTTTTTCCCACGACGGATCGTTGTACGGTTTCAGTCCGACATAAAATTCGCAATTGAAAAAGCCGGTCGGATCGGTGCCGTCATCCGGACGGCCAAGCTCTGATCCAACTTCTGTAACCTGTGGGAAGGCGGAAAGGATGGTGCGAATCTTGGGAGCAAACGCGCTGGCTTCCTCAAAAGAAATTGTGTAGGGCATGGTGGCGCGAACCCACAGCGCGCCTTCGTCCAGATGCGGCATGAATTCGCCGCCGATGGCAGGCACGAGAAGCAATGTTGCGCCGAAAACGAGCGTGGCCAGAAGCATGGTTGTTTTGGCGTGACGCAAACACCAGCCCAGCATTCCGCCATAAAAACTCTTGATCCATTCAAATACGAAGTTGCGATATTCCTTCACGCCATTCTTGAACCAGTAGGAGGCGAGCACCGGCACAACCGTAAGGGTGAGCACCAGCGCGCCGAGAAGCGCGAAGGCCATGGTATCGGCCATGGGATGAAATAATTTTCCAGCGGGCCCGGTAAGCGCATAAATCGGAAGATATCCGGCGATGATGACGGCCACGGAATAAAAAATCGGGCGGTCCACGTCGCGCGCGGCCAGCAAAATTACTTCGTGCAATTTGTAGGGTTGGCCGTGGCGTTCGCCCAGTTCGCGGTAAATGTTTTCGACCATGACGATGGTGCCGTCAATGATGATTCCGAAATCGATGGCGCCGATGCTGAGGAGATTGGCGGCTTCACCAGTCAGGTGCAGAAAAATGAACGCGAATAACAAAGCGAGAGGAATGGTGAGCGCGGTGATGACCGCGGCGCGGACGCTGACCAGGAAAAACATCAGAATGATGAGGACGAAAATCATACCGCGTAGAAGATTTCCTTCCACGGTATCGGTGGTGATGCGGACGAGATCACTACGGTCGTAAAACGGGTGAACCCTTACGTCGGGCGGCAAAATCTTCTGGTTCAGCTCAAGCGTTTTCTGCTCGACACCTTTCAGAACGTTTTGCGTCTGCTCACCGCGGCGCATGAGGATGACGCCTTCGACGGAGTCGTCGTTTTTCTGGAATCCGAATTCGCCGAGGCGCGGCGCGTGGCCAATTTCTACGTGGCCGATATCTTTTATGCGTACCGGCGCGCCATTCGCGCTGCCGACGACGACTTGTTCAATATCCTCCACGTTGCGCAGAAGTCCCAAGCCGCGCACGTAATAAAATTGTCCGCCCTGCGAATAAAAACCGCCGCCGGTATTGGCGTTGTTCACGGAAAGCGCGTTGATTACCTGCACGATGGGAATGTGGTAGTTGTAAATTCGCGCGGGATCCAGCGAGACCTGATACTGCATGGTGGTGCCGCCGAAACCGGAATCGTCGGCGACGCCGGGAACGGATCGATACGCTCGTTCCACCGTCCAGGATTCGATGGTGTGCAGTTCCTGCGCCGAGCGGTCCGGACTTTCCAGAACATATCTGTAAACGAGGCCGCTGGGACTGAACAGCGGCGACATGCTGGGAGTAATTCCCGTGGGCAGAGAGGCGTCAGCAATTCGCTGGAAGACAACGTTGCGCGCGAAGTAGGGATCAGTTCCTTCCTGGAACGTGAGGATGACGTCGCTCAGTCCGTAAAGCGAAATGGAACGCATCACCACCAGATTCGGTGTGCCGTTCATTGCCAGCTCAAGCGGCAAAGTTGTGAGGCGCTCAACTTCCTCAGCGGCGTGGCCGGGCCACTGGGTGATGAGCTCAACCATCGGCGGCGAAAGATCCGGATAGGCGTCCACCGGCATCCGCTGGAATGAAATGGCGCCGGCGATAATGATCAGCACGGTGACCATCATCACCAGGAAGCGCTGGCGCAGCGCGAATTGAACAATGCGATGAATCATTGCTTTCGTACCTGAGCTGGCATCACAAACCTCGCATCACGAAAACTGTCGAAATAAAATTGAGCGCGAAATCAGAATCGCGTTTAAGAAAATTTAGTGCTGCAACGAATTTTTAAATTGCAGGAAGATGCCGCCATCTCCAACAACGTGTTCGCCTTCTTTTAATCCGGAGGTAATTTGCGTGCGGCCGTCGCTGCTCTGACCGACGGTCACCAGGCGGCGTCCGAATTGATTGGCCTGGTCGCCGGTTTGCACGTAAACGAACGGCATATTCTCGGTGTCGCGAAGCACGGATGTATCCGGCACCACCAGCGCGTCAGAAATCGCTCCGGCCTGAACGGTGGCCGAAACGTACATATTGTTTTTTAATTTTTGGCCGGGATTATCGGTGACGATGCGCGCCTGCAGCGTGCGCGTGTTGGGATCCAGCGCCGGGGCGAGGTAGGAAATCTTCCCATGAAAGAGTTCGGGGTACGAATCTGTGTTGATTTCGACGGCATCTCCGACGTGCACAAATGGCAAGTCGCTCTGGTAAACATTCAC
>Ga0210410_10003772_pt1 | contig 13400 bp, 11 predicted proteins | sample IncBWC4MmetaG_FD_161058 | JGI IMG/M metagenome (GOLD analysis project Ga0210410, IMG submission 161058) | Forest soil microbial communities from Barre Woods Harvard Forest LTER site, Petersham, Massachusetts, United States - Inc-BW-C-4-M | ecosystem: Environmental > Terrestrial > Soil >... | reverse complement strand
CGCTGCGCGTCTGCTGGCTGCCGCCGCCGGACAAGTCGCGGCCGGGCATGGAATACACGATCCTGTTTGCCTTCAAGAGCAACGGCGAACTGATGGCGCCCGCGCGCGTGACCTACGCCACCCACGGCGTGCCCGATGAAGTGCGCAACGTTTATCACGAGGCCGTGGAAGCGGCGTTTAGGCGCTGCACGCCGATGCATTTCTCGACCGGCATGGCTGGCGCCATCGCTGGGCGTCCGCTCGTCATTCGCTTCTTCGACGATCGCATCATGACCGAGCATTTCAAACAGAACGGCGACCCCGGCAAATAATCGAAGCCTTCGCTCCTTCCCAAGCGAAAGCGGGAAATCCAAATAAGAGCGGATGCGTCCAGTTTGGCCGGTCATGCTCTGAGTCTAAGCCCGCCGCGATCTATCTGTGATGCGACAAGGGCGGGGGAAGCGAGACCGAAATCGTCTTGCCGAAGCATGCGCACGGATCTGTTTGATTTCGCCCTGCCGGAGGATCGCATTGCGTTGCGGCCCGCGTCGCCGCGTGACGTCGCGCGGCTCCTGGTCGTCCATAGCGGCGCGCCCGCGCAACTTGAGGACCGCTTGGTCCGCGATCTGCCGGAATTGCTGCGCGCCGGCGATGCGATGGTGGTCAACGACACCAAAGTCATTCCGGCGTTCTTGCATGGCCGCCGTATCGGCCGCGGCGAATACGAGCCGGGCATATCCGCAAACCTGATCAAACGGCTCGACGGCTCGCGCTGGCGCGCCTTGGCCAAGCCGGCGCGCCGCCTCGAGGCGGGCGATGTCGTTCGTTTCGGCAGCGAAGGCCGGGTCTGCTTTCTCGATCAGCTCGACGCAACGGTTGAAGCTAAAGGGGAGGGCGGCGAAATCACGCTTGCGTTTGCGTTTCACGGCGCGGCTCTCGATCAGGCGCTGGCCGAGCGGGGCGATGTTCCGTTGCCGCCCTATATCGCCGGCCGCCGTGCCGCCGACGAGCAGGATCGCAGCGACTATCAGACAATTTTCGCGCGCGAAGAGGGCTCGGTCGCAGCCCCGACGGCCGGTCTCCATTTCACCGAAGCGATCGTGCAAGCGCTCGCCGCGCGCGGCGTTGTGCTGCACAAGGTCACGCTGCACGTTGGCGCCGGGACTTTCCTGCCGGTGAAAGCCGACGATACCTCCGGCCATCGCATGCAACCGGAATGGGGCAGCGTCAGCGCCGAAACGGCCGCCGCGCTCAATGCCGCGCGCCGCGCCGGCGGGCGGATCGTGACGGTCGGCTCGACCGCGTTACGGCTTCTCGAAAGCGCCGCGGCCGAGGATGGGTCGGTTTCCGCATTTTCCGGCGAAACCGCCCTGTTCATCACGCCCGGCTATCGCTTTCGCGCCGCCGACGTGATGCTGACGAATTTTCATCTGCCACGCTCGACCTTGTTCATGCTGGTGTGCGCTTTTTGTGGACTTGAGACGATGCAGCGTGCTTATGCGCATGCGATCGAAACCGGCTATCGGTTTTATTCCTATGGCGACGCCTGCCTTTTATTTCGTGCATCCTAGGAAGCATGTCTGAACCATTTTCCTTCCGCCTTGCCGCCACAGACGGCGCCGCACGCACCGGCGCGATCATCACCGCGCATGGCGTGGTGCATACGCCGGCCTTCATGCCGGTCGGCACGCAGGCCTCGATCAAGGGCGTGCATCACGATGACGTGCGCGTCTCGGGCGCCGAGATTTTGCTGGGCAACACCTATCATCTGATGCTGCGCCCTTCGGCAGAGCGCATCGCCGCGCTTGGCGGGCTGCATGCGTTCATGCGTTGGCCGCACCCGATCCTGACCGATTCCGGCGGCTTTCAGGTGATGTCGCTCGCGCCGCTGCGGAAAATTACTGAGGACGGCGTCACCTTCCGCTCGCATATCGACGGCGCGCTGGTCGAATTGTCGCCCGAGCGCGCCGTTGAAGTGCAAGATCTGCTCGGCTCCGACATCGTCATGCAGCTCGACGAATGCGTGCGGCTTCCCGCCGAGCGCGGCGATATCGAGCGCGCTATGAAGCTGTCGCTGCGCTGGGCCGAGCGCTGCAAGCGCGCCTTTGAGGGCGCGGCGCCCGGCCGCGCTCTATTCGGCATCGTGCAAGGCGGCGACGATCCGGCGCTACGTTTGGAGAGCGCGCGCACGCTGGTCGATATCGGTTTCCCCGGCTACGCCATCGGCGGCCTTGCGGTTGGCGAGCCCCAGGACGTGATGCTGAAAATCGTTTCCGAAACGACGCCGGCGCTCCCGGCCGACCAGCCGCGTTATCTGATGGGAGTCGGCACGCCGGACGATCTTCTGCAGTCGATCGCGCGCGGCGTCGATATGTTCGACTGCGTGATGCCGACGCGCAACGGCCGCCATGGACTCGCCTTTACGCGCTTCGGGCCGATCAACATCAAGAATGCGCATCACGCCGACGATCCGCGCCCGCTCGATCCGGAAAGCCGCTGTCCCGCGGCGCGCGATTTCTCCCGCGCCTATTTGCATCATCTGTTCCGCAGCGGCGAGGCGCTCGGCGGCACGCTCCTTTCAATCGTCAATCTTTTCTACTATCAGGACCTGATGGCGGGAGCGCGCGCCGCCGTCGCCGCCGGCCGCTTTGCCGATTTTGCCGCCGAGACCAAAGACCAATGGGCCACCAAAAGTAACCGGCTCACGCATTGACGGTCACCGCGCCCATGTGCCGGGCATCGTTACCCGATGCATGTTCCGCCAAAAGAACCCGTTCCACCAAAAAAGAACCCGCCGGTCGCAAAAACATGCGGGACCGGCGGGTCACTTCACTTTCGCGCTTTCCACTAACGCAACATGCGGGCGCGACTACGCGTACAGTACAAGTGGGCTACCTCTTAACGCGCGGCGGCCCTTCACGGTTCCGCGCGGATGCGGAACCGCGCGGCGGACGCGACGCAACTCCCACAACAATACTACGCTACTGACAAAGCCGTAGGGCACGACGGAGACAGACGCGGAACCGACTGACACCATTCGGCCCATAGCCCTGCAGGGCTAACGCGGCCACAAGGGGATCGAGGTCACAAATTCATGCGAACATTCGTCACACGCCCAGGCGTGCCGGATGCGACCTCTGAGATTGAATGCGGATTCTTCGGCGATCAGCAGAATGCTGCCGCAGCGGGGACATTTGGGTCGGCGAAAATCGTGCGTGACGGGTTTCGGGGCACCGCAAGCGTATTGGACGGTCATCGTCGATCCTCCGCGACGCTCCCACAGACACCCCATCTCCCCGATGCTAGGTATGATGCGTGACCTCTGTGGCGTTGCCACGACGCGAATATGAAACTCTCGTGGCCCGCGGGAGCGAATTTCGGCCGATATAACAATGGCGGCGGCCGCATTTGCATAAAACTGCGGTCAGCGCAGGGATTTAGTTCCACGTGGAAGTCCACAGACGGGACAATTTCGCGCGGATTGACGACAGATCGTCCCGCGCCGGCTGCGTCAATTGTGCGATGGGCCGGGCATGGTCGCATCGCTGCGCTGCAGCACGGCGCACCAAGTCACCATCGAAGAGCCGGTGCCGGCTTCGCGATTGTTCACTCTGCCGCCTGTGCCAGAACGTGCTGCTGAAAGCGCGGCATGACCTCCTCGGCCATGAGCTGCATCGACTGGCGTTCCCACGCTTCGTTCGGTCCGAGCCAGTCGACGCCGGTCATGAGCAGCGTGCCAAAAGGCCCGACCTCTTCGCGGAACGCCACGAGCTTGTCGAGCATGGTCTTGGTCGAGCCGTAGAGGGTGCAGCCATTGATGATCGCCTCGACGGTCGCTTCTTCGTCGGACATGTCCGGCCGCGGCTTCATGATAGCCAATTGGCCGACACCGTGAAGCACCGTGCGCACGTAATCAAACAAATAGTGGTTCGAGGCGCGCTCGCCGAACACGCGGTCGTAAGCTTCCGCGTCGGTCGGCGCGACCATGAGATTGCGCGCGACACGCCAGTTGTCACCCGAGGCCCGCTTGCCGGCTTCCGCGCATGCTTTGCTGTAGATCGCCCAGTGCGAAGCCACCGAATAAGTCGGCGTGATGTTCGCCGAGATGATGCCGCAATCGTTGAGCGCTGCGGTGCGCGCGCTCGACGAATGCGGGCTCGCGAGCGAAATGGAAATCGGCGGGCCGCCTTTCTGATAAGGCTTGGGCATGTAGCCGATGCCAAGCTCGGGAATGAAATTCTTCAGCCGCACATTCCAGAATTCGCCGGCGATGTCGTAGGGCGGGTCCTGCGACCAGATTTGCCGCATGATGCGGATCGCCTCGACGACCTTGCGATTGCGGATCGCGTGGTCGGTCTGTCCGAACAGTTCGAAATCCGAAAACAGCCCGCCGGGCCCGACGCCGAGCATGAAACGGCCGCGGCTCATATGATCGAACTGCGCGGCTTCCGCCGCGACCACGATCGGATCGTGGTTGGGAATGCAGACGACGCCGGTGCCGAAGCGCAGATTGTCGGTGCACGGCAGAAGGGAGGCCATGAACATCATGGGGGAGGGGATCGGCTCGCTGGTCGCGGAAAAATGCTCGCCCAGCCACAACTCGGTAAAGCCGAGCTTGTCGGCGAGCAGCGATTTTTCCGTGTCCTCGGCGAGTGTTTCGGTAAACGACCGGGCCGGCGGATGCACCGGCATCATGAAAAATCCGAGCCGCATAGTCCCCCCAATGTGCCGCCGCCGCGGTCGATCTTGAGCGACAGCCGCACCGCCGCTTCTTGATTCCATTGTGACCCTGGCGCAATCTGGCGTCAAAGGGAGGAATTTTGACATGAGCATTGCCGAATTGCGGCCGGCCGCCGCGCCGGGCAGCGTCCCGACAGCCGAAGAACTGGTTGGCCGCGCCCGTAAGCTCGCGCCCAAATTGCGCGAGCGCGCGCTCAAGGCCGAGCGCGACCGTCAGATTCCGCTGGAGTCCGTCGAGGAATATATCGACGCCGGGCTCATTCACACGCTGCGGCCCAAGCGCTGGGGCGGCTACGAGCACGACCACGAAGTCGCTTTCGACATCGCCATCGAGCTTGGCAAATCGACCTGCGGATCCTCCGCCTGGTGCCTGAACTATCTGGCCGATCACGCCTGCATGCTGGCGCTGTTTCCGGAAGAAGCGCAGCACGACATTTGGAGCGAAAACAAAGCCGCCTGCATCGCCACATCGGCGGCGCCCACTGGCACCGTGACCGTCGTGCCGGGCGGCTACCGTCTCGACGGCCGCTGGTCCTGGTGCTCAGGCTTGCGGCACTCGCAGTGGATCATGATCGGCGGCTTGGCGTTCCGTCCCGGCGAAGATCATCCCGACATGCGGCTTTACATCGTCCCGGTCTCGCAGCTGAAAACCGACGACACCTGGTACTGCGCCGGTTTGCGTGCTTCCGGCTCGATCACCTGCATCGCCGACAATGTGTTCGTCCCCGAGCACCGCAGCGTTTCGTTTCAGAACCTGCGCGATGCGTCTTCGCCCGGCTCGAAGGTCAATCCCAATCCGATCTACCGCACGCCCTTCATCGCCGTGCATTCTTATGCGCTGCTCGGGCCCGCGCTTGGGCTTGCCCGCGGCGGCTACGCCGATTTCGTGCAATGGACGCGCGAGCGCTATCTGACCTACACGCAGCTCAACATCGCCCAACACGTGCCGGTGCAGCTCAAGGTCGCCGAGATCGCGGCGCAGATCGATGCCGCCGAGCTCCTGGCGCGGCGGGCGCTCGCCACCGCGCGCAAGGATTATGCCGGCATGACCATGGAGACGCGCACGCTGCTGCGGCGCGATTTCACCTTCGCCATGCGGATGCTGCGCGACGCCATGGACTCGCTGATCAAAATCAGCGGCTCAAGCGGGCTGATGGACAACAACACGGCGCAGCGCTGCTGGCGCGACGTTCATGCCATCTCCTCGCACGTGGTGATGAACTGGGACGTACCGGCGGAGAATTTCGGCCGCGCCGAATTCGGGCTCGCGCTCAATCCGTCCTATCCGATGTTCTAGCGCATCGTTTCGGCAGCCAACGCAACTGCCGATCGGTCTCAGATCGTGTCTGCTTTAGGCATCCGGGCGGCGCACATGTGTTTTGGCCGCAAGCAACAGCCTATGGGCGGGCTCGCGACCCAAGAACTTTGCGGACAATCGCTTTGAGATGATCGCCGGGAGGAAACAAGGTGAGGCGGAGCCTCGATCGCATTCTCACCACCCACGTCGGCAGTTTGCCGCGGCCCAATGATCTGGTGGAGCTCTATCGGAACGACGCGCCCGAAAGCCAACTCTTGCCGCGCTTGCGATCGGCGATCGCCGACGTGGTGCGGGCGCAATCCGGCTCCGGCATCGACATCGTCAATGACGGCGAGTTCGGTAAAGCGATGCGCCGTTCGGTCGATTTCGGCGCCTGGTGGTCTTACGTCTACGACCGGCTCGCCGGCTTCGAGCTGAGAGAGGAAGCCGCCAAGAAGGGCCGCGCCGCTTGGACGTTCGGCAGCAAGGAGCGCAAGGAGTTCGCCGAGTTTTACGCCGAGGAAGCAAGCGCCGGCCAGGGCGGAGCCGTTGCCGCCCAAGGGGTGCAAGGGGCGACCAGCAGCGCGCGGATGTACGGGCTGACCTGCGCCGCGCCGGTGAAATATACCGGGCAGGCCGTTGTCCAGCACGACATCGAAAACTTGAAAGCCGCGCTCGGCGGAGCCGATGTGGAGGAGGCATTCATGACTGCGGTGTCGCCGGCGACGCTGCAGATTCTTCCGAACGAATATTACAAGAGCCAGGAGGATTACACATGGGCCCTGGCCGAGGCCATCCACGAGGAATACAAGGCCATCGTTGACGCCGGCTTCATCCTGCAAATCGACGATCCCGCCTTGGTCGACCTCTGGGATTGGTGGTACTCGCTCAACGGCGACATGGCCGGCTATCGCAAATGGGCCGCCTTTCAGGTCGAAGCGGCGAATCATGCATTGCGGGGCATCCCGGAAGAGCGCGTGCGTTTCCATATTTGCTGGGGCAGCTGGCACGGTCCGCACAGCGGCGATCTGCCGCTCAAGGACGTCGTGGATTTGTTGCTCAAGGTCAAAGCACAGGCCTATTCTGTCGAGGCAGGGAACGTCCGGCACGAGCACGAGTGGAAGGTGTGGAAGGACACTAAGCTGCCCGACGGCAAGGTTCTGATTCCGGGTGTCGTCAGTCACTCCACCAATCTCATCGAACATCCGGAGCTTGTCGCCGATCGGATCATCCGCTTCGCGCAGGTCGTCGGACGTGAGAATGTCATTGCCGGGACCGATTGCGGTCTCGGCGGCCGAGTGCATCATCAGATCGCTTGGGCAAAGCTTCGCGCCCTTTCGGAGGGGGCGAAGCTGGCAAGCAAAAAGCTGTGGACTTAGCGCGGGCTTGCGTTAACCGCTGCGGATGATGCCGCCCGCAACTAAAAACCGGCGCCACAGCATCAGAGAGCGCGCTGTTCGTGCGGCAAGCGCGTTACAGGGAGGATAAGCACATGCGCAAAGCAATTCTCGGCTTGGTCTGTCTACTGGGCCTGCCCGGCGCTGTCGTTACCGCAAGCGCTCAGGACACCGTCAAGATCGGTCTGCTCATGGCCTATACCGGCCAGTTCACCAATGCGGCCGCGCAGATGGACGACGGCATCAAGCTGTACATGAAGCAGCACGGCGACGTGGTCGCCGGCAAGAAGATCGAATTGATCCGCAAGGATACAGCCGGCGCCCCCGACCAGGCCAAGCGCCTGGCGCAAGAGCTGCTTGTCAACGATCATGTCGACATTCTCGCCGGTTTTGTGATCACGCCTGAAGCTTTGGCAGTTGCCGAGCTTGCCACCGAAGCCAAGAAGCTGACTGTGGTGATGAACGCGGCAACATCCATCATCACCCTGAAATCGCCCTACATCGTGCGTTCGTCGCTGACCTTGCCGCAGAATTGCGAAGTTCTCGGCACCTGGGCCTTTCAGAACGGCGTCAAAAAGGTTTTCACCCTGGTTTCCGACTACGCTCCCGGGCTCGATGCCGAGGCCGCGTTTCAGCGCGCTTACACGGCCGCCGGCGGTGAGATCATCGGCTCAGTTCGCGTTCCGTTGGCTAACCCCGATTTCTCCGCGTTCGTGCAGCGGGCAAAGGATTCCGGTGCTGAAGGGATCTTCGTGTTTGTTCCAGGCGGCTCACAGCCGCCGGCGCTCGCGAAGGCTTTGGTTGAGCGCGGCATGGATGCCAGCAAGATCAAGATCATGGGGCAAGGGGAACTGTCCGAGGAGAATGCGCTCAAAGCGATCGGCGATGCAGCCATCGGCATCATCACCGCCTTCCACTACGACTACACGCATGACTCGGCGGCAAACAAGGAATTCGTCGCCGCCTACAATGCTGAATTCAAACGCAACCCCGACTTCTTCTCGGTCGGCGGTTATGACGGAATGCACCTGATCTACGAGGCGCTCAAAAAGACTGGCGGCAAGACCGACGGCGACAGCCTCATCGCGGCGATCAAAGGCATGCAGTGGGAGAGCCCGCGCGGCCCGGTGTCGATCGATCCGGCGACCCGCGACATTATCAACACGGTCTACATTCGCCGCGTCGAGAAAGTGAATGGGCTGGTGCGTAATGTCGAAATCGTCAAGTTCGACAACGTGAAGGATCCGGTGAAAGCGCGCATGAAATAAGGTCGATCTCACCCCGAGCCTGAGCCTGCGCGCTGGGAGACGCCGGCGCCGTCATGGATGCCCTTCACGATGTCGATCCCGCGGCGGAGCAGCGTCATCGAGGCTTCGAGCGTTCGGAAGCCCGCGTGGGCGGTCAGCGTGACGTTGTCCATCGCCGCGAGCGGGTGATCGGGCCGCTGCGGCTCGCTCTGAAAGACGTCGAGGCCGGCATGGCGGATGCGGCCGCTGCGCAGCGCTTCGATCAGCGCTATCTCGTCGACCAGCGCGCCGCGCGCGGTATTGATCAACACCGCGCCCGGCTTGATGCGCGCGATCTGTGCCGGCCCGAGGAAGCCGCGCGTATCGTCGTTGAGCACGAGATGCAACGAGATCACGTCGGAGCGGGCGAGCAATTCGTTGAGCTCCACCACGGTGTCATCTGGTCGCGGCGTGCGATTCCAGGCGATCACCTGCATGCCAATCCCGCGGCCGATGCGCGCGACTTCGCTGCCGATGCCGCCGAGCCCAATAATGCCCAGCGTCTTGCCGGAAAGCTGCATGCCTTCGCGCGTAACCCAGCTGCCGGAACGGATTTCGCGATCCATGCGCGCCACATCGCGGCAAGCGGCCACCATCAGCGCGATGGTGTGCTCGGCAACGGCGGTGTCGCCGTAGCCTTTGATTGTGTGCACACGAATGCCGCGCGCGGCGAGTTCGTCGACATTCATGTAGCTCGCGGCGCCGGTGCCGAGAAAAACGACATGCTTGAGCGAGGCGCAACGCTCGGCCAGCGCCGTCGGCAGGTAGCTGTGATCGTCGATGCAGATCGCATAACCCTCCAGCAATCGCGGCAGCTCGTCGGGGGCGAACCCTGCGCGGTTGACATCGATCGGCGGGTCATCGGCGCGCGCGACCTGCTGCCATACCGGCGCCAGTTGATCGTTGCAGTCGATGAACAGCGCTTTCATGATTGTCTTTCAGCCGTGCGGGGAGGGTGTCGCACGCTCCGTTACCGTCCACCGGTTACGTTGAGTAGTGCGCCGGTGACGTAAGACGCAGCGTCCGACAGCAGGAATAAAATGGTTTCGGCCACCTCGTCCGCCCGCCCGGGCCGGCCGATCGGCAGCATGGGCGTGATCCGCTCCACGCGGCCCGGCGGATGAATCTCGGTGTCGATGATCCCGGGCCGGACGGCGTTGACGCGGACGCCGTCCTTGGCGACCTCGCGGGCGAGACCGAGCGTCAGCGTATCGATCGCGCCCTTGCTCGCCGCGTAGGGGATGAATTCGCCCGCGCCGCCGATGACGCTCGCGATCGATGACAAGAGCACGATCGATCCGCCGCGGCCACCGCGCGCGGTGGATAGTCTGCGCACCGCGGCGCGCGCACACAGGAGCGCGCCGTAGACATTGATGTCGATCACTTCGCGCAGTGTCGCCGCGCTGGCATCCTCCAGCCGTGACGTCGTGCCGGTGATGCCGGCGCTGTGCACAAAATGCGTGAGCGGGCCGAGTTGCGCCACGGCCGCATCGAAGACGCGTTCGATGTCCGCCTCGATCGCCATGTCGCCGGCAAGAGCGACCGCGTTGCCGCCGGCCGACTTCACCGTACCGACCACGTGCGCAGCGGCTTCGGCGTTGCTTTTGTAGTTGACCGCCACATCGTAGCCGCGAGCGGCGGCAAGCTCGGCGGTGGCGGCGCCGATGCCGCGGCTGCCGCCGGCGATCAGGAGAACAGATCGTGGCATGAAAGGCACCCTTTGCGGATGCTAACCCGCCGGCTGGTTGTGGCCGACAGTCTTCAGATACTGCAACGTTTCGTCGAGCGAGACGACATCGGCATATTTGGCATTGAGGTCGAACAGGCTCTGATCATGGGCTGCGACCGAGCGGTCGCCCACGGCTTCGCGTACCACTATCGGACGGAAGCCGTTCTGCACGGCGTCAACGGCAGTAGCGCGCACGCAGCCGGAGGTGGTGCAGCCGGTGATGATCAGGGTATCGATGCGCCGCGCATTGAGCCGCGGCACGAGATCAGTGCCGAAGAAGCACGAGGCGTATTTCTTGGCGAGAAGGATGTCCTTCGGCTTCATCGGCAGGCGCGGATCGACCTTCACCGCCTCGGAGCCCGCAGTCAGCGTGCGCGCGCCGCTCTGCTTGAGCGCCCAGACGCCGGCGTCCTTGACGTCCTCCTCCTCGTAGACCACGGTGGAGAAGATCACCGGAATGCCGCGCTCATGCGCCACGTCGACCAGCGGCGTCTGCGCCGCGATCTGCGTATCCAGATTGGCGCCGAGCGGCATGTTGGAATCGGTAAAGCCCTTGATCATGTCGATCACGATCAGCGCCGGGCGTTCCCCGAAGCCCATCTTGATGCCGAAGCCCCGCTGACGGAAGAATTCCTCGTCGTCCTTGCCGCTGGTCACGCGCCGTTCCCTTCCTGCTGTACCTGCTGTCTCGTTACCCGATTCAACAGAAAATCCGCGAGCCGGCAAACACTTTTCCTGCGCGGGAACGGCCGGCGCCGCGCGGCCCTGCCTTGCGGCCCGCATGTGCGTCCAAGACTTCACGAGCGCACGTCTTCATGCGAACAATCGCCCACCAGAAAATGGAGACTTCGAGGGATGAGCAAGAAACACCAAGGAAAGACGGCCGTGATCTCAGGCGCGGCGTCGGGCATCGGGCAGGCTTCGGCCGTGCGCTTGGCGGAGGAGGGGGCGCAGATCGTCATCGCCGACCGCGCCAAGGCCGACGACACGCTGCAGCGGATCGAGGCTGCCGGCGGCAGCGCCACCGCTATTCAGTGCGACATCAGCGATCCGGCAAGCGTCGCCAAATTGAAGGCGGAGGTCGAGAAGGGCGGCGGGCGCTGCGACATCCTTATCAACAATGCTGGCATCTACCCGATGCAGAGCTTCGACGATATCACCTTCGAGGACTGGCGCCGCGTTATCTCAGTCAATCTCGATTCGATGTTTCTGACGGCCAAGGCGTTCGCCGGCGGTATGCGGCAGCGCGGCTGGGGCCGCATCATCAACTTGGCGTCCGACACCGTGAACCTGCTGGTCCCGGACTTCGTGCATTACATCACCAGCAAGGCCGGCGTGATCGGTTTCACGCGCTCGCTCGCCACCGAGCTCGGTCCGCAAGGTGTCACCGTCAACGCCATCGCGCCGGGGCTGACACGCACGCCCGGCACGCTCGCCCGCAAAGAGGCCGGCGGCATGTCCAACGAAGCGCTGTTCGACATGATCTTGAATATGCAATCGATCAAGCGCTCCGAGCGGGCGACGGATCTCGTGGGCGCCGTGTCGTTTCTGGCAAGCGAAGACGCGGGCTTCATCACCGGCCAGACCCTCTACGTCAACGGCGGGCTCACACGCACGACCTAAAACGAACAGATCATCGCGGAGGGCGGCCGGCAGGCGTTGGCCGGCCATTACAACAAAAGACAAATCAAAAAGTCGGCTACGCGACCTTCCTCTGTGCCACTTTTCCCTCTTTTATGACAGATCCGTGACTTTGACATAGACGCGATATTCACCACTCGACGCGCACATTGGGTCGCCCGGATGAAATAGGCGCGGCAGCGACGAGATCGATCGCGACCATCCGCGGCAGCACCCTCGGTTGGTGACGTATGCATGTCCTTGCGTTTGCGTCCCGAAAGGGCGGGTCAGGGAAGAGCACTCTGGCCGCACATCTTGCCCTACACGCGCACAGGGCGATGCGGCGCTGTCTGCTGATCGATGAAGACCCGCAAGGGTCGTTGACGCTGTGGAACGCGTTGCGCCGGGAGGCCGCGCTTCCGATCAAGACGGTCAAGCGCGAGCTCGCCGATGTTCTGAAAAAGGCGAAGCGGCGCGACGTCGACTGGGTGTTCATCGACACTCCGGCGAACGTCTCGGTCAGCGTCGTCGACGCGATCCGCGCGGCGAGGCTTGTCATTATCCCGTGCCGTCCCGGGCTCCTCGATATCGACGCCGTACAAGAGACGATCGATTTCTCCCGCAGGCTGGGAACGCCATACGCCGTCGTTCTCAACGGCGCCCCGCCAAAGCGCGAGGATGCCGAATCGCCGGTCGTCACCGCGGCGCGCGAATGTTTGGCGGAACTGAATGTCCCGGTGTGGGGCGGCCAGATCACCCACCGGGTGAGTTTCTCGCTAGCGGTCTCGCGAGGCGAGGGCGTCCAGGAACAGGATCTTGATGTCAGCTCGTGCGCAGAGATCGCCCGCCTGTGGCAGGCGATCGAAAAATCCGTGCAAGTCATCAAGGGCGCCCGCGAGAGGGCGGCGATGCATCAAGTCGCGGCGTAGCTGTCGGCTGCCGTCATTCCGCTCGTGTCCGCGGAAGCGGGACCCCAGCTCTTTCGCCCGCCCCTGGATTCCCGCTTGCGCGGGAATGAGCGGAGATTTGCATCCGCTTGATCAGATCAGGCTCGAGCGGCGCACTACTTCGCGATCGCCTTCTCGTACGGATAGATCACCTCGCCGCTTTTGAATTGCGGCGGATAGACGATCACTTCCGTCTTGGTGTCGCGGAAATCGTCGATGGTGTTGCCCTTGATGTTCTGGAATTGGGCGGCGAGCGTCCGTTCTTGCGTCCATTCGCCGAGCGGCCCGAATTTGATCTCGCCGACGACGGTCTGGAACGTGGCCTGGTGCATGTAGGCCGCGAGCGTGTCGTCGTTGAGGCTCTTGGTCGCGGCGATCGCCTGGTCGAGCACCTGCAAGTCGGCA